>Ga0182013_10000255_pt1 | contig 72810 bp, 60 predicted proteins | sample 612S2MmetaG_FD_120487 | JGI IMG/M metagenome (GOLD analysis project Ga0182013, IMG submission 120487) | Permafrost microbial communities from Stordalen Mire, Sweden - 612S2M metaG | ecosystem: Environmental > Terrestrial > Soil > Wetlands > Permafrost | place: Sweden: Stordalen | collected... | reverse complement strand
GGACTGGCGTAGTTCTCCGAGGCGATCAGCTCAATGTGATCCTCCTGCCTCTGCCGCTCACCCTCCATCGCTCCCCACAGCGCCGGATCAAATCCGCTTATCGTCATCGAGGCATTGAACATGCGATCTTCCTTCAAACGGTTAAAACGATTTTTCCAATGTGATTCGAAGTTTCCATGAGCGCGTGCGCAGCCGCCGCTTCGGCGAGCGGGAAGGTCTGGTGGATCACCGGGCGCACCCGGCCCGAGGCGAGCAGCGGCCAGACGTTGCGGCGGACAGCCTCGGCGACGGCCGCCTTCTGCTCGACGCTGCGCGAGCGCAGCGTCGAGCCCGTCACCGTCAGCCGCTTCGCGAGCAGCGTGCTGAGCTTGAGATCGCCGCGCGCGCCGCCCAGCATGCTGATGATGACGATCCTGCCCTCCATGGCGGCGGCCTGCAGGTTGCGATCGAGGTATTCGCCGCCAACCATGTCGAGGATCACGTCGGCGCCTTTGCCCGCGGTTTCCCGGCGGACGACCTCGACGAAGTCCTCGGTTCGATAATTGATGCCTCGCGCCGCACCCAGCCGCTCGCACACCCGCGCCTTGTCGTCGGATCCCGCCGTGGCATAGACGCGCGCGCCGAGCGCCGAGGCGAGTTGAATGGCCGTGGTGCCAATTCCACTGGTGCCGCCATGAATCAGCACGTCGTCGCCCGCCTTGCAGCGGCCCCGGTCGAAGAGGTTGGTCCACACCGTAAAGAAAGTCTCGGGCACCGCCGCGGCTTCGACCAGGCTCAAGCCCTGCGGCACGGGAAGACACAGGGGGGCGGCCGCGACCGCGTATTCGGCATAGCCGCCGCCGGACAGCAGCGCGCAAACCGAGTCACCGGCGGACAAGCCGGTCACCGAGGGCCCGACCTGGACGATTTCTCCGGCGATCTCCAGACCGGGAATATCCGATGCACCGGCCGGAGGCGGATAGCGCCCCTGACGCTGCATGACGTCGGGCCGGTTGACTCCCGCCGCCGCCACACGAATCAGCACCTCTCCCGGGCCCGGCCGCGGGACGGGGCGCATTGCAATCCGCAACTGCTCGGGACCACCGGGCGCCGCGATCTCGACCGCTCTCATTTCGTTGGGCAACGCCATCATGGGATCCTCATAGCTCGGCCAGGGTTTTGACGTGGGCAACCGCGCTACGGCCGAGCGCGGACAGGTTGTATCCGCCCTCCAACATCGAGACCATCCGGTTCTGCGAATGGCGCCGGGCCGTTTCCATCAACCTTTGCGTCATCCACACATAATCGGCCTCCACCAGCGACATGCCTCCAAGCAGGTCCTCGCGATGCGCGTCGAAACCCGCCGACACGAAAATCATCTCGGGCGCGAATTCGTCGAGGGCCGGCAGCCATATCTGCTCGACCGCCGCCCTGACCTCGGCGCCGCCGCTGTGGGCGGCCAGCGGCACATTGATCATGTTGGGGGCGGCGCCTTCGGCTCCGCTGTACGGGTAGAAGGGGTGCTGGAAGAAGCTGGCCATGAGCACGCGCTCGCGCCATTGCGGGGCGCTGAATATGTCTTCCGTGCCGTTGCCGTGATGCACGTCGAAGTCGATGATGGCGACCCGCTGCAGATCGTGCGCGGCGAGGGCGTGGGCGGCGGCCACCGCGACATTGTTGAAGATGCAAAATCCCATCGAGGATGAACGCGTGGCGTGATGGCCGCAGGGCCTCACGGCGCAAAATGCATTGCTGGCGCGGCCGGCGATCACCTCATCCACGGCCAGCATTCCGGCGCCGGCCGCCCGGAGCGCGGCGTCCAAGCTGTAGGAATTCATCGCCGTATCGGGATCGAGCTGCACGCGGCCTTCACGAGGCGCGCAGGCGAATATCGCCTGCACGTAGGCGGCGTCGTGCACGCGCTCGAGATCGCCGACCGCGGCAGGCGGTGCTTCGAGCGTGCGCAACGCGTCGATGAGGCCGGAGGAGCGCATCGCCTCGTTGACGACTGCCAGCCGATCCGGGGATTCCGGATGCCCCGGACCCATGTCGTGCCGCAGGCAGTTCGGGTGTGTCACATAGGCGGTCGTCACGTGTGTTCCTGAAGCCTGCGAGGCGTCAATATAATCCAGATCGGCGCCAGGAGCGGGCGCAGGCCGCGGCGTACCAAAGTCATTTGATCGAGATGGCCGCTCAAGATATATCATATTTCTTCGGGATGGGCAGGGTGGGTATACCCGGCATGGCCTTGCCCGGCCGATCAGCAGGCGACCGTCCCGCCGGCGGCCAGCGGCGCCGGACCCAAGGCTTCGCCACGTTTGCGCTAGGGCGACTTGGCTGGTTGTCGTTCGGCAACCCGCCGCAATGCCTCGCGCGGCAACTCATCGAGCGTGACCCCGCCGTTGTCGATCTGCGCCAGGAGCTTTTGCTGCATCCGACGGGTCCAAAAGTTCAAGATGTGGTTAGTGATCCCCGCGATGGCATCTTCACGGTTATCCTGGGCGCGAAAGAAATTGCCGATGTCGTTCGCCATTTGCGCCAAGTGGGCTGCATCGCTCATGGGTGGTTACTTAGCTCCCCGACGTGATTCGCACCGATTAAGAATTCCGGCTCGTCAGATATATTGAATATTATACTAGATTCAGCCCCGGTTTTCACTTGAGCACCCGAACCGCATCATGACATCAAAGCGAACCACCTTGACCCAAAACGCGGACGTCCGCTTCCTCGGAAGGATTCTGGGGGATGTCATCCGGCGCTACAGCGGGGAGGCGCTGTTCCAGCGAATCGAGGCCATCCGGGCGGCCTCCGTGGACCGGTTCCGGGGAATCGCCAATCCACGCGGTCTCGCCACGGATTGGGAGACGTTGTCGCTCGATGAGACCGTGGCGTTCGCACGCAGCTTCATGCTGTTCTCCATGCTGGCCAATCTGGCCGAAGACCGGCAGGTGACCGGCGCGGAAAAGGAGGCCACGCTGGAGTCCGCGCTCGCCTTCCTGAGGTCGCAGGGCGTTTCCACGCACGACGCAGCGGCGCTCCTGGGGACTTCCCTGGTCGTCCCGGTGTTGACGGCCCACCCGACGGAGGTGATGCGCAAGAGCATGCTGGACCACCGCAATCGCGTCGCGGTGCTCATGCGCCAGCGCGACGGCGGAGCGGTCGAGACCCCCGAGGGTGAGCTGATCGATGAAAGCATCGCGGCGCAGATCGCGCTCGCCTGGCAGACGCGGGCGCTGCGGCGCGAACGGCTATACGTCGCGGATGAAGTCGACGTGGCGCTCACCTACCTTCGGGACGTGTTCCTCCCGGTTTTGCCGACGCTCTATGCCCGATGGGAGCGATTGCTCGGTCAGCGGCTTCCGAGTTTCCTGCGGGTGGGGAGCTGGATCGGCGGCGATCGCGACGGCAATCCGCATGTCACGGCGGACTCGCTGCATTGGGCGCTGAGCCGGGCCGCCCAGGCGCTGCTGTCCGATTATCTGGACCAGTTGCACGCGGTGGGCAAGGAACTCTCCATTTCCGCTGAACTCGCGCCCGTGTCGGACGCCGTTCATCAGCTGGCCGTGCGCAGCGGCGACCGGAACCCCGCCCGCGCCGATGAGCCCTACCGGCGGGCCATCACGGGCATCTACGCCCGCATTGCGGCCACCTACCAGAGAATTGCCAACCGCCCGCCGCCGCGCCCGGCTTCGGTGGAGGCCGAACCGTATCCGGACGCCCACAAATTGCGCGAGGATTTGCTGGTGCTCGAGCGGTCGCTCGAAAACGAAGGCAAGCTCGGCCGCGGCGAGGCGCGCCGCGGCAGCGCCCTTTCGCGGTTGATCCGCGCGGTGGAGATATTCGGGTTCCATCTCGCGACACTCGATCTGCGGCAGAACTCCGACGTGCACGAGCGGGTGGTGGCGGAACTGCTGCGGGTGGCGGGCGTGGAGGGCGACTATGCCGCGATGCCGGAGCCCGCGCGGGTTGAATTGCTGCGGCGGGAACTCGCCAGCGAGCGCCTGCTCGCGAGCCCCTTCGCGGGCTACTCCCGGGAAACGTTGTCGGAGCTCGCCATCGTACGCGCCGCCGCCGAGGCGCACCGGCGCTATGGCTCCGCCTGCATCACCACGTACATCGTGTCCAAGTGCGCCAGCGTTTCGGACCTGCTGGAAGTCCACGTCCTGCTGAAGGAGGCCGGCCTGTATCGCGTCGGCGAAGCGGCGCGGTCGATGATCATGGCCGTCCCCCTGTTCGAGACCATCGATGACCTGCAAAGGTCCGCGCACATCATGTCCGACTGGCTGGCTCTGCCGGAAATCGCGAGCGTCGCACGGGCGCACGGCTTTCAAGAGGTCATGGTCGGCTATTCGGACTCCAACAAGGACGGCGGATACCTGACCTCGGTCTGGGAACTGCACCAGGCGACGCGCTCCCTGCATTCGGTGTTCGAGCGCTCGGCCACGCCGATGCAGATCTTCCATGGCCGCGGCGGCGCCGTGGGCCGGGGCGGCGGTTCGTCCTTTGCAGCCATCCGCGCCCAGCCGCACGGTACGGTGCGTGGGCGCATCCGCATCACCGAACAGGGCGAGATCATCGCCGCGAAGTACGGTACTCGCGATGTCGCGGCCGCCAATCTCGAATCCATTTCCGCGGCGACCCTGCTGGCCTCGCTGGAAAAGGCATCGCTGTCCGAACCGGATCGCCTGCGCTTCGCCCAGGCCATGGACGCCCTGTCCACGGCGGCGCGCCGGGCGTACCGTTCACTCGTGTACGAGACCGCGGGCTTCCCGGCCTTTTTCCGGCAGATGACCCCGCTCAAGGAAATCTCCGAACTCAAAATCGGCTCGAGGCCGGCGTCGCGCTCCCAATCCGACCGGATCGAGGACCTGCGCGCCATACCGTGGGTGTTCAGCTGGGCGCAGGCGAGGGTCATGCTGCCGGGCTGGTACGGCGCGGGCCAGGCGCTCGCCTCGTTCGGCGACGGCGCGCTGCTGCGCGAGATGCACGAGGCGTGGCCGTTTTTTCGCGCGACGCTCGACAATCTGGAGATGGTGCTGTCGAAGTCGGATATGAACATCGCCGCCCGCTACGCCACGCTGGCCACCGACGGGGCGCTTGCCGATCAGATATTCGGACGCATTCGCGAGACGTGGGTCCTGACGCTGGAGCGGCTGCTCCACGTCACGGGGCAGTCGCGGTTGCTGGAGAAGCACCCGGCGCTCCACGATTCGATCCGTCTGCGCCTGCCCTACATCGAACCGCTGAACCTGCTCCAGGTGGAATTGCTCAGGCGCCACCGCTCGGGCGAAACCGATCCGCGCGTGCGCGAGGGCATCCAGTTGTCGATCAACGCCATCGCGACGGCCCTGCGGAACAGCGGTTGATCCATGTTCCCCGAGGCTGATCTCAAGGTGGCCGGCGCGTACTCCCGGCTGACGGAGGTGCCCGGCCCGGAGAGAGTCGCCGCGGCCGCCGAACTCATTCTGGCGGTGTTCGATCATTTCTACTGCCAGTTGTGCGAATACCCGTTCCGGGCCAAACGAGCCTTCGAGGCCATGGATCCCCACGCGTCGATCCGGATCAGCAAGGAGCGCCTCGGGCTGTACAGCCGCTATATCGAAGAACATGCTCCGCGGATGCTGGCGGCTTATTCGGCGCTGTCGAGCGACACCCAGGCCTGGGATGCGATCGAGGCGGCGTTCATGGCAATGATCGCCGACCGCTACGAAGCGGACATCGCATTCAGCTTCGCCCACTCGCTGAGGCGCAACATCGCGCACGGCCTCTGGCGGCCCGTGGCGTACTCCTTTCCGCCTCCCGGCAAGCTGCGGGCGCTGTCGATGGCCTCGGTGTTCCGGCGCATGCCCATTCACGGCCGGGTCGACGTGGATCTGCTGTGCCGCGCCCTTCAGCTGCCGGGCTTCGACGTGCCGTTCAGGGATCTGCGCGGGGACGCGCAGCGCCTGCTCGAGCGGCTGGAGGGGCTGTACGAGGGCGCCGATCCCACGAGGGAAGCGGTGGCGCTCGACGTCGTCGAAGCGGGCTTTTTCAGGGATCGCTCGGCGTTTCTCGTGGGCCGGTGGGTGCTCCGCGACTACACCATGCTGCCCTTCGTGGTCGGCTATCTCAACAGCGCGGAGGGCATCTACGTGGACGCCGTGCTGCACCAGGTCGCCGACATCCACAACCTGTTCAGTTCGGCGCTCGCCAACTTCCATGTCACGACGCGGCTCTACTACCAGACCTGCGTTTTCCTCTACAAGATCATGCCGCGCCGCCCGCTCGGCCATCACTACTCGACCATCGGCTACAACCACGTCGGCAAAGTCGCGATATTGAACGAGATCATCGAGCAGGTGCGCCAGTCCGGACAACGGCTGCAGCGTTCGCCGGGCGCACAGGGGACGGTGGCGCTCGGATTCACCTTCGACGCGTGTTCCTATCACTTGAAGCTGATCCGCGACGAGCCCACGAGTTCGTACAAATGGGGCTCGTTTCCCGGCGTCAATGCCGTGATCGACAAGTACCGGGAGGTCCATGAGATCAACCGGGCCGGCAGCATGCTGGACAACGTGGTCTACTTCAACCTGCGGCTGGACCGCGACCTGTTCGATCCCGCTCTGCTCGAGGAAATCGGCCGGGAGTGCGCCGGCACGGCGCAGTTCGACGCGGACGGCGTCTTCCTGCGCTCGCTGATCGTGCAGTTGAAGATCACGCCGCTGCCGATGTACCTGCAGACGGCCGACGAAGCGCAAACGAGGACGGTGATCCGCAGTCTCGGCCATTGCATCCGCAACAACGCGGCCACGAACATCTTCAACAAGGACCTCGATTCGAGAAATTACGGCGTCGGCCGCTACGGGCGGGTGTTCCTCTTCGACTACGACGCCGTGGAGCGGCTGACCGAGGTGAAGATTCGCACCAACACCGACATGGAGCCCGGCGAGGAGGCAATACCCGCGTGGTTCTTCGAGGACGGCGTGATCTTCCTCCCGGAGGAGATCGAGCACGGAATGCAGTTCAAGAACGACTTCGCCCGCCGCTGCTTCCGCGAGGAAAACGGCGATCTGCTCCGGGTCGCATATTGGACGGACGTGCAGCAAAAGCTGCTTTGCGGCGAGGTTCCGGAACTGCGGATCTATCCGCGCAGCGCAAAACTGGTGGCCGACGCCACCGTCAAGCAGCGCGTCTACTACCCTTGAGCTTGCGGGCCGAAGCGCGCCGGCCGCCCGCGCGAGGCCGGCCCGTCACTGCCTGCGGACGTAGGCCGCCAACTTGCTGTGCGTGCGTGCGGCATCATCGTCGCTGAACGCGGCGTCGCCTCTGCATTGGCGCATCAGGCGTTCGAAGTCCGCGGCCGGCAGCGGCCTGCTGAAGTGGAAGCCCTGGTATTCGTCGCACCCGGCATCCTCCAGGAACTTGAGCTGCTCCGGGTTCTCGACGCCTTCCGCCACCACCTTGAGGCTCAGGCTGTGGGCCAGGGATATGATGGCGCGGACGATGGATGCATCCTCGGCGCGGCTGGCGATTTCGTCGATGAATACCCGGTCGATCTTGAGCTTGTCGATCGGGAAGCGCCGCAGGTAGCTCATGCTCGAATAGCCCGTGCCGAAATCGTCCACCGAGATGAGCACGCCCATCGCGCTCAACTGCTCCAGGATGCGGATCGATTGCTCGGGATCGGTCATGACGGCGCTTTCGGTGAGTTCGACCTCGAGATAGCGCGCCTCGAGGTCCGCATCGTCGAGCGCGCCGCGGATGACGTCCGCCAGTCCCGAGTGCCGGAACTGGGATGCGGCCAGGTTGACGGAGATGCGCAGCCGGGGGACGCCGGCGTCCTGCCAGGTCCGGGCCTGCCTGCAAGCCTCGCGTATCACCCATTCTCCCACGAGGCCGATCAGGCCGCATTCCTCCGCCAGGGGAATGAAGTCGCCGGGAGAAACGACGCCGCGGTCGGGGTGAACCCAGCGGATGAGCGCCTCCGCGCTGCGCACGCGCCCTGCACGAAGGTCGACCTTCGGCTGGTAGTACAGCACGAATTGCCGCTGGGCGAGGGCGGCGTGCAGGTCGCTTTCCAACTGCACGCTGCGCTGCGCGCCGCGGCGCATCCCGGGGGCATAGCGCCGGGCGTTGCCCCGGCCGGAGTCCTTGGCGGCGTGCATGGCGGCATCGGCGTGGGCCAGCAGCGCTTCGTTGGAGTCTCCGTCCGCGGGATAGACGGCGATGCCGATGCTGGGCGTGGTGTGGATGTCGATGCCGGCGATGCGCACGGGCGCCAGGAGCGCCGCCATCACCGAGGTGGCCACGTGCTGCGCCTCGGCGGGATCGGATATCGAGTTGGCCAGCATGACGAACTCGTCGCCACCGAAGCGGGCCACGGTGTCGCCGACCCCGTTCATGGCGGTGAGGCGCCCGGCGACCTCCTGCAGAAGCTCGTCGCCGGCATGATGGCCGAGCGAGTCGTTGATCAATTTGAACCGATCGAGGTCGCACACGAGCAGTGCGAAGCAGAGGCCGTCGCGATCCGCGTGCGCCATGGCCTGGGCGATGCGATCGTCCAGCAGGACGCGGTTCGGCAGTCCCGTGAGCGGATCATGCGTCGCGAGGTGGCTCAGCTGCCGATTGGCGGCCTCGAGACCCCGGGTGCGGTTCATGACGTCTTCCTCGAGCCGCCCGACCTCGTCCTTGACGCGCCGATCGTTTTCCCATTTGCGGCAGAGCGCCGTCGCGCATTGCAGGACCTCGATCGGTTCCGCGGGCTTGCGCAGCACCAGCAGCTTGTCGGAGTGGCCGAGGCGCTGCACGACTTCGGTCCAGTCGTAGTCGGTGTGCGCGGAGCAGATGACGACCTGGACATCGGAGTCCACGGCCCATAGGCGCACGATGGTCTCGAGCCCGTCCCATCCGGGCGGCATGCGCATGTCGACGAACGCCATCGCGTAGGGGCGTCCGTCGGCGACCGCCTGCGCCGCCATGGCGACGCCCTCCTGTCCCTGGTGCGCGGAGTCGGTCTCGAAGTCCGGGCGCATGGTGACGTGCGCGGCGTCGCCGAAGATGTCCGCCTCGAGAATGTCGAGCGCTGCCTGCCCGGAAGACTCCGCCTGCACGCCGAGCACCTTGCGAAAATCATCGTGAATCGCCGCATTGTCGTCGATGATGAGAATCCGCCGGTTGGCGGCTGGAACCCACGAATCACGCATGGTGGGAGCCCGGAGGGGTCAAGGGAAGCTCGAGAACGAAGGCGGCGCCCGATCCCGGGCCGTCGCTCTCGGCGTGCAGCGTGCCGCCAAGATCGTGCGCCGCCAGCGCGCCGCTGTGCAGGCCGAAGCCGTGTCCGGATTTGCGGGTGGTGAAGCCGTGGTTGAACAGCCGGTCCATGTTCTCCGGCGCTATTCCCACGCCGTTGTCGATCACGGAGATGCGCACCCCGCACCCGGCGGACTCTATCCGGAGGACGATGCGCTTGTCGCTCTTGCCGGACTCGTCGCATGCGTACTTGGCGTTTCGAATGAGATTGACGAGGATCTGCAGGACCTTGTGCTTGTCGACGGTTATCGCGGGCACGGCGGCGAATTCGCGCACCAGCGTGACGCCGTGCCGGGTCAGGGCCCCGGCGTTGAGGCGCAGGCTGTCCTCGACCAGATCGGCGACTTCGACCGTCTCGGTGACGCCGCACAGCTTCGCGTAGCTCTGCTGCATGGCCACGGTGTCCTTGATGTGCTCGAGGTTCTCGCGCAACGAGGCGATCTCCTGCAGGGTCATGCGCTGATCCTCCGCAACCTGCTGGCCAAGGGCCGAGAGATATTCCGGTATTCGCCTGCCGCGGTCGTCGGAGGTGAGGAACTCGCCGAGGCGCGGGCCCTGCTCATGGAGCATGGCGGCGAGCCGCGACACTCCGGCGGCCTTGCTCTGCTTGACGCGCTCCGCGACCATGCTGGCCGAGATGTTGATGCTGTTGAGGATGTTGCCGACGTTGTGCAGCACGTTCGTGGCGACCTCGGCCATGCCGGCCTGGCGCGAGGCGACGATCAACTCCTTGTGAATTCGCTCGAGATCCATCTCCGACGTCTTGCGTTCGGTGATGTCCTGAACGACGGCCACCGCCCCCAGGATTTGGCCGGCCGGCCCGACCAGCCGGCGTGCGCTCGAGAGCGTGGCACGCCGCTCGCCGCCCGTCGGGACCATGACCAGTTCCAGGTTGCTGATGGTTTCGCCGCGCAAGGCGCGCGCCAGCGGCATGTCCCGCGCGCCGACCGGCGTCACTCCGTCCGAGAGCAGGGTTTGCGAGGCGCCATCCGACGAATCCAAGCAGTGCAGCTCGAGCGCCGCGCGGTTGTGATGGGTAATCCGCCCGGACACGTCGCAGGCCACCAGCCCGACGGGCAGGTCGGTGATGACCGTCTCGAGCAGCGTCTGCTGCTTCACGAGCGATTCGGCGAGTTCCTTGCGGTTGCTGATGTCCCGGAGGAATTCGACCGAGCAATCGGGAACGCCCTGCTCGTCGCGGATCAGGGCCGAGGTTGCGCGCACCCAAACGCAGCTCCCGTCCGGGCGCAGGTAGCGCTTCTCGAGATCGACGAAGTCCACTTCGCCCTTCCATAGGCGCTCGACGGCGGCCGCGCTCGAGGCGCGATCGTCGACATGCGTCAGCTCCCCGAAGCTCGTGGCGGCGAGATCGCCGGTGCCGATGGCGAGCAAGGAGCAGAACGCGGGATTGCAGCGCAGGAGATGTCCGTTGCGATCGGCGTACGCAATGCCGATAGGGGCCTGGTCGAAGGTGTCGTGAAACCGCGTCTCTGCCCTGTGAAGATTGCCGCGCGCCGTCACGAGGTCCGTAAAGTCGCTAATGGTGCCGACGAAGCCGGCGATTCTGGCGGTACGAACCAGCTGCTCGCGGAAATATCGGACCTGACCCGTCGCGGACTGCACGCGGTATTCGAACTTCATGGGCCGGGGGTTCAGGGAAAAGTCGTTCCAGGTTTCCTCGATGCGCGCGCGGTCGGCGGGGTGGACCGCCTGCGCCCAGTCATCGATGCTCTTGTCGGCCGTGATGCCGAACACACTTCGGTATTCGGGATTGACGTAGGGAGTCGCGCCACCGTCGCCGGCGTGGTAGATGGCCACCGGGGCGCTCTCGAGCAGCGCTTGGGCGATGGCGGCGCTGGGTTCGAGGGACTCGGTGGCGGCCGGGACAGGCGGTGAATCGGACAACAGCGCCGATTCGATCAATCGCGTGCGAAGTTCCACCAGCGCGGCGGCCTGCCGGGCCACCAGCATCAGCGTCTCGCGAAACGCGGGGTCGGCTGCGCGGGCCGTGGTGCCGTACACGGCGAGCGCTCCAATGGCTTTGCCCGCAGCGTCGCGCAGCGTGCATCCGGCGTAGGATCGGATGAGCGAGCCGGCGACCGCAAATCCGGCATTGCAGAATCGGGCGTCCAGGCCCACGTCGGCGACCTCGAGCGGCTCCGGGGCGCCGGCGCAATGGGCGAGAAACGGATCGTCCTGCGGTGCGGCCGGCGCGGGCAAGGGCTGCGCCTGCGTGCACCAGTGGGCGCCCTGCCCGGCGATGGCCAGCGATGCGAAGGGGGTTCCGCACGCCCGGGCCGCGATGCGCACCATGTCGTCGTAAACGGGATCGGGCGGCTCTACCGGGCCCGCGGCGTGCCCTGGCGCGATGCTCCGCGCCGTGCCGTTGGCGCGGGTGCTACCTTGCCGGCTCATGGCGCGGCGCTGCCTGCGAGGGTGTTCGCATGTCTAACGGGCTCCTTGCGCGGTCGGCTGAGACATCAGATATTCTGCGGCAGGGCAGCGCCAAGCAGAGCGGAACACATCACAGAATCCCGGCCGTAAAGGGAGTGGTGGATCGCAGTGTTGAGCGCTTGTGTTAAATGAACGTGGGGCCTCAGCATGTGGGAATTTGGCGCGTGACGGAGGACAGCGGGACGTCCCGGGAGCAGGGTGCGTGGAATCCGGGTCTCGAGTCGGACATACCGAACGCGATACGGCCCCTGTCGACGATTTTTCGTCCCGACAACGTGCTCACGACCTTCGCCGCGGCGGCCGAATTGCGCGCACTCACGGGGCTGACCTTCAGCGAGCTGGTGGTCTTCCGGCCGGAGCGGCTCGCGCTGCACGAGTTGCTGATTCGCGTCACGGCCGATTTCTCGGTGCCGGACGGCTCGCGCATCGAGGATCTGGGCATCAATTTCCGCAAGATCGCGCGCCGCTTGCTCGAACGCCACGTCATTCCGCGGATGGACGATCTGATCGATGCCTACGATCGGGCGCGCGGCGCGGCGGCGCAGGCCGTCGAGAGCGCGCTGGCCGAGGTTTGTCCGGAGCAGGCGGCGCCGGCGCCCCAGCCGGGCGCTTGGCGAATGTTCGGCCGCAAGGGCGCACGCCGCCGCGCCGCGCCCGCTCCGGCCAGCCGCAGCGGCTGGGGACCCCGCGAAACGGCGCTGCTCGAGAGCATGGCGGTCACGGCCGCCGACCCATTGAAAGCGGCCGTGTGCCGGGCGCTGGCGCGCGTGATGTCGGCGTTGTTCGCCACGCACGGCCACGCCTGGGGAAGCCGGGAGTTGATCGTCTCGTTGGCGACGAATCTCGAGGCCAACGTCTGCGGCAGCGACGCCATCGGCCGCAGGCTCGATGAGATCCTGCGGGTTGCGGCGCCGGTCGAAGGTTTTCGGCTGCTGCCCGGCCAGGAACGGCCGTTCGTCATCAACACCAAGGGCGCGTCGGCTTCGGGCAAGAGCACGTTGCGGCCGCTGCAGAAGGACCTGGCCGGAGCCATCGGCGTGGAGTGGCGCGACTTCGCGCTGATCAGCCCCGATATCTGGCGCAAGCAGCTCCTGGACTACGCCTCGCTCGGCGACGCCTACAAGTATGCTGGCGCGTTCACGGGCGAGGAGCTGCAGATCATCGATTCAAAACTAGACCGGCACATGGCGCGCAAGAACGAGCGGGGCGACATGCCGCATCTGTTGATCGACCGCTTCCGCTTCGACAGCTTCGCGCCGGATTCGAACGAGGCGGGAAGCAATCTTCTCACGCGATTCGGCCAGACCGTTTACTTGTTCTTCGTGATCACGCCGCCCGATCAACTGGTCGAGCGTGCCTGGAGGCGCGGCCTCGAGTTCGGCCGCTACAAGGCGGTCGACGACACACTCGCGCACGCCGTCGAGGCCTACAGCGGGATCCCGGTCGTGTTCTTCACCTGGGTCCGCCGCGGCGACAAGCGGATGCGCTTCGAATTCGTGGACAATGCGGTGCCCTTCGGGGAACGCCCGCGCACCGCCGCCTTCGGCGACAACGCGACGCTCAGCGTGCTGGATGTCGGCAATATGCTCAACATCGACCGGTTTGCGCGTCTCAACGTGAACGCCCGGTCGCCGGCCTCCCTGTTCCCCGACCGCAGTGTGCTGGCGGCGGAGCACAATACGGCGTTTCTGCGCCGGTGCAGGGACGAATTTCGCACGCTCAATTTCGTCGATCAGCCGACGGGGCGAATCTACCTGCGGATCGAATCCGGCATACCCGTGTGGAAGGACCCGGCGCCGCTGCAGCAGGCGCTCGGCGATCCGGACACCCGGGCGGGCGTGGCGGCCGTGGCGGGCGACGACCGGATCGCGCAGGCCGCTCAAGCATCGGCGCCGCGATACCTGTCGTCTGCGGACGGGGGCCCGCAGGCCGCGACCCTGGGAAGATGGGGGTCGGGCTAGGTTCCTAGTCCAGAAAATCGCAGTGGTGTTCCACGTGCGCCGCCAGATCGAGCGTGTGCTGGCGCGTCAAGCGCTCGGCCAATTCGGTGTCGCGCCGCTCCAAGGCCTCGATGATCTTCAGGTGATCGATGATGGAGCGCGCGGCCCGGTCGCTTTGCGTGATGGTCGCCCGGCGGATCGCGCGAACGTGCATGAGCAGGTTGCGCGTCGCCTCGATGATCGTTTGCGATCCGCCCAGCGCGATCACCGCCGTGTGGAACTCGATGTTGGCATCCGAATACTCGCCCAGATGCTCGGACGGCGGGGAATTTTGGAACTCGTCGAACAGATGCCGGAGCCGGGCGATGTCCTGGTCGGAGGCGCGCTGAGTCGCGAGCCTGGCGGCCATGGATTCGAGGGCCGCCCACATCTGCACCATTTCGATCATTTCGCGCTTTGATTTGCGCAGGATGTAGATTCCCCGGCGCGGTATCGTGCGTATGAATCCTTCCTGCTCCAAGAGGGACAATGCCTCCCGGATCGGCGTGCGGCTCACGCCGAGCGCGGCGGTCAACTGCCGTTCGTCGAGCCGCAATTCCTGGTTCGGATCATAGATGTCGGTTTCCGATATGGCGTTCTTCAGCAGGGTGTAGGCCTGATCACGCAGGCTGGTCGAATTCAGCGGCGCGAGCGCCAGGGGCGCCGATCCACTCGTCCTCTGAACGAGACTTGCAATGCTGCTCATTCCCATTTCCCCGTAAGCGGCGTTTCCATGGCGGTAAGGGCTACGACTCTGTGCCTCGGCCAACTCCTGACTAGATATATCATATGACAAAAACACGGCCGGCAGATAATTTTTGAGGGGGGGCCGGGTTTCCGAAGCAACGGTTTGCACGAGCATTGCGGCCTATTTTCGGCGGGCGGCGGCCCTCGACCCCGATTTCGGAGGCTTGTTGGCACCTCCGAATTCGTCTATATATGATATACCAGTTAAAAGATGGCTGATTAATGGGCTGGCTGGACGAGTGGTCTTGGGTTCTGTTGCTACTGGGAGAGACGTTCGGGAACCGGTTTTGATGCACGCCAGCGACATCCGAGGCACCGGACGGCCGTACGCCGGAAGGTGCCGGTTTGCCGGTGGCGCGTAAGTCCAAGGCCTCCCGTTTCCCCCATTGTGACTGCACCTAAGTCCACCGCGTACCTAAAACTACAGGGGGAAGCAGGAATGAGCGCAAGTTCGGATATGGGATCCCGATCACCACTGAGCAATCCGTGGGTCCAGTTGACCATCGGCGTCATTTGCATGGCGTGCGTCGCCAATCTGCAGTACGGCTGGACCCTGTTCGTCAATCCCATCGATGCCAAGTATCACGCTGCCTGGGGCCTGGGCAAGGATACGATCAAGAGCATCCAGTGGACTTTCACGCTGTTCGTGGCGATTGAAACCTTCCTGGTGCCGGTAGAGGGGTACCTAGTCGACAAGTTCGGACCGCGGATCGTCGTGCTCGGTGGGTCCGTCTTGGTCGGCATTTCCTGGGTCATGAACTCCTACGCCGACACGTTGATGTATTTCTACGCCGCTGCGGTCATAGGCGGCATCGGGGTCGGTGCCGTCTATGGTACCTGTGTCGGCAATGCCCTGAAGTGGTTCCCCGGTCGCCGGGGCCTTGCGGCGGGCATCACGGCAATGGGCTTCGGGGCCGGCGCGGCGCTGACCACGCTGCCGGTCGAGAACATGATCAAGTCCTCCGGATACGAGAGCGCGTTTTTCGACTTCGGCATCGGCCAGGCGGTCGTCGTTTTCATTGCGGCCTGGGGACTACTGGTGGCGCCCGCGGAATTGCAGAAGGCCGCACCGAAGGTGAATCAGTCGGCACGCAACTACGCGCCGCGCGAGGTGCTTGCGAGCCCGGTCTTCTACGTGCTGTATCTGATGTTCGTCCTGGTGGCCTCGGGACTCTTGGTGCTGGTGGCGAACCTGAAGCCGATCGGCGTCACGCTGCACATGGACAAGCTCACAGCCTTCGGCGGTGTGATCGCCATGACCTTTGCACTGACGATGAACCGCATCTTCGACGGCGTCGGGCGGCCGACCTTCGGCTGGATTTCCGACAAAATTGGTCGCGAGAACACCATGTGTCTCGCTTTTACCCTAGGTGCGGTAATGCTATATGTTTTGTCCCAGAACGGTAGCGACCCGGCCGCGTTCGTAATCGCCATCGTGCTGTATTTCGGCGTCAGCGGCGAGATCTACAGCCTGTTCCCCGCGACGCAGGGCGACACTTTCGGGCCGAAGTTCGCCGCCGCCAATGCCGGGATGCTCTACACCGCAAAAGGTGTCGCGTCGTTCGGCGTGCCCTATGCAGCCGGGATCGCCGCGGCCAAGGGTTGGAGCTCGGTATTTGAAGTCTTTATCGTGTGCAATCTGATCGCTGCGGGACTCGCCTTATTCGTCCTCAAACCGATGCGCCAGCGTCACTTCGCGGCCACCCGGCAACAGGTCGGTGGCGGTGAGAGGGCCGCCAGCGTCGCATGAATCGTCCCCCGGGCTGTAAGCTCGCGCCTGCGCGCGCGCCCGCAATCCGGAGCCAACTGAGCCATCCCAACCCCAGGGTGCATCCATGAGTGTCGAAACACGGTCTCCCGCCAAGAGTTCCAGCACCACCGCGGAGGACACGCTGAAAGCGAAGAATCGCGATGCAGGCGTGATCTCCGGTGGCCACCTCGTCGCCAAGGCGCTGAAGAACGAGGGAGTGGACACGATCTTCACGCTCTGCGGCGGCCACATCATCGACATCTACGACGGTTGCGTCGATGAAGGCATACGCATCATCGACGTGCGTCACGAGCAGGTGGCGGCGCATGCCGCGGACGGCTACGCACGCCAAACCGGCAAGCTCGGCTGTGTGGTGACCACCGCGGGCCCGGGCTGCACCAACGCGATCACCGGCATTGCGACGGCGTTCCGCTCGGAGAGTCCGGTCCTGCACATCGGCGGCCAGGGCGCGCTCACCCAGCACAAGATGGGATCGCTGCAGGACCTGCCGCACGTGGACATCATGACTCCCATCACCAAGTTCGCGGCGACCGTGCCTTCCACCGAGCGGGTCGCGGACATGATCTCGATGGCCATCCGGGAGGCGTTCAACGGCGCACCGGGCCCTGCATACCTCGAAATTCCCAGAGACGTGCTCGACCGGGAAGTGGACATCGCCAAGGCCGTGATACCGAAGCCCGGGCACTACCGCGCATCGACCCGTTCGGTGGGCGATCCGCGCGACGTCGAGAAATTGGCCGACATCCTGGTCAATGCCGAACGTCCGGCCATCCTGTACGGGCAGCAGGTCTGGCAGGCGCGCGGCCACGTGGAGGCCGTCGAGCTGCTGCGCGGGCTGGACATTCCGGGCTACTTCAACGGCGCCAGCCGCGGCCTGTTGCCGCCCGGCGACCCGCATCACTTCGACCGGACCCGCACGCAGGCCTTTGCCAACGCCGACGTCATCGTCATCGTGGGCACGCCGTTCGATTTTCGCATGGGCTACGGCAAGCGCATTGCGAAGGAACTGACGCTGGTGCAGATCGATCAGGACTACCGCACCGTCGGGAAGAACCGCGACATCAGTTTGGGGTTGGTGGGGGATCCGGGCGCCATACTCGGGGCCGTGCTGCAGGCGGCCTCGGGCCGCATCAAGGGCGACAAGCGGCAGGCGCGCCAGAAATGGCTGAAGAACTTGAGCGAGGCGGAGGCCGCGGCGACGGAAAAGCTGATGCCGCTGTTCAAGTCCGACAGCGTTCCGATTCATCCCTACCGGGTCGCGTGGGAGATCAACGAATTCCTGCGGGACGACACCATCTACATCGGCGACGGCGGCGATGTGGTGACGATTTCCGCGCAGGCGGTGCGTCCGCGCAGACCCGGCCAATGGATGGATCCGGGCGCGCTGGGCTCGCTCGGGGTGGGGACGGGTTTCGCCATCGCCGCCGGGCTCGCCAATCCGTCGAAGGAAGTCCTGTGCTACTACGGCGACGGCGCGTTCGGGATGACGGCGTTCGACATGGAAACGGCCAACCGCTTCGGGGTCCCTTATCTCGCCGTCATCGGCAACAACTCGGCCATGAATCAGATCCGCTACGGGCAGCTCGCCAAGTACGGCGAACAGCGCGGCAACGTCGGGAACCTGCTCGGCGACGTCCCGTTCGGCAAGTTTGCCGAGATGCTGGGCGGCTACGGCGAGGAGGTGCGGGACCCGGCGCAAATCGCGCCGGCCCTCAGGCGCGCGCGCGAGTCGATTCAGAAGCTGCGCCGCAGCGCCGTGGTCAACATTTGGGTGGATCCGCGCGAATACGCGCCGGGCACCAAGAATCAGACGATGTACAAATGATCGCCACCTGGAGTCTCTTGAATGGGTAAGGCATTGGATGGAGTTCGCATTCTCGACTTCACGCACGTGCAGTCGGGACCCACGTGCACGCAGCTGCTCGCGTGGTTCGGCGCCGACGTCATCAAGGTCGAGAAGGCGGGGGCCGGCGACGTGACCCGGGAACAATTGCGCGACATTCCGGGCGTGGACAGCCTGTATTTCACGATGCTCAACCACAACAAGCGCTCCGTGACCCTGGACACCAAGAGTGCGCAGGGCAAGGAGGTGCTCGAGCGGCTGGTCAAGCGCTGCGACGTCCTGGTGGAGAACTTCGCCCCGGGGGCCCTGGATCGGATGGGGTTCACGTGGGAGCGCATCCAGGAACTCAATCCGAAGATGATCGTCGCGTCGGTCAAGGGCTTCGGCCCGGGGCCGTACGAGGACTGCAAGGTCTATGAGAACGTCGCGCAGTGCGCCGGCGGCTCGGCGTCGACGACGGGCTTCGACGATGGGCCGCCGCTCGTGACGGGCGCGCAAATCGGCGACAGCGGCACCGGCCTGCACCTCGCCCTCGGCATCGTCGCGGCCCTGTACCAGCGCAACACCACGGGCCGGGGCCAGCGCGTGCTTGCGGCGATGCAGGACGGCGTGCTCAATCTCTGCCGGGTGAAGCTGCGCGATCAGCAGCGCCTGGCGCGCACCGGCGTGATGAAGGAATATCCGCAGTACCCCGGCGGGAAGTTCGGCAGTTCGGTTCCGCGCGCCGCGAACGCCTCCGGCGGCGGCCAGCCTGGAACCATCCTCAAGTGCAAGGGATGGGAGACCGACCCCAACGCCTATCTCTACTTCATCGCCCAAGCGCCGGTATGGAAGGCGATCTGCCGCGTGATCGGCAAGGAGGCGTGGATCACCGACCCGGACTTTGCGACGCCGGATGCGCGGCTGCCGCGATTGCGCGAGGTGTTTGCGGCGGTCGAGGAGTGGACCGTCACCAAGACGAAGTTCGAGGCCATGGCGCTGCTCAACGAGCACGACATCCCGTGCGGGCCGATCCTGTCGATGGAGGAATTGGCGAACGAACCGTCGCTGCGCGCCACGGGCACGGTCGTGGAGGTGGACCATCCCACGCGCGGCAAGTATCTTACGGTGGGAAATCCCATCAAGCTGAGCGACAGCCCGACCGAGGTCACGCGATCGCCGCTTCTGGGGGAGCACACGGATGCCGTGCTCGGGGAGCTGGGATACGGCGCGGCGGAGCTCGCGGCGCTGCGCGCCGGCAAGGTGATTTGACGAGAGAGTAGGCGGGATGGCGGGGGAATTGAGGACGGCTAGAGGGTGACGATAACATTCAAACACGCTCACAAGCGTTTCAAGGGGATCAGACAATGCTAAATTGGAAAATGGCCAAACCGGTGGCGGTGGCGGTGGCGGCTTGCGCCGCGATATGCGCCATGGAGGGCGTGGCAATTGCCGACGACGCCCAGGACACTCAGGCGCTCAAGGACCAGATGCGTATCATGCGCCAGCAGATGGATCAGCTGCAAAGGCAAATCGACGAGATGTCCGCGAAGCAGGCGAAGCCGATGGCGGGCGCACCCGCGACGGCGCAAGCGGGACCGGCCAAGCCGGCCGAGGCGCACGCGGAGCCCCTGTTCGAGAAGTTCATGAAGGGTTTCTACGGCACGCTCGACGTATCTCTGGACGATGCGACCAAGGGAATTCGGGGCCTGGTCGCCGACTCGTACTCCTACGCCGGCGCGGGTCCCGGATCGGGGTACGTCAACAACGGACCCAAGGGAACTCAGATCACCGGCAGCGTCGGCTGGCTCGGCGATCTGTCGACCAACAAGTCCGTGCTCGGTTACCGCGGATCGCACACGATCGACGGCAGCGACCTCAACTTCATCTATCAGATCGAAACGCAGCCGGCGATCACGTCATCCCCGGGTCTTGCGACTTCGTACACTCAGCAGTCTAATGTCACCAAGGCAGCCATCGGCTACGGCGACAGCTTCGTCGGGCTGTCGAGCCATTCTTGGGGCCAGCTGAAGTTCGGCACCACCTACGCGCCCTACAAGAAAGCCACCGACCGCATGAATCCCTTCTCCGGCATGCTCGGCGATTATGCCGTCGTCATGGGCAACACCGGCGGCGACAACCGGGTGGAGTTCGGCACGCGGCTCGATCACTCGATTTGGTACGAATCGCCGAAGCTTGCCGACATGTTCAGCTTCGACCTGCTGGTTTCGCCCGGCGCCAACCGGACCTACGATAACGTGGTGCAATCCGCCGGATCGCCGGACTGCAGCGGCGGCAACACACCGGGCAGCGGAAACCTGCCGCAGAACTGCGACGACGGCGGCTTCGGCACGGCCTACAGCGCGGACCTGAAGTTCGAGTATGGCGGCCTCTACGCGACGGCGGCGTGGGAGCTGCATCACGACGTCAATCGCAACAGCGACGGCATCGGGGCCAACAGCCCGTACTACGGCTACCTGGTCGGCCTCGGGAACGGCGTGTCGCCGCTGCTCGATTGGGGCACCTACAACACGTACCTGAACGAATACGGTCAGGCGTTCATCAGCGCGAACGGATTCTCGCCGCCATACCTGACCGATGTCGCCGACGAGTGGGCGGTCAAGTTCGGCGTGCAGTACGTGTTCGATTTCGGTCTGTCGATCAGCGGAATTTACGAATGGATGAAGCGCGACGTGCCCGCCGTGCTCGAGTTCCAGAACGAGCGCACCCGCATGGGCACCTGGTTTGCAGCCAGTTACGACATCACGCCCAAGGACAACCTGAGCGTCGGCTGGGCGCATGCCGGCGCGACCCCCGGGGACCCGGGCGGGCAGCACAACTACAATCCTGAGAGCACGGGCGACCAGGCGAACATGTACACCATCGCTTGGAAGCACCATTTCGACAAGAATCTGTACGGGTACTTCGATGCCGCCGATACCGTCAACGACGGCAATGCCCATTACGATCTGGGCGCAGGCGGCCGGGGCGTGACCACGGACTGCCACGATGGGACGAACACCGTGTTCACCGACTATAGCAGCGCGGGACCCACGACTTGGGGGGGCTGCCATGAAATGGGCGTGTCCATGGGTATGAATTACAAGTTCTGATCCGGGCGCTACCGCCGTCTCGCGGCGGTAGCGCAGGACCGTTGAACGGCCAGTTCAAGACCGGGGACGCGGCAGTCCCCGGTATTTTTCCACGGTTCGCAGGGGCCAGGTGTGATTCTGCAACCTTTCGGGTAAACGTCATTGAAAATTGCGATTATTGGTGCGGGTGCGATCGGCGGCTACGTGGGTACGCGGCTGGCGCACGCCGGCGATGAAGTGACTTTCATCGCGCGCGGGTCGAACCTCGAGGCGCTGCGCGCCCGCGGGATCCGCCTGGTCATGGGCGACGGCAGCGAAGTGTCCGTGCCGAAGGTTCGCGCCACCGACAATTATGCGGAGCCCGGGCCTCAGGACATGGTCATTCTCGCGATGAAGGCGCATCACGTCGAGGCGGTGGCGCCGCAGGTCCCGAATTTGTTCGGCCCCGAAACCGTGGTCGTGCCGATGCAGAACGGAATTCCCTATTGGTATTTTCACCGCTACCCGGGCGAGCTGGCGAATTCGCAGGTCAAGAGCGTGGACCCGCACGGCCTGATCGGCCGGCACATTCCCTGCGAGCGCGTCATCGGCTGCGTGGTCTATCCGGCCGCCGAACTGCTGGCGCCGGGCGTCGTCAAGCACGTGGAGGGCAATCGCTTTCCGGTCGGCGAACCCGATGGCAGCAATAGCGAGCGGGTGAACCGCGTGTCCGAATGCTTCATCCGAGGGGGACTGCAGGCGCCCGTACTCACCGACATCCGCGCGGAGATCTGGCTCAAACTCTGGGGCAACCTGACGTTCAACCCGATCAGTGCGCTGTCGCGCGCGACGCTCGCGGGCATATGCCAGTTTCCGCTTGGCCGGGAACTCGCGCAGGACATGATGACCGAGGCGCAGGCCATTGCGAACAAGCTCGGCGTGACCTTCCGGGTGCCGCTGGAGAAGCGAATCGCCGGCGCGGAGCGCGTGGGGCACCACAAAACGTCGATGCTCCAGGACGTGGAAGCCGGCCGCGAATTGGAGGTCGACGCGCTGCTGGGTTCCGTGATCGAACTCGCCCGCATGACAGGCACCCCGACTCCGCACTTGGATACGGTGTATGCGCTCACCAAGCTGCTGGCGAAGAGCCTTCAGGATCACAAGGGGTTGCTCCCGGGGCCGCACTGACGAACTGCCCCGCGAAGGTCGCGCTCCGTTTATAATTCGCGCTCGCGAGCCGGCAACGGCCCTACAATGCAAATCTTTGAGACCTCAAGAGGCCCAGGCCGATGAACGTTCACGAGTATCAGGGCAAGGAAATATTGCGCAAGTACGGAGTCGCCACGCCGCGCGGCGTTCCGTGCTTCTCGGTGGCCGACGCCGACGCGGCTGCGCGCCAGCTCGGCGGGAAAGTCTGGGTCGTGAAGGCCCAAATTCATGCGGGGGGCCGCGGCAAGGGCGGCGGAGTCAAGGTGGCCAAGTCCCTCCAGGAGGTTCATGAATATGCCCAGGCCATCCTGGGCATGACCCTGGTAACGCATCAGACCGGGCCGGAAGGCCGCATGGTGCGGCGCCTCCTGGTGGAGGAGGGCGCCGACATCAAGAAGGAGCTATACGTCGGTATGGTGGTCGACCGCGGCGCGCAGCGCGTCACGCTGATGGCCAGTTCCGAGGGCGGCATGGACATCGAGGAGGTCGCCGCCCATGCGCCCGAGAAGATATTCAAGGTGGCCGTCGACCCCGTGGCCGGACTGACGGACAGCCAGGCCGACGACGTCGCCGGAAAGATCGGCGTGCCCGCGGGATCGATCCCGGAGGCACGCAAATTCATGCAGGGCCTGTACAAGGCATTCGTGGAATGCGATGCGTCGCTCGCCGAAATCAACCCGCTGATCCTCACCGGGGACGGCCGGGTGCTGGCCCTCGATGCGAAGCTGAACTTCGATTCGAACGCGCTGTACCGCCATCCCGAGATCGTCGCCATGCGGGATCTCGACGAAGAGGACCCGGCGGAGATCGAAGCGTCCAAGTTCGACTTGTCCTACATTTCGCTCAACGGCAACATCGGCTGCCTGGTAAACGGGGCGGGCCTGGCGATGGCGACCATGGACACGATCAAGCTGTTCGGCGCGGAGCCCGCCAACTTTCTCGACGTGGGAGGCGGCGCGACCACGCAAAAGGTCACGGAGGCGTTCAAGCTCATGCTGAAGAATCCCGCGGTGAAGGGGATTCTGGTCAACATATTCGGCGGCATCATGCGCTGCGACACCATAGCGGAGGGCGTCATCGCCGCGGCGAAGGAAGTGAAGCTCGCCGTGCCGCTGGTGGTTCGCATGAAGGGCACGAATGAAGACCTGGGCAAGCAGATGCTGAAGGACTCGGGGCTGCCGATCATCTCCGCGGACAACATGGCGGACGCGGCGCAGAAAATCGTCGCCGCCGTCGCTCAACAGCGGGGGACCGCCTCGTGAGCATTCTGATCGACAAGAACACACGGGTGATGACGCAGGGCATCACCGGAAAGACGGGCGCTTTCCACACGCGGCTATGCCGCGAATACGCCAACGGCAGAGCCTGCTTCGTGGCCGGGGTGAATCCCAACAAGGCCGGCGGGGATTTCGAGGGCATACCGATATTCGGCAGCGTCAAGGAAGCTAAGGAGCGCACCGGGGCAACGGTGTCCGTCATCTACGTGCCGCCGCCCTTTGCCGCCGGAGCGATCGACGAAGCCGTGGATGCGGGCCTCGACCTCGTCATCTGCATCACCGAAGGGGTGCCGGTGCGGGACATGATCGCAACGCGCAACCGCATGCAGGACAAGCGGACTCTGCTCATCGGTCCCAATTGTCCGGGCGTCATCACGCCGGACGAGATCAAGATCGGCATCATGCCCGGCCACATCCACAGGAAAGGGCGCATCGGCGTGGTCTCCCGGTCCGGCACCCTGACCTACGAGGCCGTGGGACAGCTCATGGATCTGGGCCTGGGGCAGTCCACCTGCGTCGGCATCGGGGGCGATCCGGTGAACGGCATGAAGCACATCGACGTCATGCGATTGTTCAACGAGGACCCGCAGACCGACGCGGTGATCATGGTGGGCGAGATCGGCGGCAGCGACGAGGAGACCTGCGCACGCTGGATCAAGGACCACATGAAAAAGCCCGTCGTCGGCTTCATCGCCGGCGTGACGGCGCCGCCCGGAAAGAGAATGGGCCATGCCGGCGCGATCATCTCCGGCGGCAAGGGGACTGCGCAGGAGAAGCTCGCCGTGATGGAGGAGTGCGGGATCAAGGTCACGCGCAATCCCGCCGAGATGGGCAAGCTGCTGAAGTCCGTTCTCTAGCATGGACACACCGGTCTTCTGGGCGCGCTTCCGGACCCACGATGGCCACATCGGTTTCGGCGCGCTCCGGGATGATCGCATCGGCGTGCATCAGGGCGACATGTTCGATTCGCCGCGGCCATCCGGCGCCTCGGTCGCGCTGGGGGACGTCACGCTGCTGGCGCCCTGCGAGCCCTCGAAGATGATCGCATTGTGGAACAATTTCGGTGCCTTGTCGGCGAAGCTCAACGTGCCGGCGCCCGCGCACCCGCTGTTCCTCATCAAACCGGGCACATCGGTCATCGGTCCGGGCGAGGCGATTCGCCGCCCGGCGGGATATTCGGGCAAGATTGCCTTCGAGGGCGAATTGGGCATCGTCGTCGGGCGCCGGGCCAAGAACGTGCCGATCGAGGAGGCCCAGGCGCATATTTTCGGATACACGTGCGTCAACGACGTGACGGCGATCGAAGTGCTCAATGAGAATCCGGATTTTGCGCAGTGGTGCCGGGCGAAGGGCTACGACAGCTTCGGCTGCATGGGGCCCGTCATCGCCACGCATCTCGACCTCGCCGGCGCACGCGTCGTCACGCGTGTCGTCGATGCCGAGCGTCAGAATTATCCGCTGTCCGACATGATCATGACGCCCGTTGAAATGGTCAGCCGTCTGTCTCACGACATGACGCTGCTGCCCGGGGACGTGATCGCCTGCGGAACGTCGCTGGGAGTCGGGTCCATCCGGGACGGCGCCTCGGTCGACATATCGATCGAGGGGATCGGCACCTTGGTCAACGTGCTGGCCCCATGAGCGGCTCGCGGCAGAACCGAAGTCCGCGGGCGCTTCTTCGCCGGATGTTCGATGCCGCAGTCGGTTCCGCGCAGCCGGCGCATTGCATCCCGCCGCATCTCCCCGCCGCGCCACGCGGCAGGATGATCGTCATCGGCGCGGGCAAGGCGTCCGCGGCCATGGCGCGGGCCGTGGAGGATCATTGGAGCGGGGCGCTGTCGGGCCTCGTCGTCACGCGATATGGTTACGCGGTTCCGTGCCGGCACATCGAAATCGCCGAGTCCGCGCATCCGGTTCCCGATGCCGCGGGCCTGCGGGCGGCGCAGCGCATGCTCGACGCCGTGAAGAATTTGAGCGAGGACGACCTCGTCCTGTGCCTGATATCGGGCGGCGGCTCGGCCCTGCTGCCGCTGCCCGCCCCCGGCCTCGGACTGGACGACAAGCAGGCGGTGAATCGCATGCTCCTCAAGTCGGGCGCCACGATCAGCGAGGTGAATTGCGTGCGCCGGCACCTGTCGGCCATCAAGGGCGGCCGGCTGGCGGCGGCGTGCCATCCGGCGCGCGTGGTCACGCTGCTGATCTCGGACGTGCCAGGCGACCGGCCGATCGACATTGCCTCGGGTCCCACGGTGGCCGATCCAACGACGTGCGCCGATGCGCTGGGCATCGTGCGGCGCTACGGCATCGACCTCCCGGCGGCGGCCCGGGAGATCCTGGTGAGCGGGCGCGGCGAATCCGTGAAGCCGGGGGATCCGCGGCTCGCGCGCGCGACGCTGTGCATCGTCGCGGCCCCGCAGGCCGCGCTGGAGGCCGCGGCTGCGGTGGCGCGCAGCGAGGGAATCGAGCCGCACATACTGAGCGATGCCATCGAAGGGGAGGCGCGCGACGTGGGCAAGGTTCTGGCGGCCATCGCGCTGCAAGCGGCCGAACGCGCTCAGCCGGTGAAACCGCCCTGCGTCCTGCTGTCCGGGGGCGAGACCACCGTCACGGTGCGCGGGCACGGGCGCGGCGGCCGCAACGTCGAATTCCTGCTGTCGCTGGCGTTGGCGCTCGACGGTCATCCGCGCATTCACGCGCTCGCCGGGGACACCGACGGTGTGGACGGCATCGAGGAGATCGCGGGAGCCCAGGTGGCCCCGGATTCGCTGCAGCGGGCGTGGCAGTTGGGGTTTCGCCCGAGGGACGTTCTGGACGACAACGACGCGCACCGGTTGTTCAGTGCGCTGGGGGACTCGGTGATCACCGGACCCACGCTGACGAACGTCAACGATTTCCGAGCCATACTCATCGAGGATGCCCGCAGCCTATGAATTTACGCAGAACCCGCAACGCCAAGATCGTCGCAACGCTCGGACCGGCGAGCTCCGCGCCCGAGATGGTGCGCCAGTTGTTCCTTGCCGGCGTCGACGTGTTTCGCCTGAACTTCAGCCACGGGAGCGCCGACGACCACCGCTCCCGGTTCGCCATCCTGCGCGACCTGGAGCGGGAAACGGGGCGGCCCATCGCAATTCTCGCCGACCTGCAGGGACCCAAGCTGCGGGTCGGCACGATCGAGAACGGACCCGTGCAGTTGGCCGCCGGCCAGCCGTTCCGCCTCGACCTGGAGGCGGCGCCCGGCAACGCGCAGCGCGCCGGCATGCCGCACCCGGAAATCTTCGCCGCGCTCGCGCCGGGCTCGGAGCTGCTGCTCGATGACGGCAAAGTGCGCTTGATCGTCGAGAGCTGCGGGGCGGATTTTGCGCAAACCCGGGTGGTCGTGGGCGGCAAGCTGTCTTCGAACAAGGGCGTCAACGTTCCCGAAGTGGTGCTGCCGGTGACGGCGCTCACACCCAAGGACCGGCGCGATCTCGATCTGGCGCTCGAACTGGGCGCCGACTGGATCGCGCTCTCCTTCGTGCAGCGCCCGGAGGACATCCACGAGGCGCGGGACATCATCGGCAGCAGGGCATCCATCATGTGCAAGCTGGAAAAGCCCGCAGCCATCACCCGGCTCGATGAGATCGTCGCGGCCGCGGACGGATGCATGGTGGCGCGCGGCGATCTCGGGGTCGAGATGCCGGCCGAGCGCGTTCCGGCCGTCCAGAAGCGCATCGTGCGGGTGTGCCGAGACATGGGCAAGCCCGTGGTCGTGGCCACGCAGATGCTCGAGTCGATGGTGGACAGCCCCGTCCCGACGCGCGCCGAGGCTTCCGACGTCGCCACCGCCGTCTACGACGGGGCGGATGCGGTCATGCTCTCCGCCGAGTCGGCATCCGGAAAATATCCGGTGGAGGCGGCGGCCATGATGAACCGCATCATCGAGCAAGTGGAGGCCGACCCCGCCTATCGCCGGCTCATCGATGCCTCGCACCCGCCGGAGAGACAGTGGGACGTCGCGGATGCGGTTTGCGGCGCCATGCGGATCGCGGGCTCGATGCTGCACGCGGCGGCCATCGTGTGCTACACGCGATCCGGGAACACCAGCCTGCGCGCGGCGCGCGAGCGCCCCGAGTCGCCGGTGCTGAGCCTCACGCCCGTGGTCGCGACGGCTCGCCGGCTCGCCGTGGTGTGGGGAGTGCATTCGGTGCGGATCGAAGGCGTGGCCGATGTGAACGAGATGACGGACGTCGCCTGCGAGGTTGCGCGCCGCGAGGGTTTCGCCCAAAGCGGGCAGATCATCGTCGCGATCGCCGGGTTGCCGTTCGGCAAGTCGGCGACACCCAATCTCATGCGGATCGCCGCCGTCTAGACCGCGGCTCCGGCCCGGTGCCCATGGAAACCCGCTTTGCCATAAAATCCAGCGCATCCCGCTTCTACCTGGTTGTGCTGTGCGCAATCGTATGCGGCGTGCTGCTGGGCTACTTTTATCCGGCCGCGGGCGTCGCTCTCAAGCCGTTCGGCGATGGATTCATCGCCCTGGTGAAAATGCTGATTGCGCCCGTGATCTTTCTCACCGTGGTGCTCGGCATCGCGAGCGGCGCTCACGGAAGACAGGTCGGCCGGGTTGCGCTGAAGGCGATCGCGTACTTCGAGGTGGTCTCCACCTTGTCTCTCGTCATCGGGCTGTTGATCGTCAATGGCCTGAAGCCCGGACGGGGATTCAATGTGGATCCGGCCACGCTCGATGCGGGCGCGGTGGCCAGGTATGCCCAGCAGGCCAAGGACCAGTCCGCCGTCGAATTCCTGCTGCACATCATCCCCAAGACGTTCACCGACGCCTTTACGGGCGGCGGCGACCTGCTCCAGGTTCTCCTGTTGGCGATCTTGACGGGCCTTGCCCTGATGTCCATGCGCGAGGCGGCGCAGCCGGTTCTGCGCGTGTTCGAGGCCCTGTCCAAGGCCTTTTTCAAGATGATCGGAATGGTCATGCTGCTGGCGCCCATCGGTGCCGGCAGCGCCATGGCGTTCACGGTGGGCAAATACGGCGTGCGCAGCCTGACGCCCATGCTCAAACTGATGGGGGGCTTCTATCTCACCTGTTTGCTGTTCATATTGATCGTGCTGGGCTTCGTGGCGCGAATGGCGGGATTCAACATCCTGCTCTTCCTGCGCTATATCCGTGACGAGATACTGGTGGTGCTCGGCACCTCGTCGTCGGAGGCCGCGCTGCCTCCGCTGATGCTGAAGCTGGAGCGTTTGGGGTGCGCCCGGCAGGTGGTCGGCCTGGTGATTCCCATCGGATATTCGTTCAATCTGGACGGCACCAACATCTACCTGACGATGGCGGCGGTGTTCGTCGCACAGGCTTTGAACATCGATCTCACGCTGTCGCAAGAACTCGCCATTCTGGCGGTCGCGATGCTCACGTCCAAGGGCGCCTCGGGCGTCACCGGAGCCGGGTTCATCACCTTGGCTGCGACTCTGATGGTCGTGCCGTCGGTGCCCGTGGCGGGTCTCGCGTTGATTTTGGGCATCGACCGGTTCATGAGCGAAGCCCGTGCCCTGACGAACATCATCGGCAACGGTGTTGCGACCGTCGTGATCGCGCGCTGGGAGGGCGAGTTGGACCGGCCGCGTCTCGACGCCGAACTGGCCGCGGGTTCGAGCGCGACGCTGCTGGGCGACACCGCGGCGGATTTCGGCGATTGAACCCGGGTCCGCGCGGCGCAACGCACGGTGAGTCCGATTACAGTCGCGCGCGCACGGTTGCGTAGACGGCTTCGCTGTCCCGGGCGCCCGCCGCCGTCAGGGCGTCGATCTCGGACCGGCAACGTTCCGCGAGGACCCGGTCGTGCAGCGAGGGAACGTTGATGTAGACGTTCAGTGCGGCGCTGCGCAGGGCCGCGCAGGCCGAGAGCACGCCGACGCCGGCATCGCTGATCACGCCCTTGTAGCCGAGTTCGGCGGCCCGGCGCGCGAGTTCGACGACCGCGGCGCTGGCGCGCGCGCAGTCGAGCGGCACTTCGGTGGCCAGGGTCAAGCTGCGCTGGATCGCTTCGGCGCGGCGCGTCTTCTCCTCGTCCGTCGCCTTGGGGAGCTTGTACGCCGCCATCAGCGCTTCGAAGGCCGCGACGTCGGCGGCGACCATCGCGGTCAGCCGTGAGCGCAGCTCCTCCGATTCCCGGAGGACGATCCGCAATTCTCCCTCGGCCGCCTCACAACCTTTCTTGCCGAAGCTGACGTTGCAGACCATGGAGACGAGGGCGGCGCCCATGGCGCCCACGATGGCCGCGGCGCTGCCGCCGCCGGGCGTGGGTGCGCCGCTCGCCAGCCGTTCGAGGAATACATCGATCGAGTCGTTGGTAATGCTCACGAGCCACCGTTATTCGGAAGTTCAGCCGACCATGGTCTTGGCGATTGCGTAGATCTCTTCGGCGTCCAGCACCTGATCGTTGCGCTCGAACAGGCAGGCGACACAGGCGCGGTGCAGCGCGAGCTTCAGGGCGCCGAAGCCCAGCGGCCCGAACAGCACCTTGCCGTGGCTCACGGCCCCGCGATCGGCGATGCCGACGCCTTCGATGCCGGCGGGCGGCGAGGCGTTGGCATCGGCCACCAATTCCAGGGTCTTGCTGGTTTGCCAGGTTGCGGCATCGAGCAAGGTGACGCCGGCGGCGCCGGTGGCGAGCACGATCTGCGCGCCCTCCAGGACCTCAGCGCGATCCGCGGTGGTCGGGGCTTCCGCCGCCTTGATATCCGGCCCGAAGCGCGCCTTGATGGAATCGCAGGCCGCCTGGACGACGGCGAGCTTGCGCCCCGTGATGGTCACGGAGGCGCCCTCCGAGGCCAGCAGCACGGCCGCGCGCTGTCCGACCGGGCCGGATCCCCCGAGCACCACCGCTCGTTTGCCCGCGAGCGGCCGGCCGTGGGCCAGCCAGGCCACCGCCGATGAGGCCGTGGTGTTCGAGCCGTTGCAATCGAACATGATCGATACGCGGAAATTGCCGAAGAACTTGGCGCGGACCGCGGCCAAGAGCGCCTCGCCCTGCGGCATGTTGCCCCCGCCGATGAAGATCGCCGTGTTCTTCTTGTCCTTCGGCCCACGGGTGAAGATGGCCCCCTCGACCAGGCCGCCCACGTTCTGTGCATTCACGCCGCCATAGGCGCACACATGGTCGGCGCCGCCATCGTAGGCAACGACGTTGTCGAAGACGGCGGGCAGCGCGTCCGTGTCGAACTGATACAGGAGTTTCTTCATCGCGGAGACGGTCCTCGATTCCGGGGGGAGGGCGGGTACGCCCGCTCAGGTGACGAGATGTTGCGGCTTGCCGTCAGCCCACAGCTCGATATTGTCGATCAACTGGTCGGCGAGAAACTGCATGGCGCCGTCGGACGCCCACGCCACGTGGGGCGTGAGAATGAAATTCGTACGCCGCACGTCGAGCAGCGGATGTCCGTTGCGCGGCGGCTCGACGGTGAGCACGTCGAATCCCGCACCGGCGATCAGTCCCTCGTCGAGCGCCTGGATAAGCGCGGCTTCGTCGACGAGGCCGCCGCGCGCCGTGTTGATGAGCAGCGCGTTGCGCTTCATCTTGCGAAAAGCCGCGAGGTCGATCAGGTTCCGGGTGGCCGGAATGAGAGGGCAATGGAGCGAGATCACGTCGGATTCCGCCAGCACCTCGTCGTGCGCCGTGAAGGTGACGCCCTCCATCTTCGGAGGCGCGTGGTCGGCGAACAGCACCCGCATGCCGAACGCGCGCCCAATGGCGGCCGTGCCCTGTCCGATGGCGCCCTCGCCGATGATCCCGAGGGTCGCCCCATGCAGATCGCCGATGGGGTGGGTGAAGAAGCAGAACTGATCGGATTTGTTCCACACGCCGTTCTCGACATCCTGCCGGTAGGCGAGGAGATTGCGGCGAAGCGCCAGGATCATGGCGAAGGCGTGTTCCGGCACGGTGTGCACGGCGTAGTTTCGAATATTGGCGACCGCGATGCCGTGGTCCCGGCAGTACGCCACGTCCACCACGTCGTAACCCGTGGCCGCCACGGCGATCAATTTCAATTCCGGCAGCTGCGACAGGGTCTCCGCCCGCATCGGAACCTTGTTGACGATAGCCACGGTGGCGCCCGCGAGCCGCGCCACGATCTGATCCACGGCGGTTTTTTCATGCTCGACGTACTGCGCGGCGCATCGAGGTTTGCGCACCTGAGCCTTGAGCGATGCGCGGTCCAGGAATACGACGCGGTGCATCATGCGGCCTTGCCGGGCTGCGCGCCGGGAACCTTGGCGCCGGCCACGGAGGCATTCGCGCGCCAGAATTTCTGTGCAGCGGCCACGCCGCTCCCCGGCTCGATCTTGACGCCCACGTCGAGCATCGCCAGTTCCGCTCCCGCGAGCGCCCCGAGCAGCATCAGTTCGTTCAGGTCGCCCAAGTGGCCGATGCGGAACAGCTTGCCCGCAACCTTCGACAGGCCGGCGCCCAGCGCGAGGTTGTAGCGATTGAAGGCGCGTGCGATGACCTCCGCGCCGTTGATGCCCTCGGGCACCATGATGGCCGAGACGGTATCGGAGTGCCATTGAGGCGCAACCGCGCACAGCTGGAGTTTCCAGCCCTCGTAGACCGCCGCGCGCACGCCGCGTGCCAGATAGGCGTGGCGGTGGAACACGTTTTCCAAACCTTCCTCTGCCAGCATTGCCAGAGACTCGCGCAGGCCGTACAGCATGGGAATGGACGGCGTGTAAGGGAAATACCCGGAGGCATTGGCATTCACCATGTCCGCGTAGTCGAAATAGCAGCGCCGGGAAGTGGCGGTCTTGGCCGCCTGCAGCGCCTTCGGGCTCACGCAGGTGATCCCTAAGCCGGCGGGCAGCATCAATCCCTTCTGCGAGCCGCTGACGCACACGTCGACGCCCCAGTCGTCCATCCGGAAGTCGATGCTGGCAAGCGCGCTCACCGAATCGACGAAGAGCAGGGCCGGATGCTTGACGCTGTCCATCGCCTGGCGCACCGCGTGCACGTCGCTGGTCACGCCGGTAGCCGTTTCGTTTTGGCAGACCAGAACGGCCTTGATGCGATGCTGCTTGTCGGCGGAGAGTGCGGCCAGGTAGCGGTCGACCGGCGCCCCTTCGCCCCACGGCGTCTCGAGAATCTCCACGTCGAAACCCAAACGCGCGCACATGTCGACCCAGAGATGGCTGAACTGGCCGAAGCGCGACGCGAGAATCTTGTCGCCCGGATTCAGGCAGTTGGTCAGTGCAGCCTCCCAGCAACCGGTACCGGAGGAGGGATAGATGATGGGCACGCCGGCCGTGGTCTTGAAGATCGGCTTGAGCCCGTTCAGGCATGCGCGAGCCAGTTCCGGAAAGACCGGCGAACGATGATCCTCCATGGCGACCACCATGGCGCGAAGCACGCGGTCGGGAACATTGGTGGGTCCTGGAACGAACAAGAAATTACGACCGGCCATGAGATCTCCTTGTTGCGGCTGCCTAAGCGTGAAGCGTAGCGATGTCTTCGTTCGGTGGTTCCAGCCGGCACCCTGAGGTGTGGCGTGATGGACTCGCTATGTCTTCTTATGATATATGAGATATCAGGCGCTTGGCTATCCGCCTTCAAGTATAGATAAATTCATGCGACGGGGGTCCTTAGTTTCCTATGCGTATCGCCCTGATCGGTCAGAATAAGTTCGGCAAATCCGCCCTGGATGCCTTCCTCGAGCGCGGTCATACGGTCGCCGCCGTGTTCTGCGCTCCCGACAAGCCGAAAGCTCCGCCGGACCCGATCCGGGTCGGTGCCGAGGAGCGCGGAATTGCGGTTCACCAGCTTGCCTCGCTCAAGACCCCCGAGGCGCGGGACCTCTTGCGGCAGCTCGACGTCGATCTCGGCGTCATGGCATACGTGCTGCAGTTCGTGCCGCAGGACTTCACGTCGATTCCGGTGCACGGAATGATTCAATATCACCCGTCGCTGTTGCCGAGATACCGGGGCCCGAGTTCGATCAACTGGCCGATCATCCGCGGCGACGTCAAGACGGGACTGACGATATTCCGGCCGACGGACGGCCTCGACGAAGGACCGGTGATCTTGCAAAAGGAAACGCCGATCGGTCCCGACGACACGTTGGGAAGCGTCTATTTCGGCCGGCTCTTCCCCATGGGCGTGGCGGCGCTCCTGGAAGCGGCGGAACTCACCGTCAAGGGCGGCGTCCTCGGGACGCCTCAGGATGAATCCGCCGCCAGCTACGAGGGCTGGTGCCGCGGCCCCGAGTCGCTCGTCAACTGGCACAACCATGCCGACATCGTCTACAACTTGATCCGCGGCTGCGATCCGGCGCCCGGCGCCTGGACGCTGCTCAACGGCAAGAAGCTGCATCTGTTCGATGCGCGCAAACATCCGCTGCGCCGCTTCACGCCGAACGCCGGAGAGATCGGCGCCATCTGCGCGATCGGCGATCAAAGCATCCGCATCAACGCCCAAGGCGGACAAATCGAAGTCGCCAAGGTCAAGCACGGCGACGGCGAGAAGATTCCCGCCGCCAAGCTCTGTGCCGACTTGGGGCTCGCACCCGGGGCCGTGCTCGGCTCCTGATGCGGCCGCCGGGCAGCGCCGGATGCGGCGCCGCCCCAATGTGCGCCATCGCACCTTGCGGAAAGCGTCAAAAATTTGTCGCCCGCCGCGGCGCCGGTGACGCGCAATTCTCCCGATCCGCCAGCTCATCGAGAAGGTTTCCTTGCGCTTTCGTGAGGCCGTGAGGGTTTTGCAGGAGGGATGTCGCTTTAAATAGCAGTAACCAACTGTTATTCAGCGAGGATGCGATCACGATGGAAATCACTGCTGGGATCTCTTCACCGACGGCGCAGCCCGCGATTGCCGCCACGTATCGCGCCCGCCGGGTGCTCATCATCGACAATCATCCGATCGTGCGGGCGGGACTCCGCCGCGTGATCGAGAATCAGCAGGATCTGATGGTGTGTGCCGAGGCGGATACCGCACGCGATGCGCGCATCGCCATCAAGGAATTCAATCCCGACGTGATCGTTGCGGACATCGGCCTCAATCAGGGCGACGGCATCGAACTGGTCCGGGACGTGCGCGCGCACCATGAGCAACTGCCGATCCTGGTGCTCTCGAGTCACGACGAAGCGGTCTACGCGGAACGCATGCTCTCGGTCGGCGCCAACGGCTACATCATGAAGGACGCGACCAGCGAGCAGATTCTGCATTCGCTGCGCCGCGTGCTCGCGGGGGCCATCTACGTCTCCGAGGACGTCGGCTACAACATGATCCGCAAGTCGGCGCTGCGCGGCGCGCTGGGGCCGGCCAGTCCGATCGACCGGCTCACCGACCGGGAACTGCAGATCCTGCATCTGGTGGGCAAAGGAATGAGCTCGCGCGAAACGGCGCGCGTGCTCAACCTGAGCGTCAAGACGGTCGAATCGCACCGGCACCGGATCAAGTACAAGCTGAACCTGGCCTCGGGAGCGCAACTGGTACAGTTCGCGATCAACTGGTTCACGTGCCAGGAATCGGGCCCGCGCACCTTCCCCGTATTCCACGGCGAGATGCGGCAAGCCGTCTGACCGGCGGCTCGCCCTAAGGCGGGCGGATTCTGTCGCATCCGCAGCGTCGGCCGATCCGGCCGGGCGAACCGCGTCACAAAACCGCCCTGTCAACGGCGCCGCAGCGCGGCCGTTACCTTCATGCGAAGGATACGGAGGGCTCGTGGAGCGGCGGCGTGTTGAGTGGAGAACGGCGCGATGGATGTTGGCCGCGGCGCTCGCCGCGGCGGCCGCCTCTGCGCTCGCCGCCTGCGCGGCGAATTCCGGCCAGGGGCGGGCGGGCGGAAACCGGCAGACCACGGCGGCGGCGCTGCCGGTGCTGCGTCGCGATGATGCGCTCTGGCTGGGGCGCGTCTCGTTCGGCCTGGACGGCGCCAGCGTCGCGGAGTACCGGCGGCTGGGGCGCGAACAATATCTGAACAGTCAGCTGCAGGCGCGCGACAGCGCCGTGCCGGCGCCGATCGCGGCTGAGATCGAGGCGCTCGAGGTGAGCCATGTCGATGCCGCGCGTGTGATGGCGGACGTCAACGCGCAGCGCAAGACCATCAACGCCATGCCGGATGGGCCCGACAAGGATCAGGCGCGAAAAGCGCTCAACGAGCGCGGCAACAAACTGTTCCAGGAGGCGGCACGCCGGGATCTGCTGCGCGCCGTCTATTCTCCGGCGCAGTTGCAGGAACAGATGGTGTGGTTCTGGCTGAATCATTTCAGCGTGTACCGCGACAAGGCCGACCTGCGCTGGCTGGTGGGCGACTACGAAGAGCGGGCGATCCGGCCGCACGTGTTCGGTCGCTTCAAGGATCTGGTTCTCGCCTCGCTCGAGCATCCGGCGATGCTCCAGTACCTCGACAACAACCAGAATGCGGCCGGACACGTCAACGAGAATTACGCGCGGGAACTCATGGAGCTGCACACCCTCGGAGTGAACGGGGGCTACACGCAGCAGGACGTGCAAAACCTCGCACGCGTGCTGACGGGCGTCGGCGTGAACGCGGGCGATGCGCCGCGGCTCAAGGCTGAATGGCAGCGCCTGTACCGGCGCCAGGGCGCCTTCGAATTCAACCCCGCGCGGCATGATTTTGGCGACAAGACCCTGCTCGGGCGCTCCATCGCCGGCAAGGGCTTCGGGGAGGTCGAGGAGGCCGTCGGCCTCATCGTCAGCGAGCCGTCGTGCGCACACTTCATCTCGCAACAGCTGGCGATGTACTTCGTTGCCGACAATCCGCCGCCCGCGCTCGTGGACCGGATGGCCCAGACGTTCATGCACTCCGGCGGGGATATCGCGGCGGTGCTGCGGGTGATGTTCCAATCGCGCGAGCTCGATGCGGCGCTCGGCGGCAAATTCAAGGATCCCATGCGCTACGTGGTCTCCGCCGTGCGCTTCGCGTACGACGGCCGGCCCATTCTGAACACCCGTCCCATCGTGAACTGGTTGAACGGGCTCGGCGAGGCATCCTACGGCCACCTCACTCCGGACGGCTATTCTCTGACGGAGCTCAATTGGGCGAGCTCGGGACAGATGAGCCGGCGCTTCGAGATCGCCCGGGCCATCGGTTCGGGCAATGCCGGATTGTTCGAACCCGAAGATGGCGGCCGCCCGGCGGCGGGCGGTTTTCCGCAGCTCTCGAATCGCCTGTATTTCGAGGCGTTGGAGCCGTTTCTCGGGGTGCGCACCAAGGACGCGCTCCAGCGGTCGAATTCGCAGCAGGAGTGGAACACCTTCCTGCTCTCATCCCCGGATTTCACCTATGAGTGATATGCCAAGGAGTGGTCGATGAACCGGCGCCAGTTGATTGAGGCCGGCGGCGCCGCGCTGCTCGGCGCCGGCATCGCCGGGCGGCTGTACGCGGCGCCCCCCGCCGGGCCGCGCTTTTTGCTGGTTTTCCTGCGCGGCGGCTACGACTCGACGAATCTCCTGATTCCATATTCGAGCGGCTTCTACTACGAATCCCGCCCGAACATTGCGGTGCCCAAGCCCGATCCCGCATCGAACACCGGCGCGCTCGCCCTGGATGCGGATTGGGCGCTCGCGCCGGCGGTGCGGGACACCCTGGGCGTCATGTACGCGCAACGGCAGGCCGCCTTCGTGCCGTTCGCGGGGACCGATGATCTGTCGCGCAGCCACTTCGAAACCCAGGACAGCATCGAACTCGGGCAGCCCACGGGCGCCGCGCGCAATTACCGCTCCGGATTCCTGGGGCGGCTTTCCGCTGCTTTGGCCGGCGCGCGCGGCGGCAACTCCGCCATCGCCTTCACGGATGCGCTGCCCCTGGCCTTCGAGGGGAGCGAAACGGTGCCCAATCTATCGCTGAAGAACGTCGGCAAGCCGCCTTTCGACGATCGGCAGGCGAAAATCCTGAGCGACATGTACGCGGGCCACCATTTGGAAGCCGCGGTGAGCAGCGGACTGGAATTGCGCCAGGAAGTCGCCCAGGAACTGGCCCGCGACATGAATGAGGCGAACCGCAATGCCATCAACACGAAGGGCTTCGAGCTGGAAGCCGAGCGCGTGGGCCGCCTGATGCGGGACAAATACCGAATCGGTTTCATCGATGTCGGCGGCTGGGACACCCATGTCGGCGAGGGCTCATCCCAAGGGACGCTCGCAAACAATCTGGGGAGCCTCGGAAGGGGCTTGCAGGCTCTGTCCCAATCGCTGGGCGCCGAATGGAGCAATACCGTGGTCGTGGTCCTGTCGGAATTCGGCCGCACGTTTCGCGAGAACGGCAGCCGCGGCACCGATCACGGACACGGCACGGTCTATTGGGTGCTCGGCGGATCCATCAACGGCGGAGCCATCGCGGGCGCACAACAGCGGCTGACCCGCGGCACCTTGTTTCAGGACCGGGATTATCCCGTTCTCAACGACTATCGGGCGGTCCTCGGAGGCCTCTTCCGCTCGATGTGGGGGCTCACTCCGGCTCAATCCGTGCAGATCTTTCCGCAGACGGCCCCGGTGGACCTGAAGCTCGTTTGAATGCCGCTATAATCGGCCCTTTGTCCCAAGGACATTTTCGCCGATGCCGGGAAGCCAAAGCCATGCGGTAGATCCGCGCAACGCGCGCGTGCTGGTCAGCTTGAACGGCGAGCTGATGCGCCGGGAGGCGGCCAAGGTCTCGATCTTCGACGGCGGGTTCGTGGTTGGAGACGGGGTCTGGGAGGGCCTGCGGCTGCACAAGGGCGCGCTGCTGTTCGTCGAGCAGCACATGGACCGGCTGTTTTGGGGCGCGGCCAGAATCCACCTCGACCCGGGACTCGACCGCAAGGCGCTCATCGCCGAGGTGCGGCGCACCCTGCATGCCAACGAGATGCGCGATGGCGTGCACATTCGCCTCATGGTGACGCGCGGCGAGAAATCCGCGCCGAACCAGGATCCGCGCAATGCGCTGGGCAAGCCGACCGTGGCCATCGTGGCCGAATACAAGGTGCCCGATCCGGCCCTCGTTTCGCGCGGCGTGGCCCTGCGCACAGCCTCCATCCGGTGCTCACCCGCGCATATTTTTGACATGCGGCTGAATTCCCACAGCCGGCTGAATCTCATCATGGCGCTGCTGGAGGCGGTGGACGCCGGGGCGGACGAGGCCTTGATGCTCGACCCGGAGGGTTTCGTCTCGAGCTGCAACGCCACCAATTTCTTCTGCGTGCGCCACGGGGAGGTCATGACCTCGTCCGGGGAGTATTGCTTCAACGGGGTCACGCGCGCCAACGTCATCCATCTGTGCGAGCGGCATGGAATCGCGCTGCGCGTGGGAAATTTCTCGTTGGAGGAGGCGCAGTCCGCCGATGAGGCGTTCGTCACGGGAACCTTCGGCGGCCTGACGCCGGTGCGCGAGGTCGACGGGTGCCGGCTGCGGGCGGCGGTTCCGGGGCCGGTCACGCTTCGCTTGAGCGCGCTGTACGAATCGCTCAAGGACGCACAGACGGCGGAACCGTAGATGGAAGGGGAGCCCAAGCGCATCGCCATGTGGTCCGGCCCGCGAAACATCTCCACGGCGATGATGCGCTCCTTCGAGGCGCGCGGGGACTGCGCGGTAACCGACGAGCCTTTCTACGCCGCCTATCTCAGCCGGACGGGCCTCGATCATCCCATGCGCGAGGAGGTCATCGCCTCGCAGCCGCGCGATCCTGAGGCCGTGGCGGCGGCGCTGCTGGGACCGGTGCCGGCGGGAAAGCCCCTCTGGTATCAGAAGCACATGACGCTGCACATGCTCGAGTCGTTCCGGCTCGGTTGGATGGCGCACGTCACCAACGCGTTTCTCATTCGCGAACCCAAAGCCGTGCTCGCCTCCTATGCCGCGAAGCGCGCCCACGTCACGCTGGCGGACATCGGTTTCGTTCAGCAACACGAGCTGTTCGATCGCGCGGCGGATCAGACCGGCAAGCCGCCGCCGGTGGTGGATGCGGCGGACATCCTTGCCGATCCCGGCCCGGCGCTCGAAAAGTTGTGTCAGGCGCTCGGAGTGGCCTACACGGAGGCCATGCTTCACTGGCCGGCCGGACGCCGGGCGACCGACGGCGTTTGGGCGCCGGCGTGGTATCACTCGGTCGAGCGCTCGACCGGGTTCGAGGGACCCCGCGAGCCGCCCGCGCCCTTGCCGCCGCATCTTCAGGAAATCGCCGATCAGGCCATGCCGCATTACGAGGCGCTGGCCGCGCATCGCCTTGGGCCCGTGACGCAGTGGCAGCCGTGACCGCCTCCGAAGCGCCGCGTCAATCTACGAGGCAGGATCCCCGAACGCCGGCAGCAGCACCGACGAGCACGTGACGTTGTTGGCGCTCCGGGCGGCGCCGGACCTGCCCACGCAAACGCGAAAATCCGCGTTCTGAGTTCGACGGGGATTGGGCAGCAGACGCACGTACAGGGAGGCCTGCCGTCCGGCGCTGGCAAAGGGGTGGGGTGTCGGAGCCTGCCCGACGAAGTCGATGCCCGCCCTGGCGGAGGAGTCGTTGGTCCACCAAACGAAATTGCCGGGCTCGTCCGAACCGCGCGAGCGCCATACCCGGGTTTCCACGAAGTGCGCGCCCGGCCTGACGAAATACCGATGGGCCGCGAATCCAAATGCCGGACGGTGGGCTGCGGCGGCCGCCGCGGGCGGCGGCCGGCGAATCGGCTCGGACCGAACCGCGGGCGCGGCGACCCCCGCCGCGGCCGAGGCCACCGCCGCCGAAGCCACCGTCGGCGAGGCTACCGTCGGCGGAGCCACGGGGGAGCGAGGGAGCGACGCCGGGGGGGCGCTCGCCACAACCGGGGCGCTGGGAACGGGCGCCGGCTCAGAAGTTGCCGGCATTGGTGCAGCAGGGCCGGAGTCGGCTGGGGCCGGTGGCGCGCCGGCGCTCAGCGGCACCTCCGGCGTGGATCGAGCAGCGACGGAATCCGCACTGCCCGCATCCGAAGGAAACAGGCGCGGTGCGATGATCGAGCCGGCCGCGGCCACGATCAGGATCGCGGCCAGCGCGATCCCTGCGGGGCGACGCCGCAGTTTTGCACCGAGGCCCGACAGAGGCGGCAGACACTCGGGCTCCGGTTCCAGCCCGAGCCTCGCGAGCCACTGCCGCACAGAAATGGATCGCGCATCGCGATCCCATGAAAGGCCCATCTGCAGCGTGCGCCATTGTGTGTGGTTGAGCCCGGGCGGCCGGCGCGGCTGAATTCCCGCGTCGCGAGCTTCGCTGGACCGCTTCCCGGGGAACGGGCGCGCGCCGGCAAGCAACTCGAAGGCGATGCACGCCAACGAGTAGAGATCGTCCCGGGGATCGGCCCGCTGTCCTTCCAGCAGCTCACAACTTGCATACGCCGGCGTCGTCGCCACCGCGCCCTCGACGCGGGTCTCCGCGGGAGCGGCGATGCCGTTCGACATCGTCGAGGAGCCGAAGTCGAGCACCCGCACTTCGCCGCCGGGAGTGATCATGACGTTCTTCGGGCTTAGGTCGCCGTGGATCACGTTGCGCGAATGCGCATGCGCCAGAGCCGCCCCGATGGCGCCGATGAGGGCCCACGCATAAGGCCGGGGCAGCGGGCGCCCGGCCTCGCGCGCGAGCATATCGTCGACACCCTCGCCCTCGAGGAGTTCCATCGTATAGAACGCCCAGTCGTCGACGCGATCGAACTCGAAAACCTTGACGATGTTCGGATGCGATAATTTTCGAGTGCATGCAAATTCGCGCCGCAGCCGCGCCATGAGCTCGGGCCGTTGATCGAATTTCTCGCGCAGGACCTTGATCGCAACCTGCCCCTTCGGTTGCGCACCCACGTCGCCTGAGAGATCGACCGCTTCGTAGACATCGCCCATGCCGCCGCGTCCGAGCAGCCGCTTCACGCGGTACCGGTTGCGCAAAACCCGTCCGATCTCGAGGGCAGCGTTGCCGGGGGCGTCGGCGGCCAGGCCGGGGACAACCGGGGCCGGAACGGCGGGGCGGGGATATGCGGGAGCACCAACCGCCAAGCCCAACTTGCCGGCGGCGGCAAGAGATCCGGCCTTCACCGGTGCAGTCCGGCGCACCGGGAATAGCTCGACTGTCACTCCGTCGCGGCAGGCCTGTGCCCCGCTGCGTTCGCCTACGGCGCGCTGGGCAATTTGGGATTTGATGGACTGGAAGGTCCGCTCGTCCAACTGGCCGCGGCGATAGTGCTGATCGATGTACGCCAGCGCGTCCCAGTTCAGGTCCGCTTCGCCCTCCAGAAGATCGAGGGTCTCCGAGAGGAACTCCTCTTCCGTCCATTCGCCGCGAACCAGCGCGTCGATGCAATGGTGGAGATTCGCCAGATCTTGCGGTGCATCCCTAGGAAAGGTCGGCATGTCCATCGGGTTGTATTTGATCCAGTAGGCGCAACTTCGTCCATCGTGGGTGATCGTCTGTCGGACGCGCGCGGTACGCCCATTCGGCCGCGCGAATTATGTCAACTTGGCCGGGTGCTTGCGCATCCCATGGGCCGCGACATGTTCGCCACCACGCGTGGAAATATGCGTCCGTTCGCTCTGGGTTGCAAACAAAAAGTGACGATTCAATATTAAAATGACGTGAGAAAGCGGCGAAATAGGGCCCCGGGCGGTCAGCGCAGTCAAACGCCGCCCCGGCGCCGATATCCGCGGCCGACCAGCGATGATACCGCGGCGAGCACGATCGCCAATCCCGCCGCGAGCCATGCCCATCCGGCAAGACCCACACCGAGGCGGCCGATCAACGACTGGATCCAGCCGGACGCCATGTCGGAACCCCGGTACAGCGCCGTGTCGATGATGTTCTTCGATTGGTACTTGGCGGCCGGCGGCACGATCGTGTAGAGCATGTCGCGCGCCGGCTTGCCGAGCCCGAACTCGGCGCAGCGCAGTACCACGCTCACGATGGTGAGCGTCGCCAGCGTGGGCTCGGCCCCTAAGGCGACGAACGCTCCGAGCCCCACCAACGCAGCGGTCACGAGCGCGGGACCCACACCCAGCCGGCGAGTGATCTGTCCCACCAGCAATACCTGCAACACCAAGGCGCCACCGTTCACCCACAGATCACGAGTGGAATAGAAGGCCGTACGCTCGACCGCGTTTGCATAACTCGTCGAAACGAGGCGCGCCATCTCGATGTAGACGATCATGCCGAGAAAGGACCCCAAGCTCACGAGCGCGGCGATGCCGGCCAGAAAGGGCGTCCTCGCGATCAGCCAGAGACCGTCGAGAATCCCGCCGCCGGAGGGTTCGAGTCTTGCAGGCGCCGTTGCGGCCGGCGTGGGTCGGCCGGCGAGCAGGCCGAGGCCGGCCAGCGCGCCGCCGAGCAGCGCCGCACTGATCCACACGAGCCCGCCGAGCGCCACGCTGCCGGCCAGTTCACGCCCGATCAAGGGCCCGATGATGCCGCCCACGCTGCCGCCGGCGCCGACATAGCCGAAATACCGGCGCGCGTGCGGCTCGTTCCAGACATCGGCCATGCGGCTCCAAAACACCGAGACCGCAAACATGTTGAAGACCGTCACCCAGACGTAGAAGCTGCGGGCCCACCAGACGCCCACGGCGCCGGTGCCGGTGTGGCGGCCGAAGGCCCAGGCGAAGACCGCCAGGTTGAGGATGAAAAAGGCATACAAGCCGGGCACCAGGCGCGGGCGCGGCACTCTCGTGAGCAGCCAGCCGAAGACCGGCATGATCGCCAGCATCACGAAGAACACGGCGCTGCTCAGGTACTTGATCGAATCGGCGCCGAGCGAGGCCGCCAGCGCATCGCGGACCGGCCGCAGGATGTAGTAGCACGCGAGCAGCAGCGTGAAGGAGAGGCATGAAATCGTGAGGTTCCGCGCCTCGCCGGGGGAGGGCGCACCGTCCTGCAGGACCCCGGCCACCGATGCGTTTTCAGCCGGCCGCAGCCGCGTGCCGGCCATCATTTCGTGCATGCAGTGGACATGGAAGTAGGGTAGCGCATCGGCGCTCGGGGATGCGCATCCCCCGCAATTGCGGCAATCCGCTATTTAAATCCGGGCCTCCTTGCGCGAACCTTACAAAGTCCTATAACCGATACAGGATGAGAGAACATGAAACATTCGTTTTCGCGGCGTGAAATCGTCAAGTGCGGCTTGATTGCGGGAGCCGCGGCTCCGGCCTTCGGCCTCCTTGCAAATTCCACGTTCGCCGCCAACGCCATGTTGGACCCGGCGGATCCTCAGGCGAAGGGGTTGGCCTACATCACGAAGTCAACCACCGCGGGCCAAACCTGTGCCAATTGCGCCCAGTACAAGGGAGCCGCAGGCGCCGCCGCGGGTCCCTGCGCGATTTTTCCCGGAAAGGATGTCGCATCGGGCGGCTACTGCAAGGCCTGGGCCAAGAAGCCCTGAGGTTGGGCGATTGACTCGGGGGCGCTGGGCGTCGCGCCGTGTGCGGGAGGCGAGGGCCTGCTGAGCGCCCGGCGGCGGCGCGAGCTGCCTCAAGGGCCGCGGCGGCTGAACAGTCGGCGCCCCAGTTTGAATAGGGGCCATCCGGTGAGCAGGATGGCGGCGCCCGCGAGTGCGAGATTGGGCTCGAGGGTGAATACGCGCATCGCCACCCCGAGCAGGCAGGCGATGTAGAGCGCCGGCAGAAGCGGATACCCGCGCATGCAGTAGGCGCCGTCGCCGACATGGCGGCCGCGCAGCACGAACAGGGTCGACGCGACGACCGCGAGGGTGAGCGTGTCGGTGAATATCACGTAGTCCACAAGTTTTTCGAACGATCCCAGCACGAACGCCGGCAGCAGCATGGTGGCCGCGAAGAATGCAAGGCCGATGTCCTGGACCCGTGCGCCGGGCTTCACGCCGCGGTAGTTCAAGACGAGCAGGATCGACATCGTCGTGCATGCGAGCACCAGCGGCGCCTGCGGCACCCGCCATTGCGGCGGTAGGATGGGGACGAGGTAATCGGCGCCGATGAATGCCACGGCGGCCGCTCCCGCACCCTGCATCAGGGTCTGCGCCCAATTCAGCATGAAGGCGAGCGTGGGGTTATAGCAGTCGGCGACGACGCGGTAGTAGCCTCCCGCGCGCGGGTATCGCGAACCGATTTCGGCAAAGGTCAGGGCGCCGACCAGGCTGAACAGCACCATCGCCGTGTCGAGAACCGAGAGGCGCGCACGGATCGCGTCAGTTGTCTTCCCGGCGGCCACCCAACGCCTCCTCGAGCAGGGTTGCGAGCCGTTGGAACTGACCGATGTCGTTGTAAATCTGCGCAGAGATGCGCAGCAGCGGCATGGGATGCGGGTGGAGCCAGGTCTCGATGCCCCGCTCGCGAAACCAATCGTGCAGGCCCGGGCAATCGAGTCCGTCGGCCGGCGCACCCGGCGCAGCGCGCGGCAATGGGATCGACGCCATCGAGCCGATCATCGTGTCCGGGCAGGGAGGGGCTTCCCCGGTTGCCTCGAGCAGCCGTGGCTGATGACGGTCGGATGGAGCCCCGCCTGCCGCTCGCGCTGCACATGCAGGAAGGCGGCGCCCTTGGGGGCGCAGAGCCACTTGTGGGCATTGCCGGTGTAATAGGCCGCACCGAGCTGCGACAGGCCGATCGGGACCATGCCGGGGGCGTGGGCGCCGTCCACCAGCGTGTCGACGCCGCGCGCGCACAGCTCGCGCACCAAACGGGCCACCGGCAGAACCAGTGCCGTGGCGCTGGTGACGTGGTCGAGGAGCGCCAAGCGCGTGCGCGACGTCGTGCACCTAGGCATGATCGGTGACCAGCAACTCGTCTCCGGGCTCGAACGGAATCGAGCGCAGCACCGCATTGACCCCCGCCGTGGCATTCGAGACGAACACCAGGTCCTGCGGCGAGGCGCCCAGGAAGGAGGCCAAGGCCTCCCGTGCGGCATCCAGCCGGGCGGGCAGCGCCTGACTCAGGAAATCGACGGGCTCGCGCTCCATCTCCAGACGCAGCGCGGTCTGCTCTTCCAGCACCGCGGTCGGGCAGGCGCCGAAGGAGCCGTGGTTCAGGTAGGCGACCGACGGATCGAGACGCCAATGCGAAGAAAAGTTCAAATCAGCCTCCGGTGAATCGCGCCGCTCCTCGAGCGATACGCAGTTTTCCGCATGGACATCGCTGCTCACCGGACGAACACTGAATTCACGAAACGCGGACATCGTCGATTGCCGCGCGAAGCTACCCGGATAGGCCACCTCTGAGGAGCATCGACATGGGTCAGAATTTTGAACGGCACGAGCTGCAACTGCTGGACGAAATCGAGGAAGTTGAAATCGAAACGATGCATCCGGACACGAAACAGCCCCATCGGGCGACCATTTGGGTGGTGGTGATCGGCCCCGACGTCTACGTGCGCTCGGTCAACGGCGCGCAGGCGCATTGGTATCAGCAGTTGAGCGAGCAGTCCGCCGGTACGATTCATGCCGACGAACGGCAGATACCGGTCCACGCGGTTCCGGTATTCGACGAACCGACGCAGAACCGGGTGAACGACGCCTATCAGCGCAAGTACGAACTGTATCCGCAAGACGTGGCGTGGATCGTCGCACCCGAGGTGCAGCGGACCACGCTGAAGGTCATGCGCAAGGTGCACCCGGAGGGGCGGGCACCCGGCTAGACGCTCGTCCGCCTTCAACCGTTGCGCACCCAGCGGTAGTGGGCCACGAACCACTCGCGGCCGTCGGCGTAGCCAAAAGTCTCGGCACAGGCGATCCAGAACATTCGCCAGCGGTTCAGCCATAGGAGCGCCGTGCGCGCGCCATGGGCCGCGCTGAGAACGGCGAGGACTGGTTCGCGCCTTGCGTCCTGGTTGCGCAGCCAGTCGTTGGCGGTGCGTTCATAGTGCGTTCCGTCGACCGCCCAGTGCCGTTCGACCTGCAGGTCGCGCTGAAAGTGGAGGAGAGTGTTCGCGGCGGGCATCAGGCCGCCGGTGAAGAAGTGGCGCCCCATCCAGTTGTCCCGGCCCTTGGTTTCGAAGGGATACATGAGCGTGCGGTGCGCGAAGATGTGCACGAAGAGCTTTCCCCCGGGGCGCAGCCAGGCGGCGATCCATCGCAGAAGGGTTTGGTAATTTCGCATGTGTTCGAACATCTCGATCGACACGCAGCGATCGAAGCGCGACGCCGGCAGCGCGAGGCGGTTCACGTCCGCGGTGATGACGCTGACGTTGTTCAGGCCGCGGACGCGGCACTGGCGCTCGATGTATTCGCGCTGGAAGCGGGAATTGGATACGGCCATGATGCGTGCCCGGGGGTAGCGTTCCGCCATCCAAAGCGTCAATGAACCCCAGCCACAACCGAGTTCCAGAATCTCCTGCCCGTCGGCGAGCTCGGCGCGCTCTACGTACAGGGCGAGCATGGCCTCTTCGGCCTGATCCAGAGTCTCCCCGCCCCGGGGGTAGTATGCGCAGGAGTATTTCAGGCGCCGTCCGAGGCAGAGCTCGAAGAACGCGGGCGGCAATTCGTAGTGCTGCGCGTTGGCGGCATCGGTATGCAGCGCCACGTCGCCGGCCCGCAGTTCCGCGAGCCGGGCGTGAAAACGCTCGCTCTGGGCCGCCAAGCCGCCAGCAAGCTCCTCCCGCAGCCGTTGCGCGCACCAGCGCCGCACGCCCCAGCGCAGCAGCGCGTCCGGCAGCAGGCCGCGCTCGGCGAGCCCAAGCATCCCGGGCGCCGGGCGGTCCTGGGGCAATTCGAGGGCCGGTGCGATGGGGAGGCCGTCCGTGTTCATGGCGCGATCCTGTGAGAACCCGCCTAACGGGAGCGCTTCGGCGGCCAGGGAAAGAGCGGTGAGGTTCGTGCCTGGTAGTCGCGGTAATCGTCGCCGCGGGTTCTGAGCGCCTGGGCCTCCGTGTAGGGAATGCCGCTCACCCAGCGCAGGAACACCAGCATGATGACGGGACCGCAGAGGGAGTACCAGGCGAGCGGTGAGCCCACCGCGAGCGCGACATAAGTGAACCAGTGCAGCCACTCGAAGAAGTAGTTCGGGTGGCGCGAATAGCGCCACAGGCCGTCGCGGCAGGTGCGGCCGCGGTTTGCCGGATCGGCGCGGAACCGCGCGAGCTGCCGGTCGGCCACGCTCTCTCCGAAAACGCTGAGCGCCCAGATCGCGGCGGCAATCGACAGCCATAACGGGCGTGTCGTCGGGTTGGCCGCGACGCTCGCAAACGGCACGGAAAAGAGCGCGACCAGGGCCGCCTGGAACTGGAACAGGCCAAACCATTTGGCCTGGTTGCCGTGCCAGCGCTCGCGCAGGCTGCGGTAGCGGCCATCCTCGGGCTCCGAGCGCACGCGCCGCCACAGGTGAGTGGCCAGGCGCGCGCCCCACAGGCCTCCGCACAGCGCGAGCATCGCACGCGGGCCGGCCGATCCGCTGCCAAGGAGCGAGAGCAAGACGGCGCTTCCGGCAAGGCCGCCCGACCACAGGACGTCGACGATTCCGGCATTGTCGCGCCGCCGCTGCCATCGCCAGCCGAAACACATCATCACGGCGGCCAGCAGCCCGACGAGGATCAATTGCACGATGGGATTCATGAAACGCCTCGCCCCGGGCCGGGCTGCGCGGCAGCCCCCATGGCCCGCCAGCGAAGTCCCATCGAACTCAGCAAGGCGAAGGCCGCACCCCAGCCGGCGCCGAGCGCGACCTCATCGCGCCACACCGGCGCGGCAAACGTCACGGCGCCGGCCAGCCGGGCCGCCCCGGCGTAGGCGAGGGGGCCGCCAAGCGCCCCGAACAGCGCGCTCAGCAGCGCTTTTCCCTGGAACCATCGCAACGAGCGGTTCAGCGTGAGCGCAAAGGCCAGCCATAGGGCGAGAATCCAAACGGGAGCGCCCCCCGGGGGCAGTGCGGGCGCGGGTGCCGCGTAGTGCAGCAGGCCTGCCGCCGCCAAGGTCCCATCCAGCAGCGCCCCGAGCGCGAGCGCCAGGAGGATCAGGCGTCCGTCGAGCGCCCGGTCGGCCGACAGCGCGAGCTGCCAGGCCGCAAAGATCCCCGCCGCCGTGACTCCCGGCCACGCAAGACCGCGCCCCGCCCCGCACACGGCGACGAACCAGACCACCTGATACCCCAGGATATTGGCCCACAGGCTCATGCGTCGCTGCCCTCAACCAGCGTCGCCGGCGTACGGTGCCGCCCCACGGAATCCCGGCTTGGCGAACAGCAGGTGGGCGACCCCAATCGAGCGTTCCCGGAAGCCGCCTTCGCAGTAAGCGAGATAGAACTCCCACAGGCGGATGAACGGCTCGTCGAATTTGAGCTTGCGAACCTCCGCCTGCCGGGCGAGGAAGCGTTGCCGCCACGCTTCCAGCGTGCGCGCGTACGAAAGTCCAAAATCCTCCAGATGCACCAGCGCCAGATCGCTCGTCTCGGTCTTCGCCGCCAGCATCGCCTGGATCGAGGGCATGAAGCTGCCGGGAAATACATGGCGCTTGATGAAATCCACCGACTTCAATGCCTGCGCGTAGCGATGGTCCTCGATCGTGATCGCCTGGAGCAGCGCGAGGCCGGATGACCGCAGCAGGCGGCCGAGCTGCGCAAAGTAGTGGCCGAGATACGCGGCCCCGACGGCCTCGATCATTTCGATCGAGACGAGCTTGTCGTACTGCCCGGTGAGGCTGCGGTAGTCCTCGAGAAGCACGGTCACGCGGTCGCCGAGGCCGGCGCGGGCAATGCGCTCCGTCGCCAGCGCATATTGTTCGCGGGAGATGGTCGTGGTCGTCACCCGGCAGCCGTAGCGTGCAGCGGCATGCAGCGCGAAGCCGCCCCAGCCGCTGCCGATCTCGAGCACATGATCGGCGGGCGCGAGGCGCAGAGTCCGGCAAATGCGCTCGAGCTTGCGCGTCGAGGCCGTCGCGAGCGTATCGTCCCCGCGCGTCCAGTAAGCCGATGAGTACATGAGATCGGGCGAGAGAAACAGCGAGAAGAACTCGTTGCCGAGGTCGTAGTGGGCGGCAATGTTGCGGCGGCTGCCGGCGGCCGTATTGCGCCGCAGCGCCTGGGCGCCGCGCAGCAGCCACCCCTGCAGGCGCGCCCAGCCGCGCTCCAGGCCGTCGAGGACGTCCCGATTGCGCGCCAGGATGCGCACGAGCGCCACCAGGTCATCGCAGCGCCAGTCGCCCGCCATGTACGCTTCAGCCGCTCCCACGCTGCCGCCCGCCGCCACGGCCCGATAGAAGGCGGGATTGGAGACCTGCACGCGGGCGCAAAGATCGGATGTCCGAGTCCCCAGGTGCAGGGCGCCGGCAGCATCTTCGATGAGGAGGTGCCCCCAGCGAAGCTGACGCAGCTTTGCGATCACACGCTCGCGCAGAAACAGGTCGAGAGCGCCGAAGCCCCGGACGGGGGCGCGCAGGCCGCGCAGCGCCGGTTCCGGGCCTTCGATCAAGTTGTTCGTCGGTGGGTTCATCGGTAGCCTGCCGTGTCGGTGTGGGGATAGACGGGATTGCGCTTCAACCACAGGCGCAGCGCTTGCCAATAGATCGCGCCGGTGACCTGCGCGGTCATGAGCGGAAATCTCGTGAGCACGCGGGCGAGCGAGCGGGAATCGAGGGGGCGCCGGTGCAGCGCCAGGGTCGCATCGAATTCCGATCGACGTTCGTGCAGCACGTTCATGTGCACCGACAGGGTCTCGCCCGGAGGGGTGAATTGCCAGGCATAGCGGCGCTCCATGGGCATGAAGGGAGATACGTGGAAGCACTTGTCGAATGACCAGCGCAGCGCCCGCCCTCGCGATTCGGCGGTCTCGGCGGGGAGCACATACGCATGGCGCTCGCGCCAGGGCGTATTGGTGACATCGCTGACGATGCAGTCGAGCACACCGCTCGACGAGTCGGAGAAGCAGTAGTAGAAGCTCACCGGGTTGAAGATGTAGCCCGCATAACGCAGATGAGTCAGAAGCCGGATCGGGCCCCGGGGGCGGCGGCCGATGGCACGCTCGGCGCAGTTGCGCACGGCCTCCTGCAGCGGCACCTCCGGAGGTCCCAGAAAATCGCTGCGGCGGAATTCCGCAAGATTGCGCCCATGCGCCGACCACAGCCAGCGGCCGGCGAATATCCGGTCCAGTTCGTCGAGGTCGAGGTACAACTGCGCGATGCGGTAGCGGAACTCGTGCCGGTGAGGGGCGAGCCGGCGGTGGCGAATGACCCCCTCGTACACGGCGCTCGCCAGCGGGACAGAATCGGGAGCGGCCTTCATGTCGCGCACCGCAGCGGCATGCGGTGCGGGTCGGCGGGGCTTTGGGGCGGCGCAAGCTGCGCCGGCGCCCATCGGACGCCGAGTCCCGCGCACACTTCGACGGCGCTGCGCAAGCCGTCCTCGTGGAATCCCCAACCCCAGTAGGCGCCGGCGTACCAGGTGCGCCGCCGTCCTTGGATCTCCCCGCGGCGCGCCTGCGCGCGCACGGTGCCGTGGGTGTAGACGGGGTGTTCGTAGCGCATTCGCTTCAGGATCCTTCCCTCCGCGATTGCCGCGGTGCGGTTCAACGTCACGATGAATGGCGCGGCCGATTGTACGCCCTGCAGCAGGTTCATGCAGTAGCTCACGGTGCAGGCCTCTCCCGGCACCCGGGGAATGAAGGCGTTCCACGCCGCCCAGGCCTTGCGGTTCAGCGGCAGCATCGATGCATCGGTGTGCAGGACCGTCTCGTTGACCTGGAAGGGGATGGCGCCGAGCAGGTCGCGCTCGCGGTCGGAGGCGTCGCCCAAAATCGACAGGCTCTGATCGCTGTGACAGGCGAGAACCACGTGATCGAATCGCTCCGTACCGGCGCAGCTTTCGACCAGCACCCCGGCGGCCTCGCGCCGCACGCAGCGCACCGGACAGCGCAGCCGCTCCTCCACCCGCCAACGCGTGCGCAGCGCCCGTATGTAGGCCGATGAACCGCCGCTCACGACCCGCCACTCGGGCCGGCCGTGCGTTTGCAGCAAGTTGTGGTTGGCCATGAATTGCACCAGATACTTTGCCGGGAAGGACAGGATTCCCGCCGGCGGCGAGGACCAGAGCGCGGAGGCCATCGGCAGCAGATGATCGTCGCGAAACGCCGCCCCATAGCCGCGAGCCTCCAGGTATTCGGCAAGCGTCGGACCCGGCGTCGGGTCCTGCAGCAGCGCGGGCGCCTCGCGATAAAAGCGCAACAGGTCGCGCAGCATTCCCAGGAAGCGCGGCGAGACGAGGTTGCGCCGCTGGCAGAACAGTCCGCGGAGCGTCGCGGCGTTGTACTCCAGGCCGCTCGCCTCGTTGCGCACCGAGAAACTCATCGTGGTCGTCCGGGTGTGCACGCCCAATTCGGCAAACATGGCGGTCAACAGCGGGTAGTGGTGTGGGTTGTGCACGATGAAGCCGCTGTCGATCGCGTAGCGAATCCCGTTCTGTTGGACCTCGTGCGTATGCGTATGGCCGCCGAGGTAGTCGTTGGCCTCGAACAAGGTGACGGCGTGCTCGCGCGACAGGAGCCATGCGCTGGCAACGCCGGAGATCCCCGAGCCGATGACCGCGATGCGCATCAGGGCGGCCTCGCCAGCGCCGACTGCTCCGACATAAGCCTCTCCTTTGGCTCTGAATGGAGGGAAATACGCAGGAGGCCTCCTTGCGGATGCAGGCGCGCGTCAAGCTTGGTTCAAATTCGGACCGAACCCTTGGCGATGATAGGCCCGGTGGGCGCGCCGTGGGGACTTCCCCCCGGTGGCTCGAGCGTAATCGCCAGCACGGAGCCGGCGGCAAGGGCGGCGCGCAGGTCCGCGGGGACCTCGACGGTGTGCGCCTTGTCGATGGACACCAGCCCGAGCGAGCGCGGCGCCCGGCCCGGCGGTATCAGCCATAGCTCCGGCACCCGGCCCTGCGAGTCGGGGGCGCTGGGTACGGGCACCATCAGCACGGTGCCGCGCGTGCGATCGACCGAGGCCAGCCATCCAGGGCTGCCATCGTCATGCGCCAGGGTGGTGACCGGTTTGGCGGCCGGTTCAGTGCCGGAAGGCGAGACAGCCACGGCGGGCGGCTGCGGGCCCGGCGCCGGAACGCGGCCGATCAAGATCGCCACAACGGCCGCGAGACTTGCCAGAAGCGATGCAGTCCGCCAGAACGCCAGGCTTCGCCACAGGCCGCTGCGCGCGCCCTCGCGGGATTCCCAGCCGAGTTGCGCGCGGATGGCTGTCCAAACGCGGCCAGGCGCCTCGACCGGCTCGATGTCCAGGAGCCAGGGTGCAAAACGGCGCTCCCAACCGTCCACGCGCTGCGCAAATGCAGGATCGGTTTCGCAACGGCGCTGCGCATCCGCACGCGGTCCGGCCTCAAGGACCCCGAGCGCGAGCTCTGCGGCGAGCAGCTCATCATCCGGCGGCTCGCCGCCGCCCCAATGTTCCTCACCCGAAGGCGGAGTACTCATGCCTCGAGGCACGCGCGCAGTTGCAGAAGTCCCCGCCGAATCCAGCTCTTGATCGAACCGAGCGGCGCCTGGATGCGCGCGGCGAGCTCCTCATAAGTCGAACCTTCGAAGAACGCAGCGCGGATCAGGGACCGGCGCCGCGTCTCGAGCTGACTCAGGCAGCGCTCCAGCCGCTCACGATCCATCGCTGCCTCGGCCTGCTGGGCCGGCGAGGTGCCCGGATCCTCCAGCTCCTGCGCCATGTCCAGGGTGGCGTGGGCGGCACGCGCCGGCAGGGACCGCAGCCGATCGATCGCCCGATTGCGGGCCAGCGCCGCGAGCCAGGTCATGGCCGTCGAACGCGCGGCATCGAATTGCGAGGCCTTGCGCCACACGGTTGTGAACACCTCCTGCAGGGTTTCTTCGGCCTCCGCCCGGTCGGTGAGCACCCGCAGACAGATGCCAAACAGGCGATTGGAGGTGCCGCGATACAGGGCTTCGAAGGCAGCGCGGTTCCCGAGCGCCACCTGGCACAGCAGCGTTTCAAGCGGCATGTCGCGGCCGGAGAGGGGACTCGTGAAGTTCGATTCAGGCATGCAAACACCGTATCCCGGCCGCCGCCGAACGTATATGCCATGTGCGCCGTGGAGAGCGCAAGTCTCCGTGAAGCGGGGCCTTGCCGGGGATTTCAGGTTCCACCTACTCCTATACGGGAGCCGGGCGGTTTGGGATGCAGCCGCTTGGGTGCGGGGAGGTCAGCTCCGGCTCCACAACGTCTGGATGAAGCGCCTGCTGGTGCGCATCGAGTGGATCCGCTCCAGCCGCTGCAAGGCCGGGTTGATGATCGAAAAGCAGCGGCGCTCCAGCAAGAATTCCGGGCCAAGCGCCGCAACTTGATCCGAAAATCGCGCCTTCACCCACTCATACAGTTCCAAGTCATGCGGATTCAAGGCCTCCAGCCGCCGCCGGATGGCGGCTGCGCATTCCGTCAGTCTTGGCCGCCCCGTCGTCTCATTGTGCACCTTGTAAATCACGCGGTGGAAAGGCCAGCCGCAGATCCTCCTCAGCATCAGGACGAGAGTGTCGAACTCCTCCAGGGGCGCCGCGGCAACGAAGTGCTCTTCGATGTTCTTCTTGGCGATGTCGAGGTGCCGTCGCTCCACGGGCAGCGCGGTGATCGGGCGGCCCTCGGGATCCCAACGCGCGTCAAGCTCGGGACAGCCGCTCAACATTCGCACTTGATGGTCCGATGTATCGATACCGATGCCACTGTCGAGATACTGTTCGAACGTCATGTCCTTGATGAAATCGTGGCTCAGAAGGTGGGCCTGAGAGCGATTGTGATAAAAATTCGATATCGCGCGGTCGATCGGGTCGCGCACGATCGTGAAATATCTTGCCGGCCGATCCAGCTTGGCATGAATCCCGAATTGCAAATGCATGCCCCGATCTCCGCGTTCGGTGCCCATGATGCAGCGTATTTTCGCCCGCTGCTCAGCGGGCAGGCGGTTGTAGGCGTCGACGGTCTTTTGGGGAGGGCGGATGAGCAGAGCGGAATCCGTGAACTCAAACGGGAGATCCAGGCACTGCGAGCCGGGGAAGTTGCGGGCCAAAATATGGTCCATCGTGATTCCGCCGGTCTTGGGAATATGGAGGAATATGAGGATTTCCGCCGAATCCAACTCCATGGATTCATAGTTGTTGCGGATATTGGCCATCGCGCCCGAGTCTATCCCTGGACCAAACACCCGACAACGCAGAGCCGTCGATGGGATTCGAACAATTTGAATTCCATCACGGAATATTGTGCGCAGCGACAACACGCCCCCAACCTGAAGAATATCACAGCGAATTATGTAATCTTTGTATTCCTATCGGTTGACTGTGTTATATTACCGTCACATATCAGGTGGGCGAGGCGACATGGACCGAACACCAAGAACGAGGACTGACGGATCATCCGTGCTTGGCGCCATTTTGACAGGCGCATTGCTGGTCATGGGCGCCAACGGCATCGGTCATGCGCAAACGCGCGTGGCGGCGCAGGAACCCATCGCATCGCCCGCGCTGCTGGGCGGCACCGCCGGTGCACCCGCGCTGGTCGGCGCGCGGTTCATCGATGCGGGGTCCGATCTGCTGTCCGCAACCTATCGCCGCATGGCCATGGTGGTGGGCCTGCTCGCGGCAGTGGTGGTCGTCGCGGGATCGGTTTCGGGAAGATGGCTGGTGTCGCCGGTGGCACGGCTCCCGCAAATGGCGCAACACATGGGCCAGAGTGACTTGACCGCGGGCAATGCAAGGCTCGCGCCGAAGGAACTCACCAAACCCCGATACCCGATGGGTGAGCCACGCAAGACCCGCCGCACATTCTCACGAACGCCGCACCGGCACCCGCTCGAGGCGCAGGCCGTGCTCGATGGCATGGTCGAAGGGGTTTTCGTCACGGACGAGGATCGCGTCATCGTCTATGCGAATCCGCAATTCATACGCACCGCCCCGGGAGCCGCCTCCGGCGCGATCGGAAGATTTTGCGGGGACGTGCTGCATCCGAACCTGGCAGCCGCAGATCGTCCGTGCGCCAAGAATTGCCCGATCCTCGCCGCCCGCAATCGCGGCGCTACGAGGACGGCTGAGCAGTTGCACTGCATGGACGGCACGTCGCGGTCGGCCGTCATCGAGAGCGCAAGTCCATTCGAAGGCCGGCAGGTGCACGTGCTGCGCGACGAGACCGAGATGGAGGCGGCCCGCCGGGCTCGCGACAGCGTGCTCGCCAATATTTCACATGAATTCCGCACGCCCCTGGCCGCGCACCTGGCCGCCATCGAGATGCTGCGCGACGGCATCGCCACGCTGGATTCCTCGGAGCAGGAACATCTGCTCGCCAATGCCGAGAGCGGCGCCCTGCGGCTGATGCGGCTGATCGACAACCTTCTCGAGAGCGTGCGGGTGGAGTCGGGCCTGGTCGGGTTGCGCCAACAAGAAGTCGACCTCCAGGCAATAGCCCAGGAAGCGACCGAACTGGTGCGGCCGTTGCTCGCGCAGGGCGAACTGCGTGTGAAGTGCGATCTGAGCGCGCTGGGCGACCGGGCCGTTGCCGGCGACGCCCGGCGCCTGCAGCAGGTATTCGTGAATCTGCTGTCGAATGCCGTCAAATTCGCGCCCCGTGGAACCACCATCGGGATCGGCGCGCGGCTGGGGGAGGACCAGGTGCAGACGTGGGTCGAGGATGAAGGTCCCGGGGTGCCGTCGGGTGGTGAGGCGGCGATTTTCGGGCGGTTCAGCCGGGGCGCGGGGCCTGAGCCCGAGCAGACCGGCGCGGGACTTGGATTGTGGATCGTCCGCTCGATCGTCGAGCGGCACCGCGGCGACGTGCACGTGGAGCGAACGCCCGACCGCAAGACCCGCTTCGTCGTAACGCTGCCGATGGAACGTGCGCAGGAGCATTCCGTCGGTTGAAGATGATCTCGATATGCCCGCGGGCGCGGGGCGGCCTGGGTCTCAGCGGACCGGTAATTCGACGTCCGAGAACAGTGCGTCCAGTTCCTTCTGATCGCGCGCCTCGGCGGCATCCTCGACCCGCTGGCGGCCCAGATGCGGGGCGAACGACTGAAGAAAGTCGAACATGTACCGGCGCATGAGGAGGTCCGTCCGAAACCCGATCCAAGCCGTATGAGCCGGGAAGAGGTCGGGAGCCTCGATCGCCACCAGGTCGGGTTCTTCCGTTGCGCTGACCGCCATGCGCGGAAGGATGCCAACGCCGAGGCCCGCGCGCACGTAGGTCTTGATCACGTCTGAATCGCGGGCCATCAGCGCGACAATCGGCTGCAGTCCCGCCTCGGCAAATGCCCTCATGAAGAACGAGGAGGCAGCCAGCGTGAATGTGTCCCCGATCAGCGGAAATTCGGCGAGGGTTTTCAGGTCGATGCGCTGCGCCCTCGCGAGCGGGTGCCCCGCGGGTACGGCGACGGTCCGGCGCCACTGGTAACCGGGCAGCATGGTCATCTCCGGAAACAGCGCCGCGGGGCCCGATGAGACCGCGAAATCGACCTGGTCGGCCTGAATCATCTCGGCCAATTGCGCCGACGTGCCCTGATGAAGCTTGAGCTTGACCTCAGGATAGCGCTGAAGAAAACCGCTGATCACCTGCGGCAGGACATAGCGCGCCTGCATGTGCGTCGCGCCGATCGCCAGGGTCCCGGCCGTCGGGTTCGACAGGTCGTCGGAAAGCCTGCGGATCGACTCGATTTCGTGGAGCACGCGCTGGGCCCGCTTCACCACCTGGTCGCCGGCGGGGGTCATCCGGGTCAGCGAGCGGCCGCGCCGGTTGAATATCGTGAAGCCGAGTTCGGTCTCCAGCAGCCGGATCTGCTTGCTGATGCCCGGTTGTGACGTGTGCAGGTTGTTGGACGCTGCGGTGATGTTGAGGTCGCTGTCGGCAATGGCGACCAGATAGCGCAGCTGATGGATCTTCATCGAAACCGATCTCCCCGAGGCAATGATCCACGATACTCTATAATAGCGATAGGATATATAGGAATTAAATATCACGTTGACGATGTATTCGGCTATTAGCGCGCGTTCCGGGACGAGAACCCGGCGCGCCGCGCAATATTTCTGTAACAATCGGCGCGCGGCGGCCTGATCGAGGTCCCTGACCGCGAAGCCGAGCGCGGTGGACAGATACCGATGGATCTACACCGCGGCGGCGCGCGATGCCCTCGGCGCGGATCGCCGTATGGGCTCATCCTGCTCGATCTTTTTGCAGCGACCCCGCTGTTGTGAGCCAGGCCGCTTCACCTGCGAGGTTAGTAGCCGCCGTTCGTGCTCGAGCCGACGGTAATCTTGCCGAAGACACCGTCCGTCTGGTCGGCAAATCCGGCCGTGTAGAACAGCGTGGTGAGCGGCTTGTCCGAATCGCCATTGCCGAACACGAGCGACCACAGGCCCGCGAACGATAGCGCCTGCCCGTTGGCGCCCATCAGGGGACCCTCGGCAGTGGCCAAGGCCGTTCCATTGGGCGCGAAGACGTTGATCGTCCCATCGCCGAAATTGCCGATCAGCACGTCCCCGCCGAAGGAGCCGAATCCGCTGGGCGCGATCGCCATTCCCCAGGGCGCATTGAGTGCGCCCGCCGATGCGAAACGGCTGATGAAGTTGCCGTTGAAATCGAATATGTCGACGTAACCCAATCCCGCGCCGGTGACTTCGTCATGCTTGGCCGAGTCTTGTTTGGCGAACGAGACGTACAACCGGCCGTCCAGCGCCGCTATGCCGAACGGCACATAGCCGCTCGGGATGCCGGGGTCGAGGAACTTTCCCTGCATCGCCGCCGGCATCGCAAAGTTGGTATCGAATACGTCGACCTTGTCGTTGTGCAGATCGGTCGCGTAGAGGTAACTGGCGCCGTCCACCGTGGCGAGCGCGAGACCCTTGTAGACCGCATGCTCGGTACCATTGGCGACGCCGTCGTCGTAGGCCGTGACCGCGCTCGACCCGCTGTCATTGGCCCAGGCGGCAATGGTGCCACCTTCCCCGGCATACATGAACAGCGCCGTCTCCGGACCCTGGCTCGTCTGCACGAGAAAGCCGCCCTTTCCGTTGTAAACCTGGCCCGTGGGATTGGCCTGCACGCCGGCTGCGGACGCCGGAATCGCAATTCCGACGGCGGGCGATCCTGTGATCGCCTGCGTCTCGATGCCGCCCGTACCGCTGTAGAGCGTCGCCAGGTTGCTGTTGTTGTCCGCGATCCAAAACGGAAATCCGGGTTGGAACGCAAGGCCCCAGGGATTCTGCAGGTTGGCGTCGATCGTGGCAGCGGTGGCAACCACCTCGGCCTTGTCCACCGCCAGGGCCGTATCGGTGAAAGACGTGGTTGCCTGCGGGGTCATCTGGTTGTCGTTGGCCGCCGCGGTCATGTTCCCGCCGCCCCCGCCGCATGCGGCCACGGCGAGGATGCCGACGATGCCGATGGGCGCAGACGCTCTGCGGACGATGATTTGATGCAATTTCATTGGCGGTCTCCGTAACGTGAAAAGCAGCGGGTTACGGTCGTGAGTGCCGGGCATCGACGAAATGGTTGTTGCCGGCAAGGCGATGAAACGGCGGCCGGGCGGCCTATTTCGTCACATCACCGGCGGCGCGCCAACGCGGCAGGGTAATTTATCGACCCATACAACCATTGGTGCGGGAGATGGCACTCATTGCGTGGGCGGCGCGAACGATCCGCCGCAGGCGAACCGATGTCAGGTGCGTTAAAACTTAGGAGGGGAGCATGAGATTTCATATTTTTCTAGGCGCGGCGCTGATGTTCGCAGTGGGCGCCGGGGCGCAGGCCCAGGACTACACGGTGAGCAGCATTGTGACCAACTCCAAGGACAAGCATCTGGCGAATCCGTGGGGCCTGTCGCACCTTCCGAAGAATCACGGGGGCTTCAATCAATGGTGGGTGGCCGACAACGTCAGCGGCTTCTCGACGTTGTACTCCGCGAAGGGCCAAAAGGTCGGATTGACCATACGCATTCCCGCGGCGAGCGGCAGCGGGCCGGGTAGCCCGACCGGAATTGCCAACAATCCCGCAGCGGAGGAGTTTGTCTTCGCGACCTTGGATGGCACCTTGTCCGAGTGGAGCGCCTACGCCGCGCCGGTCAAGCCGGGCAACGGTTGTTATCAATGCCACGTGAGCGATGCGACCATTGTCGTGAACAACTGGGCGAGCGGGGCATCCTATCAAGGCCTGACGACCGCCACCAAGGGCTCGACCGGCGCCCTGACCTACTATGCCGCAAACGCCAGCGGCGCAGTGGAGGCCTATGACGCAACGACCTTCGCCCGGGTTGAATTGCCGGCGGACGCCTTCACAGACTCCATGATTCCATCGACCTACACGCCGGCGGGAATTCAGGCCATTGGATCGAGGATCTTCGTGACATACAACGCAAGCGCCGGCGGCGGGACGGGTTATGTGGACGCCTTCAACCCCGGCGGCAAGCTGATGCTCCGGCTCGAGAACGGCTGGTTCAATCAGCCGTGGGGGGTCGCCGCTTCGCCCGCCAATTTCGGATCATTCAGCGGCATGATTCTGGTGGGCAACACGGGCAGCGGGTGGATCGGCGCCTACGACCCGACGACCGGAGCTTTCGCGGGATTCCTGCAGAGCGGGGGATATGATCTTACCCTCCCCGGCCTCTGGGCGATCGAGTTTGGCGACGGCGCCGGACAATCCGGGCCCACCAATACCCTGTACTTCAACGCCGGAGGCGCGACACAGACCACCGGGGAATTCGGTTCCATAACGGCTCCGTGACCGGACGCACGCGAGTCACCCTGCGGCGCCCCGCAGGGTGACTCCCATGGAGCCAGGTATTCGCAGGGCCAATCAGCTAGTTGGTGACCGAAACCTGCCACCCGTGCATGGACCAACCCAATTCGGCCGGAGGGGTCACGATGATCAATTGCGCGTTCAAGTGCACTTCGCCGAGCACCCATTTGGTCGGATCGGTCGTCGGAATCTTTCCGGGAAACTGCGACTGCAGGTATTTGATGGCGGCGGCGAACTGAACGTCGTTGATCGACCACGAGAAAGTCCGCCAGCCCGTCCACGGCGCGCTTTCCGGGGCCGCACTCGACTGCCCCGGTGTGATGAACTGCGCCGCTCCTGTGAGCGGACAATTGAACATGTACGAATTGGAGATTGAGTCGTAACCCCCTCCGAGTTCCCCGGCGGAGTGGCCATAACTGAAGAGCTTGATGGAGTAGCTCAGCCGCACGCCGTTGGGGTCGAGGAAGAGAAGATCGGCGCTGACGAAGGTGTTGGCGCCCGCCGCGGCTGGAACCTGCAGCTGCATGGACGAGCTGAGGGTCGAGGCCGCGCTCGTAAATACCGCCGGCTGCTGCCCTTCGGGAAATATGTACTGCGGAGAGATCATCATCATCTGGCCGGCCTGGGACGGGCGCAGGTCCCGCGAGTTGAGATACGCGCCGACGGTGTCGCCGTCCATCTGCCCCGTGGTGGAATCAGTGGCGTTCTGAACACTGAGCTGCGATGAGGTCATCTGTGCGGGGGAGAATCCGGTCACGGCAGAGGCGTCCCAGGAACTCGCCACATACTCGCCGCCATCGTTATACGGATTGGGGTTCCAACTCACGAGGCCAAAGGAACCTTCGGGGAGCCCACCCTTGTTGACGTGAGCCACATACCAGTTGGAGTTGATGCCCAGCAATACGGGTTGCTGGAATAGCATCGTGGATCCCGTACCGCCGCCCGAGGACGAGCCGCTGCTGCCGGAGGAGCTAACACCCGAGGATGAACTGGCGCCCGAGGACGAGCTGCCGCTGCCGGAGGAGCTAGCACCCGAGGATGAACTGGCGCCGGAGGAGGAGCTGCCGCCCGAGGATGAACCAGCGCCCGAAGACGAGCCGCTGCTGGATGAACCGGATGAGCTGCCGCCCGAGGATGAACCAGCGCCCGAAGACGAGCCGCTGCTGGATGAACTTGATGAGCTGCTCGAGCTGCCGGAAGAGCTGGATGACGAACCCGAGGTGCCCGAGGTTCCCTGCTGAACTGTGCCCGTGGCACTCGTAGTGCCGACACTGGAACTGCCCGATCCTCCGCAGCCCGCGAGGACCGAGACCAGACCGAGAACGGCCAGATTCAGACCTAGAACCGCCTGACCCTTACCAGTATGCATTGCACCGCGCTTCGCAATTCGGCTTTGTCACGTCCCTGATAAACCTCGAGACCCGAGGCTTTGCGTCCTCCGGATACAACGGGTTCGACCAACACCAGCGAGACGGATTATTCCCGACTAGGGATCAACGGCAAAATGTCGGTGCTACGCGACAGTGTGGAATGACCCATTCAGCCGGCGTTAACGAGACTAGTCGATTGGGCCAACAAATCCTCCATTTTCCCGTCACTTGCGGCGCGATTGGACGTTTCTTCTAAAGTTCATGGGCTCATGCGTCACCCAATTGGCTGCGGTATGCGCCGGACGTCGAAGAAGCGGGATTCCGAATTCTGGCGCCCGGATCGCTGATGAAGCGATACCCTCGAGCTCGATCATCGAGGAATGACGTGCTTCGACTGGAAGATCGCGCCGGAGGCCGTTCACATCGGCGGAGAAATCACTGCGTAACGGAGACCTGCCATCCGCGCATCGACCAGCCCAGTTCCGCCGGGAGCGTCTGTACGAGCAGCTGCGCATTCAGGTGCACTTCGGTGAACAACCATTGCGACGGATCGGACGTTGCAATCTTCCCCGGAAACTGTTGTTGCATGTAATTGATCGCGGCGGCGAACTGAGCCTCGCTGATCGACCACTCGAAGGTCAGCCAGCCGACGTACGGCGCGCCCTGCCCATCGGCGCTCGATGCCCCTTGAGTGATGTATAGCGGTTCGCCGGCGAGCGGACAATTGAACATGAATGAATCGGTGAGCGCGTCGTAACCCGAACCGAGTTCCTGAGTCGCATGGCCATTGTCGAATAATTTGATCGAGTAGCTCATTCGGACGCCGTTGGGGTCCGTGAAAAGCAGATCGGCGCTCACGAAGGTGTCGCTGCCCTCGGCAACAGGAACCTGCAACTTCATGGAGGAGCTCAGTGTGGAGGCCGTGCTCGTATACACCGTCGGCTGCTCTCCCGCCGGAAATATGTATTGAGGCGAAATCATCATCTGCTCGCCGGCCTTGGGCGGGTCCAGATCCTTCGCGTTGAGGTACGCGCCGACGGTTTCGCCTTCTATCTGCCCGGTGGTGGAACCGATCTTGTTCTGCATGCTGAGCTGCGCCACGGCCACATGCTTGGGGGTGAAGCCCGTATCCGCAGCGGCGTTCCACGTACTCGCCACGTACTCGCCAGAAGTCTCGTGGGGGTTCGGATTCCAGCTCACCAGGCCAAAGGCTCCCTGAGGCACACCGCCCTTGGTGACGTGGGCGATATACCAGCCGTCCTGAATGTCGCCCAGAACCGGCTGCTTGAATATCACCGTGGTCCCGGCCTCGGCGCCGCCGGGCGAATCGTCAGCCGCAACGGGCGTGCCGGCGCTGGACATGCCCGAGGTTCCGCAGACCGCAATTGCCGCCACGGCCAGATGAACCGCAAATTGTCTGGAATGTCCATTGATTTCCATCATCGCCGCGCCTCGTCATGGGGTGGAGTCAATCGGCCGCGTGAGGTTAATTCAGAACCGGAACCAACTGCAAGTAGCCGGCCGGGTCTACGCCAGACGCGGCACCAGAATGCATCCCCTTCGCATTGGATTATCATGAGCGCCGGCGGGTGCGCCATGCGGCCCGTGACCCGCACCCTTAAATGCAAGACGCAAGCTCATTGATCCCAGATTCTCGAGCGCACCCAAGTGAATCCAAGCGATTTCGACAGGACATCCAAACCGGATCGGCCGAACGGGCCGGGCGAGCCGAACAAGCCGCGTGGGCCGAAGGGCCCGGGCGGCCCGAACAAACCCGGCGGCCTGAACAAACCCGGCGAGCCGAAGCAGCCGGCTGATGCGGCGTCCGAGAAAAAGGCCAAGAAAAAAAAGGACCTGTCGAAGGAAGTCCCCGTCGGCGGCGGCCTGCTCGCGTCGATCTTGGTCATCGTCATACTGATATTCGTGATCGGCTGCCTATACGGTTTGTGGTACTGGCAGCTGCCCGGGCACCCGGCCTCGGCGCGCCGTGATCCAGGCATCGGAATACTGGATATCGTGCCTTTCGGGTTCGCGGCTTCGGTGTATGGCTTCCCAACCGCCGCGGTGCTGATCTTGGCGGCTGGATATCCGCTGTTTCGTCTCTGGGTTCGTCGCGGCTACCTGCGCGTGGGCGCCTATGTGGGCGCCGGGCTCATCCTTTCGGGGATCGGAGAGGCGATCCTTGCCGCCGGGCATCTCGTTATCGGCTTGCTGCAGGGCGCCGGATTGTGGTTTGCCGTGCTGTTCATCGCCTTGTGTGGTCCCACCACGGGCTGCGTGGCGTGGTTGGTGATGCGTGAATACTTGACCGAGCTGGCGGCCAAGACCGCCGCCCTGGACGCGCCGAGGAAAAAAGCTGCTCCCAAGGGGGGCTAGGACCCGGATCGCGCCGGCGACCCGCAAGCCGGGCCGGCACGGCTGCAGATCCCATAAATGCGGAGGGCGCCTTGCGGCGCCCTCCGACTCGCTCAGGCAGCGACTCGATCCGGATTACCGGGGCGGAATTTCGCTCTTGACCGCGTTTTCCTGCTGATTGAGGACTTTCTGTTCGCTCTTCGTAATGTGACCATTGTCCTGGTGGGCCATGTCACGCTCCTCCTGGCCGATCTGGCGATCATCCTTGTGCAGCGCCTCCGCCTGCTGCTTCGTCAACGTGCCGTTCTTCACGTCCTGGTGAATGGCGCGCTTCTGGTTCTGCAGGCGCTGGTTCACCTCGGCGCGGCGCGGATGGGTCTTGTCAAACTTCGTATCCTGCGCGGCGGCCGTGATGGCGAAGCCAGCCATTGCCACGGAAATCGCGGCCATACTCAAGAATTTCCTAGAAAAATCGCTCATGATGATTCCTCGTTGATTGATAGTAATTTGCCGCATCGAAGCCCTAAATTCCAGCTCTTCGCGGGTAGTAACGCTCCAGGCCGCTCGACGCATACTTCCTGTCAAGAAGTTAATCTTTCGAATCACCCGTGGGCATCCGGCCGGGAGACATGTTTACCATAATCGGTCCCTGGGTGCCGGCGGTCTTCCTTCATCGCTTCGCTTCGCTTCCGAACCGCGCCACGAGTGGACTCGAGCACACAACGCGTGCTAAGTAATGTTTCAAAGCGCATGGATGCTTGGCATCAACTCCGGCGTTGCTCAGTCGCGTCCGAAAAAAAATGGTCAGCGCAGGGAAAACTAATGAATGTAATGCACGCATGCCGCAGATATTCCCGGGATTACTCAACGGAGCTGCCGGTTGACGACGAGACCTTCGCCGATTTCGCCCGGCAATTCGATTACGCCAAGACTTCGCTCCATGCCAAGGTCGACAAGACGATCGAATACGAGAAATGGAAGGTCGACGTGGTGTCGATCAACGTGGGCTACTCCTATGAAAGGATGTCGGTATACGTTTATTCGCCCATAGGCGTGTCAATTCCGCTTCAGCCGGTCATTTATTTTCCGGGCGAGGCCGGACTCCTGCACCGGACATTTGATCCTGCCATCCTAAGACACCGCACCGATTCGATCATCGAGAGTGGCCGGGCCTTGATCGTTCCCACATACAAGGGGACTTACGAGCGGCACGGCGCGCTGAGATCCACCCACCCTTGCGCAACGGTTCTTTACAAGGACCATGTGATCGCGTGGGGCAAGGAGATCGGCCGAACGATCGATTATCTGGAGACGAGAGAAGATATTCAGGCGGCCAACGTTGCCTACCTGGGTGTGAGTTGGGGCGGCTTCCTCGGCGGAATCCTGCCTGCCATAGAGCGGCGCATCAAGGCGGTGGTATTGAACGCCGCTGGAATGGCAATGGAAACATCCCTGCCGGAGGTGGATCAGATCAACTACCTGCCGAGGGTTACGCAGCCCGTCCTGATGTTGAATGGAAGGGGCGATAGGGCCTTTCCGTACGAAACCTCCCAGAAACCCATGTTTGATTTTCTCGGTACGCCGATTGAACACAAGAAACTGATCGTCTACGAAACCGGACACGTGCTTCCCCGATCCGAGTATATGAAGGCAACCCTCGCTTGGTTGGATGCGTATCTTGGGCCGGTGGCCAAGAACGATCTGGTTTGACCCTCCGGTCTTAACACCGACGGAGTGCAGATACGGTGTGCCTGTCGTTATGACAAATGGGCCACGAGTGGCATCGAGCCATCCGCGAAGGGCGGGTTGACCGATATGCCATTCGAGGTTAGAAGTAGTGGCTTGGCGTCGCTCGACAGTAGCGCAACAAATTTCGTAACGGGGATGCGTACCTTCGTCGGCTTTCGGCGGGCGCAAAGCGGATGTGGAACCGATGCGCGCCATGATCGCGGATCATGGCTTTATGTTAAACGACAGAGGGGTCAACACATGGACAAGTTGAATTGTGGCGCGAGCTGCATGAGCGGCATTGTGGCCGCGGCGAGTCTGGTCAGTGCATTCATGCTTTCGTCTGCTGTTGCAGCGCCTGCTGCCAACGACGAGGAAGCCCAGGCGCGCGAGGCGTGGCGCGAGGTCATCGTGCGTACCGACGTGCCCGAAGGAGCGTGCTTTCATGCCTCTTACCCGAGAACTGAGTGGGTGAAGGTGGAATGCGGCGTGGCGCCGAAGGTTCCGTTTACGCCGCGGACCGGCACGAGCAGCCGCACCGTCGGCAATGGCGTCGATTTCGTCGCGGAAACATCGGCGCTCAGCATCCGATCGGTTGGGACGTTCCTCCAAAAGCGCATAACGAGTGTAACGGGTCCGCTGGGGGCGAATGATTATTCCATCCAGCTCAATTCGAATTTCATGACCACGGCGGCTTGCAATGGCGTCCCGGGTTGCCAGACCTGGGAGCAATTCGTGTATTCGTCGGGCTATGAGTCCGCGTTCATGCAGTACTGGCTGATCGACTATGGCGCCAGCTGCCCGGGCGGATGGACCGCTTACGGGAGTTCCTGCTACATGAACAGCGCCGCGGTGTCGGTGCCTTCGCAGCCGATCACCGAGCTCAACTACCTCAAGCTTTCGGGCAAGGCGGTTGCGGGTGGTCTGGATACGCTCATTTTCACGACCGAAACCGACGCCTATAGCACGACGGGCGAAGATTCGGTCCTCGATCTCGCGACCGCTTGGTACCAGACGGAGGTCAACGTGGTCGGGGACGGATTGGGAGCGAAGGCGGTGTTCAACTTGGGCACGATTATCAAGGTGATCATTGCGACGAGAGATGGATCCTCGAACGCGCCAACCTGCGTATTGGATGCCGGCACGACCGGGGAGACCAACAATTTGGGGTTGAGGGGCTGCAAGACCCGGGGCGGTACGGTCCCTGATATCTCGTATATCGAGTCGAACTAGCATCAACCCCGGACTCCTGCGCTAGGATTCCCGGGGCTGGCTGGGGTGCGGAAACCACGGAGGTGCAGCCTCCCTGGGGGTGGAGCGTAGGCAATTACCGGGGTCAGGGAGCGACAGATGAACACAGTTTCCACATGGGCGGCGGCATTGGTGCTCATGTCGGGAACCGTCTGCGGGCAGGCGCTGCACGGAGTTCCCGGCAGCGGTAGTCACGGCAATGATGCTTACGGAAGGGATGTCGCGCCGAACAATTCGGCTCCCGGCAACGCGCCCGATTCTCCGGCTCCGGCTCCTTCCTCCGTGATCCAACACATCATCGTCATCGTTCAGGAGAACCGCAGCACTGACAATCTCTTCCAGGATCCGGTACTGATCTCACGAGGGGCCGATATCGCCACCAGCGGCGTGAATTCATTGGGCCAGCTGATTCCCCTGACCCCGATCGACTTGGGTACGGTCGGCGCCACCCCGCAAAACTACGACCTCGATCACAAGCATTCCGCCTTCGTGAGCATGTACGACGGCGGCAAAATGGACGGTCCCAACCTCGGATGCAAGCCGGCCGGCAAGTGCCCGTCCAACGCGCAGTACAAGTACGTCCTGGCATCCGACGTTCAGCCCTACTTCGCGTTGGCCGAGCAGTACACCTTCGCCGATCGCATGTTTCAAACCAACGAAGGTCCGAGCTTTCCGGCGCACCAGTTCATCATCTCCGGCACCTCGGCTCCTACCGAGACCAGTCCCCTGTTCGCCGCCGAGAACCCTTCCGATAATCGCGCCGGCTGCATTGCGCCCTTGGCCACATTGGTCAAGATGATCAACGCGAACGGCAGCGAAAACGCTCAGCCGGCCCAGTATCCCTGCTTCGAACATCCCACGCTGACCGACCTCCTCGACGCCGCGGATGTGACCTGGCGCTATTACGCCGTGTCCGCCGACAACATATGGACCGGACCGGTCACGATCGAGCACATCTGTCAGCCGGAGAAGGTCAACGGCAAACTCACCTGCACCGGCCCCGATTGGGCGAATGTGCGCAAGAACACCGGTATCCTCACGGACATCCCCAACGGCAAACTGGCGCAAGTGAGCTGGGTCACTCCCGACGGGAAGTATTCGGATCATCCCATGGTCAACGACGGCAGTGGACCCTCCTGGGTCGCTTCGATCGTCAATGCCGTCGGCAATAGCCGGTATTGGGCGAACACCGCCATCATCATCATGTGGGACGACTGGGGCGGCTGGTACGATCACGTCGCCCCCAGGGTCGTCGACGACGGCGTCAGCTGGGGATCGGGTTACGTTTACGGGATGCGTGTTCCCATGATCGTCGTTTCACCTTACGCCAGGGCCGCTTACGTCTCGCACGTCACCCACGACTTCGGCAGCGTCCTGAGATTCATCGAAAACAATTTCAAGCTGCCATCGCTCGGCTACGCCGACGCGACCGCCGATGATCTGTCCGATTGCTTCAATCTCTTCCAGGCCCCCCTGCCGTTCCACGCCATTCCCACGGCATTCAAAGCCGCTCACTTCATCAACGACAGGCGTCCTGCCACCGACCCCGACGACGACTACTAGCGCGGAAAGTGGCGGCGCAAATCGCACGTACTACTCGTCGATCTTATAAGCTGCGATCGCCACATCGCTGGTCGAGTAACCGCTCGCCACCGCGATCGCTTTCAGCGTCTCCTTGGCTCCCACGCTGATCGGAACGGAGTACACGGACGACGAGGTGCTCGGCGTCGTGCCATTGGTCGTGTAGTAGATGGTTGCGCCGGGGGTTGCATCGGTGATCGTGACCGACTGCGCACCCGAGTATGTGCCCGCGCCGGGCGAGAAGGTGGGGGCTGCCGCCTCGATCTTGTAAGCCGCCGATGCCACATCGCTGGTCGAGTAGCCGCTCGCCGCCGCGATCGCTTTCAGCGTCTCCTTGGCGCTTACGCTGATCGGAGCGGAGTACTCGGACGACGCGGTGCTCGGCGTCGTGCCATTGGTCGTGTAGTAGATCGCGGCTCCGGGGGTTGCATCGGTGATCGTGACCGACTGCGCACCCGGGTATGTGCCCGCGCCGGGCGAGAAGGTCGGGGGCGCCGCCTCGAACTTGTAGGCCGCCGACGCCACATCGCTGGTCGAGTAGCCCCCCGCCGCCGCGATCGCTTTCAGCGTCTCCTTGGCGCTTACGCCGACCGGCGCGGAGTACGCGGACGACGCGGGGCTCGGCGCCGTGCCATTGGTCGTGTAGTAGATCGTGGCTCCGGGGGTCGCATCGGCGATGGTGACCGACTGCGGGCTCGAGTACGTGCCAGCGCCGGGCGAAAAGGTGGGGACCGCGGCCTCGATCTTGTAAGCCGCCGATCCCACGGCGCTCACCGTGTAACCGCTCGCCACCGCAATCGCCTTCAGCGTTCCGTTCGCGCTTACACGGATCGGAGCGGAATACACCGGCGAGGCGGCGGTGGGCGTCGTGCCATCGGAGGTGTAATGGATCGTCGCGCCGCCGATTGGGTCGTTGATGGCGACCGACTGCGGACTCGAGTACGTGCCCGCACCCGGTGAGAACGTGGGCGCGGATGCCGCGATCTGATAGGGCGCCGAGCCCACGGCGCTGGTCGTGTAACCGCTCGCCGCCGCGATGGCATTCAGCGTCTCGTTGCCGCTCACGCTGACCGGATTTGAGAACACCGACGACGCGAGGGTCGGCATCGTGCCGTCGGTGGTGTAGTAGACCGTCACACCGGGTGTCGCATCGACGATGGTGACCGACTGCGCGCTCGAGTACGCGCCGGGACCGGGGGCGAACGTGGGTGTAGCCGCCATGGGCGTCGTGGCGGAGCCGGTCATGTAGGTCCAATTGAGTATCGTCTGCGTGGCGCCCGTGCTGGAGGTGCCGGCCGTAAAGCCGGCGTATGCCGTGTTACCGCCCACTGTTGCGGGAATGTCGATGGCCGTTGAGGTCGTGAAGCTGGCGCTGGTTGCCGTGTCGATCACACTCAAGGTCAAGGTGGCGCCATCGTAGGTGATGTGCGCGTGCAGGATGTCCGCTCCGTGCAGGTTCACGCCGGACCCTGCCAGATCCACGGCGGGCACCGTAGGCGCCGCACCGTTCGTATAGAAACCCGTGGAGTTGACCCCTTCGCCCGCATTGTCGAACAGATCGAACTTGACGGCCACGCTCGAGGCGATCCCTTGATAGCCGAGGCCGCTGCCCGCACCGCCGAGCGCATATAAACCGGCGGGCGCGTTCTGGAGAGCAAACGTGAATCCGTCCGCGGTGGCCGAGGCCTCCTGGAAGTAGAAGTCCGTGGTGAATTGCTGCACATTGACGGGTGTCGTAAACCAGACCGCATTGGCCAGCCTCGATTTGCCGGCGATGCTCAGCTGCAGTGCATTGTTCGCCAGCGTTGCGGTACCCGCGAAGTTCAGCCCGACCGCGGAGGGAAAGCCGGCTGAATCGTCGACCGGCAGAAAGTTGCTGCTGCTGATCGTGTAGGCGGCCGATGCGACGCCGCTGATTGCGTATCCGGGGGCCGCCGCAATGGCTCTCAATGTCCCGGTGGAAGTCAGCGTAATGGGGCCGGAATAGATCGATGAAGCAATTGTCGGTGTGGTTCCGTCGGTGGTGTAGTGGATCGCGGCTCCGGCGGTTGAATCGCTGATCGTGACCGGCTGGGGAGCAGGGTACGCGACCGCGGCGGGCGAGAACGTCGGTGTGGCCGTGACGGATTGCGTATAACTCGCTCCCGCCTGGTAGCTCGACGCGATTCCGGCGGCGGCGGCGATCGCATTGATCGTTTGATTGGAGGTCACCACAATGGGGCCTGCGTACTGCATCGATGCGGTGGTCGGCGATGATCCATTCGTGGTGTAGTAAATGGCGGCGCCCGGCGTCGCATCGGTGATCGTGACGTCGAGCGAGCCGATGAATGATTGCGAGCCGGGGGCGATCATGGGCGTGCTCGTTTGGGAGCTGCTGAACAATCCGTAGACATCCAGCTGATTGGCCGTCCCCACGTACACCATGCCGTTGACAATCGTGGGCACGGTAAAAAGGACGGCGGGTCCCGCCGTGTCACGCGCCGCATTGGAGGCGCTGGAGTAAAGCGTCGTGGCCACATTGCCGGCGTCATGCGCCTCCAGGATGGCCGCACTTGGAGCGGCATCGGTATCGATGGACCAGACTATGCCTTGCGTGTTCCCGTTGGCCGAAATCGAAGGCGTGGAGGCCGGGTATGCGGAGACTTCCGCAGACATGATCGGCGGAGCGGCGAGCAATCCATTGACCAATGGAAATTGCTTCAGATTGTCGTAGACCCCCCAATAATAGACATTGCCATTCCAGTAGGCGGGGGAACTCCACACGCCCGCCTTGGCAGCGGGTCCGGGGTTGCCCAGGGCGCCGGCGAGCGCCTGGACCACTTGGTTCGTCGTCGAGCTGTAACCCCCGAGGTTGTCGCGATCGAGCAAATACAGGGTTCCCGATTTGCCGGCTTGGACGAGCAGGTTGGGGTAGGCCCCCGCGGTTTGCGCCGGGAGAATCATCACGCCCCCGGAACCCTGGTCGCCATCACTGGCCGCGAGCATCGATTGAACATTGGGGGTGAAGTCGTCGGTGACGTTCGGTACGCCGTTGGTCAAATCCAGATCCACGACGCTGTCGCCAAAGTCCATATTGCCGCCGTAGGGGAACGTCGCGGTAAAATCGCCGTTGCCGGTCGCGGCGAACATTCGTCCATAGGGATCATTCACGGGATCCAGCTGATCCGCCGCCAGGCCGTTGCCCGACATCCAGATTCCCCCGCCGTTACCGTTGCAGGTCATGCAGAAAACACCCGTCTGGACGAGGCTGCCGGCGTCGTAGCCCAAAATCCACCCGTGCCAGTAGGTTTCCTCTCCTTCGGTGTACGCGCCGAACCCAAGGTATACGATGCCGTTCAAGAGCAGCAGTCCGGCGCGCTGGTTATGATTGCGGGGAGTCAGCGTTACGGTGCCCGCATTGCCGTCCGCGGCGGTTCCGCTCGCGCTCGCGGTAATTGCGACAGGTCCGCCCAACGTCTCTGAACCCGTGGTCACGTCGAGGGCGTGCAGGCGATAGATCGGTTGCCCCCCCTCCAACGTGGCGCTCACCACATACAGTGTGTTCGAGACCGGATCGATGACCGGCGTACTCGTGATGCCCAAGGACCCATAGATGGCGGTGCCGGCGGACGCTCCGTGCGCCGGGGAGAGCATCGACGCGGACCACAATGGACTTGCATTGGCGCCGGTGTTCGAATCCGCGTCGAACGCGTATACCACATCGCTTCGGGTGGCGACGAACACCACGTTGTGGGTCGCCCCGTTGATCGTGACGCCGGACAGATAGAGGGGTTGCGCACTGATGGCGCCCGCGACCGGACGCGCAAAGAGCTTGCCGAACTGCGTCGAATTCACGTTGGACGTGGTGAGGCTCGTTTCGTTGAGATTCTGTCCGGTGCGCGCAATGTCGTTTTGCTGGGTCGTCACGTTGACTTGCGCGCCCGCGATCGGAACGGCCAGTAAGCCGAACACAATCAGCGCCGGCGCCGTACGCACAACAACCCGCGAGCCACGGCGGCGAGCCCGAACAATGCTATTCAGATGCCGCAGGTCCTTCAGCTTGATGCTCATCGGTGCAGTCCATCCCGTTGCGCTAATTCAACCAGGCCGCTCCGGGTCGATCAAGCGGGTGCTCAAATATAGCGCAAGCGCATGAACGCATTCGCTCTCTCGAATATAACTTACATAATATAAATCGGTTCAGGCCTGTCCCAACGTTTTCATAGCAGAATCAGCTGGTTGCCTTCTTGAGGTGATTCCGGGCCCGCCGGAATACGCGAAAGCGCTATTTCCAACGGGGTTTTCTCGAAGAGGTTGAGGCTC
>Ga0182013_10000253_pt1 | contig 73179 bp, 70 predicted proteins | sample 612S2MmetaG_FD_120487 | JGI IMG/M metagenome (GOLD analysis project Ga0182013, IMG submission 120487) | Permafrost microbial communities from Stordalen Mire, Sweden - 612S2M metaG | ecosystem: Environmental > Terrestrial > Soil > Wetlands > Permafrost | place: Sweden: Stordalen | collected... | reverse complement strand
GGAAGCGAGCGGATCGCAGTCGGTACAGGCGCGCAAGCTGGTCGAAAAGGACTTCGCGGGCCTCGGCAGCTACGGCCTGATGACGGTCGTCTATTCGCCCACTGAAACAGTCGCCTCGCCGACATTCAGCTCGACGATTCGCCGCGTCGAACGATCCATGCGTTCCAGCGGCGCCGTGCGGACCGTCGTTGCGCCCGCCGCAGGGCTGTCGATCTCCCGCGACGGTCATACCGCGATCGTGCAGGCCGGCTCGGCCCGCGACCCGAACGAAATGGTCGCTGCCGCCAACAGCCTCAAGGGAACGCTGCACGGTCTCTCCAGCCACACGGTGGTCGTGAACCTCACCGGCGCCGCCGCCATGTGGTCCGATTTCAACGCCGCCAATCGCTCCGCGATGCTCAAATCGGAGGTCATCTCCTGGCCGGTCACGCTCGCGATCATGCTGCTGGCGTTCGGCTCGCTCGTCGCCGCCGGCCTGCCGCTGATGCTCACGATGGTCGGGCTGCTCTCCGCAGCCGGGATGCTCTACCTCGGGACGCTGGTCGCGCCGATCTCGATCTGGGCGATGAACTTCGCCCTGATGTTCGCGCTCGCGCTCGGCATCGACTACGCCCTGTTCATCGTGATGCGCTTCCGCGGGGCGCTGTTCGGCTCCGGCCTTGACGCCGAGCAGGCGACCGCCGTGACGATGGACACCGCCGGCAAGGCGGTGCTGTTCAGCGGCGTGACCGTGCTGATCTCGCTCACAGCAGTGATGCTCGTGCCCAGTCCGGCGTTCCGCAGCATGAGCCTCGGAATCATGTTGGCCGTGATCTTCGTGCTCGCCGCGACGCTCACGCTGCTACCGGCCGTGCTGGCCAAGATCGGCCCGAAAGTCGACAGCCTCGCCCTGCCGTGGGCACACAGCGGTGAGCACCGCTCCCCGCGGTTCGCGGCCTGGGGCGAACGGCTGTGGAACCACCCGTGGCGCTACGGCATTCCGGCGCTGGTCGTGCTGCTCGCGCTCGCCTACCCGCTGACCCAGCTGAAGACCTCGATGCCCTCGATCAAGGTCGTCCCTGCCAGCGACTCATCGCGGGTCGGCTACAACCAGGTTCAGGCCGCAATGGGGCCGGGGGCCACAGGCCCGCTGCAGCTGATCGCTCCCGCGGCCGACGCGGCGAAGGTCACCGCGATCGCGAAGGCCGACCCCGGAGTCGCACAGCTCGTCCCCGCGCAAGCCGGGAGGGCAGGTCTCGTGCTGATCACCGCGATCCCGCGCGAGGACCCCTCGAACCCGGCCGTCGGCTCGACGATCGACCGGCTCAGGTCAGAGCTGCCACCGGGCGCGGTGCTCGGCGGCGCCGTCGCCGAAAACCACGATCTGCAGAACCTGCTCGCGTCGAAGACCGCGCTGGTGATCGGCGTCGTCCTGGTGCTCGGCTTCCTGCTGCTGCTGTTCGCCCTGCAGGCACCGCTGCTCGCCGCGGCCGGCGTGCTCACCAACCTGCTCGCCACCGGGGCCGCGTTCGGAGTCGCCAAGTGGATCTTCCAGGACGGCGACCTGCACTCGCTGCTCGGGTTCCAGCCGCAGGGCTTCCTGGACGCCTGGGGGCCGGTGTTCTTCTTCGCGATGATCTTCGCGATCTCGATGGACTACACGATGTTCCTGCTCTCGTCCGCCAAGGAGCACTGGGACCGCACGCACGACGCCAGGGACGCGATGGTCGGTGGGATGGCGCACTCCGGACGGGTCATCTCCGCGGCCGCCGCCGTGATGGTCGCCGTCTTCTTCACCTTCGCGCTCTCCGGTCCGCTGCCGCCGAAGGAGATGGGAATCATCCTTGGGGTCGCTGTGCTGCTCGACGCCGCACTGGTCAGGCTGCTGCTGCTCCCGGTCCTGCTCCGGCTGATGGGTACGCGCGCCTGGTACCTGCCCCGCTGGGCACGGCGGATCCTCCCCGACGTGCGCTTTGGACATTCGTGAAACTGTTCCCGTCGAGGGTCGCGACAGTTTCACCGGCCGACGCGTCGGCGGCGCACCAGCGCAAAGAGCTCGTGCTGATCGACGTTCGTCAGCCCCAGGAGTGGCAATCCGGCGTCGCGTCCGGGGCCCTGCTGATCGCGCTGAGCGAACTCCCCAGCCGGATCGAGGACCTACCGCAGGGGCAGCCGCTTGCGTTTCTGTGCCGCTCGGGCCACCGCAGCTCCGTCGCCGCGCGTCAGGCGCGGCGACACGGCTTCGAGGTCCTCAGCGTCTCAGGCGGGATGACCGCCTGGCAGCGAGCCGGCCTGCCCACGACGGCGGTGCCGCGGAACAGTCGTGCGCGAGCCTGATCAGCCGGCCCCGCCGGCGATCGCGCGGCTCGCGCGCCGCGGCTCCCCCTGCATGGTTCCCCGGGAGGTGGAGGATCGACCAGGGACACTGACCGTCGACGCGACGTGGGGGACCATCTCGCCGATGCACCTCGCCCCGGGCGTGGCCACCGTGGGCGAGCTCGAGGTGATCGACCAGATCGCAGCCGGACTGCCGCTCGTCGACACGCGACTCGAGCACTTCTACCGCGAAGGGACGATCCCTGGCGCCGTCAACCTCCCCCACGGGCAGCCCGGCGAGTCACTCGACAGCCTCGACCCGAGCAGGGCCACGATCTTCTTCTGCAACGGCCCCCAATGCGCCGCGACGCCAGAGATGATCGGGTCGCTGCTCGCGAGCGGCTATCCGCCGCAGGCGATCCTCTACTACCGGGGCGGGATCCACGACTGGATGACGCTCGGGCTGCCGGTCCAAACTTCTGCGTGACGCGATGGGCCGCGGGAGCCCGAGAGCGCCACGCCTGCGCCACCACCCGATCGGGAAAGGACTCCCGGGGTTATACTACTACACAGTTGTTTGCTACCCTACTTGTGTATGGCTCATGAAACGGAGAACCCGAGATGGCGATGACAGCGTCCGCCCACCGAATTGGCGAGAGCCTCAAGCACGAAGTGGGCGTCAACGGCCGGCACGTGATGTTCACCGACGAGCCGGTAGGCGTCGGCGGCTCCGACGAGGCTCCGGCCCCCCACGAGCTGCTCCCCGCGACGCTCGCCGCGTGCATCTCGACGATGATCGCCATGTACGCGCAGAACCGCGGCTGGAGCATCGGGACAACCGCCGTCGACGTCACCTACGACACCGACAGGACGCCGCGACACTTCACGATTGACCTGCAGTTCCCGGACGGCCTGACCCCCGACCAGCGCAGCCGCCTCGAGCGCGTGGCGGAGAGCTGTCCGGTGCGCCGAGCGTTGGAAGCGGGCTTCACCTTCGACGAGCGCGTCACCGACCGGCTCGCCGGCGACCTGGCAGCCGTGCCGAGCCGCTGAGAGCCTTGCACGGCCGGCCGGCCGGGCGGTAGCGGCAGACAGAACAAGCGGCGGACGGGCCTCGAACCCGCGACCTCAAGCTTGGGAAGCCCTCTACAAGATCGGCGACAAAGCGCCGTAATCCTCCGCTGGCATTGGGATTCCGGCCCGTTTGCCGCATTGGGTGTCTGGCCCATATTCGGGACGATTCGAGAGGGTTCCGGAGGGTTCGGGCCAACCGTTTGGCCACTGTCGGAGTGCCGCGACGCGACTGGCAAACGGGCACCCCTCGCCGTGTTGTACAACCCGGCGTCCCGTCCCGCTAGAGCACTCCCGCTCGCCGCAATGCGTCGCGGGCCGCAGATACGCCCCTGACCTGCGAGGACTGAATCCCAGCTTCTCGGGCAGCCTCGACGTTCGCCTCATTATCGTCGAGGAACAAGATCCGGTTGGGCGGGCAGCCGACAGCACGAACGGCAAGCTCATAGATCTCGCGGTCGGGCTTTACGCACCCCAGTCGGAAGGAGAGGATCGGATACTCGAAGAGCTCCACGAGCCCCCAAGTGGAGACCCGATCCTCCCAGTGCACCACGTTCGTGTTGCTAAGGCAGCCCACCGTCGCACTCGCTCCTGTCGCTACGACGAGCTCGCGTGATCCTGGCAAGGGCGCGACAGCCCAGCCACGGAACGATTCGAGAAACTCGTCGGGGGAAGCTGAGAGCGACCAGTCCTCCACCACCCCGGCTGCGAACTCGCTCGCAGTGCAGCCGCCGCTCTCGAAGCGGCGCACCCACTGACACGCGATCCAGCGGCTTAAGACCTCCTCCTCGGTATCGAGTCCGGCGAGGTCTCTCATTCCAGCGGTGACCCCTTGCTCTGCCAACACTCCGCCGAGGTCGAAGAGGACAATCTCAGCGCGCGGGACCATCGGCTGACTGTAGTCACGCGCAGTTCGGTCGGCGACGAACCCCGATGGTTACCGCGGGGTTCTGTAAGCGGCGGACGGGCCTCGAACCCGCGACCTCAAGCTTGGGAAGCTTGCGCTCTACCAACTGAGCTACCACCGCGTGCGCCGCAGCGCGACGGCCACATTATGACCGCATTGCCCGGTGGCCGGGGATCCAGGGACGGCTGGCAGGTCGCTCGCGCAGCTAGCGGCCAGACGCGCCAGCCGACGCGTACATGTGCCCGCATCTTGGGCACACGGTCCTGTCCTGCGGCACCGCCGCCCCGCACTGCGGACACGAGCGGTCGCCGAGCCCCGCTGTGAGCCGCACGATGAACAGGCTGATTCCAAGCAGGATGACGACCAGAAAACCCAGCGAGAGGACGATCAGCGCAGCAAGGCCGCCGAGGCTCGCGGCGGCGATCAGGCCGCCGAACAGCCACACGCAGATGAGCGTGAGCCAGACAACCGGCGCGATACGGCTGCGACGTGTGCTCCCCATTCTTGAGCCTCACGCTACACGCCGGCACCCGCTGCGTGACGCGCACGGCGCTCTAACCTTGAAGCGCTGTGAAACTCCGCGCGCTGCCGATCGCCGTATCAGTGGCAGGCGTCCTGCTCGTCGGCCTGCTGCTCTACGGCGTCGCGAACAGCTCGCCTAGCCGCACGCTCGACGAGTCCCTCGCGCGCGGCGAACACCCGCTCGCGCCGGACGCAAACCGGGCGCTGCCGCGCCTTGCGGCGCCCGGGACGATCTCGCTCGCCTCGCTGCGCGGCCGCTACGTGCTGTTGAACTTCTGGGCCCATTGGTGCGTGCCCTGCGAAGCGGAGGCGCCGCTGCTCGAGCACGCCCAGCGCGAGCTCGCGCTCCACGGCGGTACGGTCCTCGGCGTGACCTACAAGGACATCGGTGAACAGTCCGAGCAGTTCGTCCGGCGCTTCCACCTCAGCTACCCGAACGCGCGCGACGGCAGCGGGGAATTCGCCGCGGCCTTCGGTACCGACAGGATCCCCGAGAGCTTCCTGATCAACCCGCAGGGCCGGATCGTCGCGATCTCCCGCGGGGAGATCGAACCGGCGTTCGCGACGCAGGCCGCCGAGGCCGCGGGATGATCCGCCGCCTGCTCGCCGCCACCGCAGTGCTGCTCGCGCTCGCGGCGACTCCCGCCTTCGCCGCCGCGTCACTGCCGGCGATCGAACGCCAGGTGATGTGCGTGACCTGCAAAATCCCGCTGATGGTTGCGGAGTCCTCGCAGGCCGACAGCGAGCGGGAATACATCCGGGGGCTGATCGCGAAGGGTGAGAACGAAGAACAGATCAAGCAGCGGCTGCTCGCCCAGTACGGACCGGCGGTCCTCGCGCTGCCGCAGACGAGCGGCTTCGACCTGACCGCCTACCTCGTGCCGGTCGTCGTCGTGCTCGGCGGCGTGATCCTGCTGATCGTGCTGATTCCCCGCTGGCGGCGCCGCGACCCGGCGCCCGCGACCGGCGCGGCACTCAGCGCCGAGCAGCGCGCCCGGATCGACGAAGACATGGCGCAGGCGGGCAACTAGCGCGCTACATCTGCCGCGGCGCGCCGACCCCCAGCATCCACAGGCAACGCTCGAGGAGTCGCATCGTGGCCAGCGACAGCGAGATCCGCAGCGCCCTGGTCGGCGCCGGCTCGGCGTCGATGACCCGGCAGTCCCGGTAGAAGGCGGTGAAGGTCTGCGCCAGCTCGAGCGCGTAGGACGCGACGCGATGGACCGCGCGTCGCTCCATCGCCTCCGCGAATTCTCCGGGGAACGCGAGCAGGGACATCACGAGCAGGCGCTCGGAGGGGTGCAACGGCTCGCCTCCGGCCCAGGCCTCCGGCTCGGTGGCGGCGCGAACCTCGACGTCGCCGATCCGGTCCAGCAGCGACGCGATCCGCGCGTGGGCGTATTGCACGTAGTAGACGGGATTCTCGCTGGACTGCTGGCGCGCGAGCTCGACGTCGAGCTCGACTGGCGTCTCGTGCGAGCGGGCCAACAGGAACCAGCGGGCGGCGTCCACGCCGACCATCTCGACCAGCTCCTCGACGGTCACGAACTCGCCCGCGCGCTTGGACATCTGGGACCGCTCGCCGGAGCTGACGAGGTGCACGAGCTGCATGATCAGCATCTCGAGTTTCGTCGGGTCGCCGCCGAGCGCGGCGAAGGCGGCGCGCATCCTGCCGAGGTAGCCGTGGTGGTCGGCGCCCCAGATGTCGATCTGGCGCTCGAAGCCGCGCTCGCGCTTGGCCTCGTGGTAGGCGATGTCCGAGGCGAAGTAGGTGTGCTCGCCGCTCGAGCGCACGAGGACGCGGTCCTTGTCGTCGCCGAACTCTGTGGTCCGCAGCCAGAGCGCGCCGTCGCGCTCGTAGGTGCGGCCCTGCTGCGCGAGCAGCTCGAGCGCATCGTCGACCGGGCTCGGCGAGCCGTCGTGCAGCGCGCTCTCATAGCTCCAGTGGTCGAACGGCAGAACGGCGAAGTCCGCGAGCGTCTGCTCGAAGGCCGTGATCATCAACGCGACGGCGGCGCGGCCAAGCTCGGTCTCGTCCATCTGTGCCGCGCCGGGGATCTGGCCGGCCAGCTCCGGGATGTAGTCGCCGTGGTAGCCGTCCTCGGGGACCGGCAGGCCGCTCGCGGCGGCCTTCAGGGAGGCTCCGAAACGGGCGATCTGAGTGCCGGCGTCGTTGACGTAGAACTCGCGCTCGACGCGGTGCCCCTCGAACTCGAGCATCCGTGCCAGCGCGTCGCCGTAGGCGGCGTTGCGCGCGTGCCCGACATGCATCGGGCCGGTCGGATTCGCGGAGATGAATTCCACGTTGACGAGTTCGACGGGGTCGGCCGCGCCGGCTCCGAAGCGCCCGCCCGCCTCGAGCACGCCGGCGAGCGCTGCACGCAGCCAGCCGTCGGCGAGCGAGAGGTTCACGAACCCCGGACCGGCAACGTCGACCGAGCCGAGCTGCTCGCCGAGGAGTCCGGCGAGCTCATCGCCGATCTCCTGCGCGAGCTCGCGGGGATTGCGCCCGGCTCCGGGCGCGAGCAGCAACGCGGCATTCGTCGAGTAGTCCCCGAACTCGGCGCGTTTGGGCCTCTCGAGGGTCATCGTGTCCGCGACACGCTCCTGCGGTCCGCCGGCCGCCCGCGCAACGGCTTCGGCAACGGCGGCGCGCAGCGTGTCAAGTGGCGTGATCGGGATATCAGGCATCTGCGGGTGTGATTGTCGGGTACCGCTGACTGCCTTGCGATACTAGGCGAATGACCGACGAGGACTCCGGCGCCGAGCGCCACATCAACATCCACCTGTCGCCGGAGATCATGGGCGGCGTGTACGCGAACTTCGCGAATGTCAGCCACTCCGACTACGAGTTCACGATCACCTTCGCGCGCGTCGACCACGAGGTCGAGGCCGAAGAGGTTCCCGGCGTCGTCGTCTCGCGCCTGAACCTCTCAGCCCGCTTCATGCGCGAGCTGATCGACGCGATGGAGGACAACTACTCCAAGTGGCTGACGCGCGAGGGCATCAAGAACCTCCCCGAGTACGGGGGCGGCGGCGAGGACACCGAGGAGTAGCCGCGCGGCCGGCGACGGCCAGCGAGCGAGCCGATGATGAAGGTCGCCGTCGTATCCGACATCCACGCCAACAGGCATGCTTTCGAGGCCGTGCTCGATTCGGTGAGTGAAAGCCAAGCAGGCGAGCTGTGGTGCCTGGGCGACGTCGTCGGCTACGGCGCCGAGCCGGGTGCCTGCGTCGAGCTCGCCCGCGAACATGCCGCGATCTGCCTCGCCGGCAACCATGACCTCGCCGTGACCGGCGAGCTCGAGCTCGACGAATTCTCGACCGGCGCAAGAATCGCCGCCGAATGGACGCGCGAGGTGCTCGACCCCGAACACGCAAGCTTCCTGGCCAAGCTCGCCCCGAGCGGCCGCGAGCGTGGCGTCGCCCTCTACCACGCCTCGCCGCGCGATCCGGTCTGGGAGTACGTCACCTCGGCCCTCCAGGCGGACCTCTGCATGGACGTGCAGGCCGAGCGTGTGAGCTTCATCGGGCACACGCACATCGCGCTCGCCTACCAGCGTCCGGAAACCTCGAGCGCGACCGGCGACCGGCGCGAGGACGGGGAGATCCTGGACCTCTCGCGCGACCAGTGGCTGATCAACCCCGGCAGTGTCGGGCAGCCGCGCGACAACGATCCGCGCGCCGCCTGGCTCGAACTCGACCTCGAGCTGATGACCGCGCGTTTCCACCGCGTCGACTACGACATCCAGGGCGCAGCCGGGGCGATCCGGGCGGCGCGCCTGCCCGATGCCCTCGCCGAGCGGCTGGAGCACGGATGCTGAGCGGCGCCGGTCTGCTTCGCGCCGGCCTCGCGCTCGCGACGGGTGCGGCCTGTGCGCTGCTCGTCGCGTGCGGCTCCTCGAGCTCGGGCGCGGGCCTGATCCCCGCCGACCAGGCGGGGCCGCTGAAGGCAGATTTCGAACTGGTTGCGCACGCCGCGGCAAACGCCGAAGGCGACTGCACGAAGACCGAAGCCGCGCTCGCCAAGACCGAACGGGACTTCAACCGGCTGCCCTCGAGCCTCAACGCCGCGCTGCACCAGCGGCTGGCGGAAGGGATCGAAAACCTGCGCTCGGTGGCGATCGAACGCTGCTCCCAGCCGCCCACCGGCACGACCGGCGAAACGACGACGCTGCCGAAGACGACAACCACAACCACCACGCCGACCGAAACGACACGCACGACGACGACACCCGAAGAAGAAACGGGCGGTGCCCCGGTCCCGGTCGAACCGGGCGGCAAAAAAGAACAAGAAGAAGAATCGTCGGGCGGCGGCGGCGCCTCGGCCGAAAAAGGCAACGGCAGCCCCGGCGGCGGCGCGGGCGGCACCGAAGTCCGATGAACGAGATCTCGATCGGGGATCGCTACCGCCTCGAGGGCCGTCTCGGCATCGGCGGCATGTCGACGGTGCACCTCGCGACCGACACACGGCTCGAAAGGCGCGTCGCGGTCAAGTTGCTCGCCGAGCACCTCGCCGAGGAAGAGGCCTTTGTCTCGCGTTTTCGGCGCGAGGCGCAGGCCGCCGCGAGGCTCGTGCACCGCAACATCGTGCAGGTCTTCGACTCCGGCTACGACGAGGCGAGCGGCCAGTACTACATCGTCATGGAATACGTCGAGGGCCGCTCATGCGCCGAGATCCTGCGCGACGAGAACTGGGTCGACGTCGACGAGGCGGTGCGGATCGTGGAACAGGCCTGCGAGGGCCTGGCCTACGCCCATCGCCACGGCGTCGTGCACCGCGACGTCAAGCCCGGGAACCTGCTGCGCTCTAGCGAAGGCGAAATCAAGCTCGCCGACTTCGGCATCGCCAAGGCCACCGAGGAGTCGAGCATCACCCAGGTCGGCTCGGTGATCGGGACCGCGGCCTATCTGGCGCCCGAGCAGGCCCGCGGCGAAGAGGCCGGCCCGCCTGCGGACATCTACGCGCTCGGCGTGGTGACCTACCAGCTGATCTCGGGACGGCTGCCGTACGAGGCTGGTTCGCTGACCGAGCTGGCGCTCAAGCAGCAGCGTGAGCAGCCGCCGCGGCTCGACGAACTGGTCGCCGCCGTCCGGCCCGAGCTCAGCGATGCCGTCGACATCGCGCTGGCGCTCAAACCTGAGGAACGCTTCCAGGACGCGCATGAGTTCGGCGTCGCATTGCGCGATGGGCAGCGCGGAGTCGCGCCGCCCGAGCCGGCAGTGCCGGCGGCGGCCGCGACCGCCGCGACCAGCGTGATCGCCGGCGCCCGCGCGGCGCAGCCCCCGCGGCGCCCCGGAAGGCTCACGCCGCGCCAGGGCCCGCGGCCCGACGCTGCACAGGAGGCCGCGGCGCCCGTGCGCCGCTCGAGCCCCCGCCGCGAGCGCCGCGGCGCGAGCCGCCTGCTGCTCGCGCTCGTCGCACTGATGGCCGTCGCCCTCGCGGTGGTCGCGATCGTGCTGCTCAGTGCGTCGAGCGAAACGAAAGTCCAGCTGCGCAACGTCGTCTACAAGGACGTCTCGCGGGCCTCCGAAGAACTCGCGGGCCTGGTCACCGAAAACACCAAGTAGGCGCGCCGCCGCAATGCGCGGCTAACGTCCTCAGATGCACTCGGCCCTGCTCGCCGCCTCGTTCTTCAGCGAAGTCCCCAAACTCGCCGAAGAACTCGTCGAAAGCTACGGCTACCCGCTGCTGTTCCTGCTGGTGATGGCCGAGTCCAGTGGCGTGCCGATCCCGGGCGAGACCGCGCTGATCGCCGCGGCCGTGTTCGCCAGCCAGGGCAAGCTGAAAATCGAGCTGGTGATCCCGATCGCGGCGCTGGCGGCGATCGTCGGCGACAACATCGGCTACCTGATCGGCAAGCGCGGGGGGCGCTGGATCCTCGAACGGCCCGGCCGTTTCTACAAACAGCGCCAGATGGTGCTCGAGACCGGTGAACCATTCTTCGAGCGCCACGGACCGAAGGCGGTGTTCTTCGGCCGCTTCGTCCTCGGGCTGCGCGTCTGGGCCTCGTGGCTCGCCGGCGCGACCGAAATGCACTGGCCGATCTTCTTCTTCTGGAACGCGCTGGGCGGCATCTGCTGGGCGCTGGCTGTCGGCCTGATCGCCTACTTCCTCGGCCACGCCGCCGGACACGCGATCGAAACATTCGGCATCTTCGGCCTCGTCGCGGTGCTCGCCTCCCTGGTCGCGGTCTGGATCTGGCACCGGCGCCACCAGCGCAGCAAAGCCGCCGATCAGGAGGACAGCGAGTCGATCAGCCGCTAGCGGCGATCCGGTCGCACATTTCGGCGAGTGCGGCGAGTTCTCCGCCGGCGAACTGCGTAAGCAGGTTCTCGCGGACGAGCGCGCGGTGCGTGCGACGGGCCTGCTCGGTTCGCTCGCGCCCCAGCGGCGTCAGACAGGCGTAGGCGCCGCGCGCGTCGTGTTTGCATGTGCAGCGCTCCAGCATCGCCTCGCGCGCGAGCCGGTCGACCAGCCGCGTCAGGCCGCTGCGCGAGATCTGCAGCTCCTCGGCGAGGTCGCGCATCCGCATCCGGCCGTCGGGCTGTTCGTCCAGCAGCTGCAGCGCTTCGAAAGAACTGAGCGCCAGCCCGTGCGTACGCTCGAGCTCGGCGTCAAGCTGTCGCGAGAGGCTTGCCTGGGCTCGCACGAGACTGCGGTAGGCCCTCAGCTCGGACCCGTTCGGCGCCAGCGGCGGTGCGGCGATGGTGATCTCGGTGGCTTCGCTCATCGGGAGAGTGAGAAATTGCCCCAAATCGAAAATAGCAGCGGTGCGCGGGCGCTCAGGAGCGCGTTGCGCGCCACGCCCAGCGTGCCGCCACGCCCTGAAGCGGCAGCCTCGCGATCAGCGCCCAGCGCGGGATGCGGCTGAAGCGCTCGGGCTTGAGGGCCATGTAGAGGTTGGCCGGGAAGACTGCGACCAGGAGGGCGATCATCGCGGGCCCCGAGGCGCGCCTCGTTGCGGGCGCGAGAGCCGCGGCGCCGACCGCGATCTCCGCCACGCCGCTCAGCTTGATGATCGGTCCCGCCGCGCGGTCCAGCGGCGGCGGCACCATCGGTTCGTAGAAGCGCGGGACCAGAAAGTGGTTGACTCCCGCGCCGATCCAGAAGAGCGCAAGGCCAATCGGGGTCCGGCGCGGCTTCGGCTGCTCCTCGCTCACCCCAGCCACGATAGCCGCCGCTAGCCGGCGAGCAGCGAATCGCCGCCCATCTCGGGTGGCTGATCGATGCCGAGCAGCGCCAGCAGCGTCGGTGCGACGTCGGCGAGGATCCCGCGCTCTGCGCGAAGCGTCGCGGCGTCGCTGGTGATTATCAGCGGCACCGGGTTCAGCGAATGCTGAGTGTTCGGCGAGCCGTCGGGCTCGAGCATGTGGTCCGCGTTGCCGTGGTCGGCGGTCACCGCGCACACGCCGCCCGACTCGTGCACGGCCGCGACGACACGCCCGAGGCACTCGTCGACCGCTTCGACCGCGGCGACGGCCGCCGGTATCACGCCGGTGTGGCCGACCATGTCGGCGTTGGCGAAGTTGATGATCCCGAAGCGCGGCTGCTCCTCACGCCAGTCCGTGACGAAGGTCTCAGCGGCCTCGTAGGCGCTCATCGACGGCTTTTCGTCGTAGGTCGCGACATCGCGCGGCGAGGCGACCAGCGCGCGATGCTCGCCGGACAGTTCGCCCTCGTCGCCGCCGTTGAAGAAGTAGGTCACGTGCGGGTACTTCTCGGTCTCGGCGACGTGCAGCTGCGTCTCGCCGCGGCCGGCGATCACGCGGCCGATCGTCGTCGAGGGACGCTCCGGGCCGAACAGCACCGGGTAGCTCTGGTGCTCCTCGTAGCGCGTCAGGGTCGTGTAGTGCGCCGGGGGCTGACCGCCGTCGCGCCCGCGCCAGCCGGGCAGATCCTCGGCCCCCTCGCCGAATCCCGGCTCGGCGAGTGCACGGGAGATCTCGCGCATCCGGTCGGGACGGAAGTTGAAGCAGATCACGCTGTCGTCGGGCCCGATCCGGGAGTCCTCGCCGACGAGGGTCGGCTCGATGAACTCGTCGGTCTCGCCGCGCTCGTAGGCCTCCCGCACGGCCTGCTCGCCACTGGCGGCGTGGTGCTCCGCGCGGCCGAGCACGAGCAGGTCGTAGGCGCGCTGGACCCGGTCCCAGCGCCGGTCGCGGTCCATCGCCCAATAGCGTCCGACCACCGAGCCGACGCGCACTCCGGGCTCCGCGTCCAGGCGCGCGAGGTAGTCGACACCCGCGTGCGGCAGCGTGTCGCGTCCGTCGGTGAAGGCGTGCAGCACGACGTCCTGCGCGCCGAGCTCGCGCCCGATCGCGACGAGCTTGGCGAGGTGCTCGATCGAGGAGTGCACGCCGCCGTCGCTGACGAGCCCGATCAGGTGCACGCGCCGCGGCGGCTTGCCGGCGCCGAGGAACGACTCGCGCAGCAGCGGCTCGGCCGCGAGCGTGCCGTCGGCGAGCGCGTCGTCGATCCGCACGAGGTCCTGGCGCACGACCGAACCGGCGCCGAGGTTCAGGTGGCCCACCTCGCTGTTGCCCATCTGCCCTTCGGGCAGTCCGACCGCGCGCCCCCAGGTCACGAGCGTGGTGTGCGGGTAGGCGGCCCAGAGCTCGTCGAAGACCGGCGTGCTGGCCAGCTCGACGGCATTGCCGGGTCCCGGCTCGGCCAGCCCCCAGCCGTCGAGCACGATCAGGCAGGCCCGCTGCGCGGGCAGGCTGTGCGGTCCGGCGGGCAGGCTCATGCCGCCGCGACGATCGCGGCGAACGCCTCGGCGTCGAGCGATGCGCCGCCGACGAGCGCGCCGTCGACGTCCTCTAGCGAAAGCAGCTCGGCGGCGTTCTCAGGCTTGACCGATCCGCCGTAGAGGATCCGCACGGCGTCCGCCGCCTCGCGGCTGCGGTCGGCGATCAGCGCCCGGATGAACCCCGCGGCCTCCTGGGCCTGCCCGGGCTCGGCGACACGGCCGGTGCCGATCGCCCAGAGCGGCTCGTAGGCGATCGTGACCTGCGCCAGCTGCTCTGCCGGGACGTCGGCGAGCGCCTCCTGGACCTGGTGTCGCAGGCGCCGCTCGGTGTCGCCGGCGTCGCGTTCCTCCTCGCTCTCGCCGACGCAGAGGATCGGCGCGAGGCTAGCCGCCAGCGCCGCCGGGACCTTCGCCGCCAGCGCACGGTCGCTCTCGCCGAAGTACTGGCGGCGCTCGGAGTGGCCGAGCACGACGCCCGCAACGTCAAGCTCGCTGAGCATCGCCGCGGAGATCTCCCCCGTGAATGCGCCCTGCGGATCCTGGTGCATGTTCTGCGCGTAGACCTCGACGCGTGAGCCGCGTGCGCTGTCGACCATTGCGCGAAGGTCGGTGTAGGGCACGCAGATCGCGACGTCGACGGCGTCGACGCTCGAGACCCGCGGCAGCAGTTCCTGGATGTAGCGCTCGGCCTCGGCCTCCGTCTTGTACATCTTCCAATTGCCGGCGATCAACGGTGTACGGCTCATGCGGCAGCCTCCTGCTGCTCGAGTGCCTCGACGCCCGGCAGCGAGCGTCCCTCGACAAGCTCAAGCGTCGCGCCGCCCCCGGTTGAGAGGTGATCGACGCGGTCGGCGAGCCCGAAGTGGGCGAGCGCAGCAGCGGAGTCGCCGCCCCCGACCACCGTCAGCCCGCGGGCCTGCGCGACGGCCTGCGCGACCGCGAGCGTGCCGTCGGCGAAGGGCTCGAGCTCGAAGGCGCCCATCGGCCCGTTCCAGAAGACGGTGCCGGCCTCGGCGATGCGGTCCGCGTAGGCCGCGGCAGTGCGCGGCCCGATGTCCAGGCCCATCATCCCGTCGGGTACATCGACCGAGTCGATCGTCTGGGCCGGACTCGCCAGATCGAGCTCCCGGGCGATCACGAGGTCGACGGGCAGCAGCAGCTCGGCGGCGCCCGGCTCGGCGGCCTGCGCGAGCAGCGTGCTGGCGTGCTCGACGTCTTCGGGGGCGCACAACGAGTCGCCGACCGAGTGCCCTCGGGCGCTCAGGAACGGAAAGCACATCGCGCCGCCGATCAGAATCCGGTCGGCGACGTCGAGAAAGCGGTCCAGTACGGCGATCTTGTCGGCCACCTTCGCGCCGCCGACGATCGCTACGAGCGGCCGTTCGGGGTCCTCGAGGATCCCCTGCAGCGTCTTGACCTCGCGCTCGAGCAACAGGCCGGCGGCGTTCGGCAGCAGTCGCGCGACGCCCGCCGTCGAGGCGTGCGCGCGGTGTGCGACGCCGAAGGCGTCGTTGACGTAGAGCTCCGCGAGCTCCGCGAGTTCACGCGCGAGCTGCGGGTCGTTGGCCTCCTCGCCGGGCTCGAAGCGCACGTTCTCGAGCAGCAGCACTTCCCCGTCGGCGAGGTTCTCGGCCAGCTCGCGAACCGCTTCGCCGACCACCGCGGGCGCCAGTTTGACCTGGACGCCGAGCAGTTCGCTCAGGCGCGCCGCGACCGGCGCCAGCGAGAGCTCGGCGACGACTTTGCCCTTCGGGCGCCCGAGATGCGAGACGAGGATCAACCGCGCCCCGCGCTCGCGCAGCGATTCGATCGTCGGCAGGCTCCCGCGGATCCGCGTGTCGTCGCTGATCTGGCCGTCGCCGTCGAGCGGCACGTTGAAGTCGACGCGGACGAGAACCCTTCGTCCGGCTACGTCAAGGTCGCCGAGACTCCTCACAGCACCTTCTGGACAAGATCGACGAGGCGGTTGGAGTAGCCCCACTCGTTGTCGTACCAGGCGACGACCTTGAGCATCGTTCCATCGATCATCGCGGTCAGTTTGCCGTCGACGATCGAGGAGGCCGGGTTGGAGATGATGTCCGTCGAGACGATCGGGTCCTCGGTGTACACGAGGATCCCCGCCAGCGCGTCGCTCTCGGCGGCGGCGCGCAGCGCGTCGTTGATCTCCTCGACGCTCGTCGGGCGCTCGGTCTCGACCGTCAGGTCGACCACCGAGCCGGTCGGGACGGGGGCTCGTACGGCGAAGCCGTGGAGCTTGCCCTGCAACTCGGGAATCACGATCCCGATCGCCTTGGCTGCGCCGGTCGACGCGGGGATCAGGTTGATCGCGGCAGCGCGGGCGCGGCGCAGATCCTTGTGCGGCATGTCCTGCAGACGCTGGTCGGCCGTGTAGGCGTGGATCGTCGTCATCAGCCCGTGTTTGATGCCAACCGTGTCGTTGATGACCTTCGCGACCGGCGCCAGGCAGTTGGTCGTACACGAGGCGTTGGAGATCACATCGTCGGTCGCCGGGTCGTAGGCCTCGTCGAAGTTCACGCCGAGCACGACGGTCGCGTCGGGATCGCTCGCGGGGGCGCTGATGATCACCTTTTTCGCCCCGTTCTGCAGGTGCACGGCGGCCTTCTCACGGTCCGTGAAGCGGCCCGTCGACTCGATCACGACGTCGACGCCGAGCTCGCCCCACTTGAGGTCCGCGGGATCCGGCTCGGCGAGCACGCGCAGCGGCTGGCCGTCGATGATCAGCCCGTCCGGGCCCTCCTCGACGGTCCCCGGGTACGGGCCGAGGATCGAGTCGTACTTGAACAGGTGCGTGAGCGTGGCGGAGTCGGTCAGGTCGTTGACCGCGACCCATTCGATGTCCGGCGCGTCAGGACGGGCCTTGGCGGCGCGCATGACGTTGCGGCCGATCCTCCCGAAACCGTTGATTCCGACCCTCACGGGCATCTGTTCCTCCTAAAGGTCCATGCTGCGATGGGGAGCCGGCGCCGGCACGTTCGTGGCCAGCGCCCGTGGCGCAGGCTATCAGTGCGGCTCAGGCGGAGATCGCCCCCGAACCCTTGTCGATATCGCGGTGGTGTACCGCCACGTCGACGTCCTCGCGGCCCGCGTAGCGGGCTGCGAGCTGCTCTGCGACTGCCACCGAGCGATGCCTGCCGCCGGTGCAGCCGATCGCCACCACCATGTGCGACTTGCCCTCCTCGACGTACTGCGGGATCAGGAAATCGAGCAGTCCGAAGAGGTGACCGTAGAACTCCTGCAGGCGCCCGTCGGCCGCGATGTAGGCCACGACCTCGTCGTCGAGCCCGGTCAGCGCACGCAGCTCCGGGACGTAGTGCGGGTTGGCCAGGAAGCGCACGTCGAAGGCGAGGTCCTCCTCGCGCGGCGGCCCGTGCTTGAAGCCGAAACTCATGAAGGTCAGCCCGAGCCGGCCGACGCGGTTGCGCGGCAGGAACTCCTCCGCGATCCGCTCGCGCAGCATCGAGGCCGGCATGCCGGTCGTGTCGATCACGAGGTCGGCGGCCTCACGCAGCGGCTCGAGCAGCGCGCGCTCGGCGGCGATCCCCGCCGCGACTGAACCCTCAGGAGCAAGCGGGTGGCGCCGGCGGGTCTCCTTGTAGCGGGTGACCAGCACCTCCTCGCTGGCGTCGAGGAACAGCACCTGGTGCCCGACGGCGAGCACGTCGAGGTCGCGCACGACCTCGCGCAGCGCGTCGAAGTAGGCCCCGCCGCGCACGTCCGAGACGACCGCTGCACGGCGAACCTTCGAACCGCCGTGGACGAACAGTTCGATCAGCGGCCGGATCATCTCGGGCGGCAGGTTGTCGACGCAGAAGTAGCCGGCGTCCTCGAACACGTTCATCGCCGTCGACTTGCCGGCACCCGAAAAGCCGGTGATCACGACGAGGTCCTCGAGCACCGAGCGGGCCTCGGCGGACTCGGCATCGCGGTCGGCAGCGCTCTCTTCGACCGTCGTCATCTCCCCCATTGTGCCTGCAAAAGCGGGCGAGTCGTGAAAAACCGGTCGCTCACCCGGCACGGTGCAGGTGTGCGTAGAGCTCGCGGCCTACCTTCGCCGGCAGTCCGGGCACCGCCTCGAGCTCCTCGCTGGAGGCCCCGAGCACTGCATCGGGCGAGCCGAAGTGGGCTAGGAGCGCCCGCTTGCGCGCCGGCCCGACGCCCGGCAGCGAGTCGAGCAGCGACCCGGTCATCGCCCTGTCGCGGCGGGTCCGGTGGTGCGTGATCGCGAAGCGATGGGCCTCGTCGCGCACGCGCTGGAGCAGCTGCAGCTCGCTGCTCGCGTGGTCGAGCAGGATCGGCTCGCGCTCGCCGGGACGGAAGACCTCCTCGATTCGCTTGGCGAGCGAGATCACCGTGACCCCCCGCGCGATGAACTCCTCGAGCTCGGCGACGCCGGCCGAGAGCTGCCCCCGGCCACCGTCGATCACGATCACGTTCGGCAGCGCGGCGAAGCTCGCGTCATATTCGCGGTCGTGCGGTGAGACGTCGCGCTGACGCTCGTATGCCGCCGAGCGGCGGGCGAGCACCTCGGCCATCGCGGCGAAGTCGTCGATCGCGCCTTCCAGCGAGCGGATCTTGAAGCGCCGATAGTCCGAGCGCTTCGCGACGCCGCCCTCGAAGACGACCATCGAGGCGACGGTGTGCGTGCCGTGCAGGTTGGAGATGTCAAAGCACTCGATGCGCACCGGGGGCACGTCGAGTCCGAGCGTCTGCTGCAGGCCTTCGAGCGCCTCGACGCGGCCCTGGCGGCGGCGCTCGACGCGCAGGCGCTCCTGGCCCAGTGCGAGCGTCGCGTTGCGCGCGGCCAGCGTGAGGATCCGGCGCTTCTCGCCGCGCTCGGCCTCGCGCAGCTCGACCGGTCCGCCGCGGCGCGCGGCGAGCGCCTCGGCGAGCGCGCCGCCGGTCCCGACGCCCTCCTGCACGACGAGCAGCGCCGGGATCGCGCTGTGGCCCGCGTAGTACTGGAGCATGAACTCCTCGGCGACCTCGCCGGCTTCACGCCCGGTCTCGTTGGAGAGGTAGAACGACTGGCGGTCCGAGAGCGTGCCGTCGCGGACCTGGAACACCTGTGCACTGGCGTCGCGCTCGTCTACCGCGACCGCGACCGCGTCGTAGCTGGCGGAGTCCTCGCCGGCCAGGCGGCGGCGCTCGAGCAGCGAGCGAACGGCCTGCAGGCGGTTGCGCTCGATCGTCGCCTGCTCGAACTCCTCTTCGGCGGCCGCCTCGCGCATCCGCTGCTCGAGGTCCCGCTCAATCTGGCGGAAACGCCCGGATAGGAAGTCGACGACGCCGTCGACTGCTTCGCGGTACTCCTCACGCGTGACGTTGCCGATGCACGGCGCGCCGCAGCGCTTGATGTAGAAGTCCAGGCACGGGTTGCCACTGCGGCGCCCCGGCTCGGGGCCGGTGCACGAGCGCGTCATGAAGACCTTGCCGAGCACCTCGAGCGTTCCGCGCACCCGTTTCGCGTTCGAATAGGGACCGAAGTACAGGCGCCCGGAGCGGTGGCGCTCGCGCGTGAAGTAGACGCGCGGATAGTCCTCGTCGAGCGAGACCGCGATGTACGGGTAGGACTTGTCGTCGCGCAGGCGGATGTTGAAGCGCGGGCGGTACTGCTTGATGAAGCTCTGCTCGGTGAGCAACGCCTCGGCCTCGGAGGCGACGACAACACATTCGATGTGCTCGACGAGCGAGACCATCTCTGCATGTCCCGGCGTGGAGTGGGCCTGTGAGCGCGCGAAGTGCGACGCGACGCGTTTGCGGACCGACTTGGCCTTGCCGACATAGATGACGCGGCCCGACCGGTCGCGGAAGATGTAGACGCCGGGCTGGTCGGGTAGCGCGCGCCGCTGGTCGGCGAGCTGCGCCCCGTCGCCCTGCACCGCGTTGCTCGTCACGCCTTCGAGGATACGAGCGTCAGTACGCGCGATAGCGGCGCCAGGACTCCAGCAGCCCGTAGACGACCGCGATCGCGAGCAGGAACCAGGCGAGCTCGCCGCTCGAGGTGCGCCACATTTCAACGCGTCCGACGAACAGGAAGACCGCCAGCGCGATCGAGCCATAGAGCAGTGCGAGGTGCGCGTTGTCGAGCATCTCCAGACGGCCTCGCGTTTCGCGGTAGACGCGCAGCCCGATCAGCGCGAACGCGGTTCCGAGCGCGACGCCGAGCGCGGCCTGGACTGTTGCCGCGAGCCGACCGCCGGACGGCAGCGCGTAGACCACCGCCGCGATCACGACGATGATCAGCACGTTGCGCAGGGCGACCGTGTTGCGCATCGCCCGCGATTCTAGGTCACTGCATCAGCGACTCGAGCCGGGCATAGGCCTTCTCGACGGCGATCTTCGCCGCCGTGTGCCGGGCCTCGGACTTCGCAGCCTCGTAGCGCGTCGCCCAGGCCTGCGGCGCGGCGAGCTCGGCTTCCAGTTCGGCGAGCGCGCGCTCGGCTGCCTCGACGTCCTCGGTGGCGCGCTCCTGGTCGCGCAGCCGGTTCTTCGAGGGGCCGGACTCCTTCGCGGCGCGGCGTGGTTTCGGCTTCTGCTCATCCGGCTCGCTGGCCGGCGCCGGGCGCGGAGCCTGCGGCAGCTGTGCGCCTTCGCGTAGCGCCTCGCGGACGCGGACGTACTCCGGCCAGCCGCCGCTGTAGCTGTGCAGCGTTCCTTCCTGCACGGCGACGGTGCGGCTGCCGACAGCGTCGAGCAGGGCGCGGTCGTGCGTGACGAGCAGGATCGCCCCGGGGAACGCGAGCAACGCGTCCTCGAGCGCCTCGCGCGAGTCCACGTCGAGGTGGTTCGTGGGCTCGTCGAGGATCAGCACGTTGGCCTTCGAGTTGACGAGAATCCCGAGCGAGAGGCGGCGCAGCTCGCCGCCGGACAGCCCGGCGAGGGGCTTTTCGGCCTCCTCGCCGGAGAAGAGGAAGCGACCGAGCAACGCCCGCGCGCGGTTCGGCGCCAGGCCCGTCGCGCGCTGGGTTGCCTCGAGCACACTCTGGTTCGGGTCGCCGCCCGCCCCGATCTCCTCGGCGTGCTGGGAGAGATAGCCGACGTTGACGTTGTGCCCGGTCGAGAGTTTCCCCGCCGCCAGCGCGTGCCGGCCGGTGAGCGCCTTGATCAACGTCGTCTTGCCGGTTCCGTTGGGGCCGACGAGCGAGACGTGCTCGCCGCGTTCGAGCCACAGTTCGGCGTGCTCGAGCAGCACGCGATGGGAGTCCCCGACCTCGATCCGCGCGTCGAGCAGCTCGAACACGACGCGGCCGCTGCGCTCGGGACTCGCGAAGTTGAACTCCAGCGCGCGTCCGTCGGTCGGGTCGAGCTCCAGCCGGTCGATCTTCGCCAGGCGCTTGACGCGGGACTGCGCCTGGCGCGCCTTGGAGGCCTTGTAGCGGAAGCGCTCGACGAAGCGTTCCATGCGCGCGATCTCCGCCTGCTGGGACTCGATCGCGCGCCCGAGCGAGATTTCGCGCGCCGCCCGTTCGCGCCGCCACGCCGCCCAGCTGCCGGCGAAGAACCGTGAGCGGCCGGCCTCGAGCTCGAGTACGGCCGTCGCGACCGACTCCAGGAACCAGCGGTCGTGGGCGACGAGCATCACCGCCGCGTCGAGCTCGGCGAGCGTCTGCTCGAGCCACTCGAGTGACTCGATGTCGAGATGGTTCGTGGGCTCGTCGAGCAGCAGCACGTCGGCGCCGATCGCCAGCGCGCGGGCAAGCGAGGCGCGTGTCAGCTGCCCGCCGGAGAAGCTCGCCAGCGCACGCGCCATGTCGTCCTCGGAGAACCCGAGCCCGGCGGCCATCTGCACCGCGCGCGAGCGCCAGAGGTAGCCGCCGCGCGTCTCGAGCCGCGCCTGCGCGCCGGCGTAACGGGCCAGCAGCGCCTCGTCGCTCTCCCCCCCGGCCATCCGTGCCTCGAGCCCGGCGAGCTCGGCCTCGATCGCGAGCTCCTCGGAGCAGCCGGATAACACGTAGTCCTCGAGCGTCAGCGAGCGCTCGCGTGGCGGACGCTGATCGTGCAGCCCGATCCGCACGCCCTTGGCGATCGCGAGCTCCCCGCCGTCGATCGAACTCTCGCCCGCGAGCATGCGCAGCAGCGTCGTCTTGCCGGCCCCGTTGCGCCCCGCGATCGTCAGGCGTTCGCCGCGCTCGAGCTTGAAGGAGACACCGCTGATCAGCGGTCGGCCCGCGACCTCCTTGACCAGCGAGGAAGCCGTAACCAATGCCATCGCGCCTGATGTTAGGCGCGCCCGCGTGGCCTGCCGACCGCGGCTTGGTTAGGATGCGCGCATGCGCAAGCGACTGTTCGCCTTCGCACTGCTGATCGTGACCGCCGCGATGCTCGTGGGCGCGCCGCTTGCTGCGGCCGAAGGTAACGGGCAGGGCTGGGCCGGCGAGACCGACGACAAAATGGTCGTCCTGATCTTCTTTGGGGTGATCGTCTTCATCCCGCTGTTCGCCTTCTGCGCGAGCATGATCCAGCGCTCGCTGGAAAAACGTAAGGAAGCCCGCATGGCGGGCGAGCGGGCGATCCGCGACGACGCTCGCTGGCGCGGCGGCTGGTAGCCGCCGCAGTGCCCGACACACCGGTTCTCTACGAGCGCCGTGGCGTTGCGGCCCTGCTGACGATCAACCGGCCCGCGCGGCGCAATGCCGTCGACGGCCCGACGGCAGTGCTGCTGCACGAAGCATTCCGGCGCTTCGAGTCCGAAGAGGATGCCCGGGTGCTGGTCCTCACCGGCGCCGGCGAGCTCGCCTTCTGCGCCGGCGCCGACCTCAAGGCCACGCGCTCGTTCGCGGGCCGGCTCGAGAGCGAAGAGGGTCCGCTCGGCTTCACGCGGCTGACGGCATCCAAGCCGACGGTCGCGGCGATCAGCGGCTGGTGCCTCGCCGGCGGCCTCGAGCTCGCGCTGTGGTGCGACCTGCGGATCGCCACGAGCGAGGCCCGGCTAGGTCTTCCCGAGCGCCGCTGGGGCGTGCCGCTGATCGATGGCGGCACGCAGCGCCTGCCGCGCGTGGTGGGACTGGGGCGGGCCCTGGACCTGATCCTGACCGGCAGGATCGTGGCCGCGCAGGAGGCACTGCGCATCGGCCTGGTCACCGAGGTCGTCGAGCCCGGGGGCCACATTGCCCGTGCGCTCGAGCTCGCCGAGAACCTCGCATCGTTTCCGCAGGCAACGATGCTCGCGGACCGCGCCGCTGCGCTGGCCGCGCTCGGGCTGCCGCTCGCCGACGGACTCGCGCTCGAGGCCGCCAACGGACCGGTCGTCTTCGAGGACGGCGTCGCCGGCGCCGAGCGCTTCGCCGCCGGCGAGGGCCGGGGCGGGAGCGGCGCCGGAGCCTGACCCGCGGCTCGCCGCGGCGGGCGGGCTCCTGTAGTCTGCGCCTGCGATGGCGTACTTCGTCACCGGTGGCACGGGCTTCATCGGCACTCGCTTGATCGAGCGGCTGCTGCGCGAGCGCCAGGGCACCATCTACGTACTCGTGCGTGAGGACTCGCGCGCGAAGCTCGACGAGCTGGTCGGGCGCTGGACGCTCGCCGCCGGTGCTGACGCCTCCGAGCGGATCGAGCCCGTGATCGGCGACCTGCGCCGGCCGCTGCTGGGTGTCGACGCGGGAACGATCGAGCGCCTGCGCGGCGACATCGACCACTTCTTCCACCTCGCCGCGGTCTACGACATGACCGCACCGGCGCAGCGCAACACCGCGGTCAACGTCGGCGGTACGACGCACGCGGTCGAACTGGCACGCGCGCTGCAGGCCGGCAGGCTCCACCACGTCTCGTCGATCGCCGTCGCGGGCGACTATCGCGGCGTCTTCACGGAGGAGATGTTCGACGAGGGCCAGCGGCTGCCCTCGCCCTACCACCAGACCAAGTTCGAGGCCGAGCGCGTCGTGCGCGACCAGCCTTACGTGCCCTGGCGCGTGTACCGCCCGGGGATCGTGGTCGGCGACTCGCGGACCGGTGAAATGGACAAGGTCGACGGCCCCTACTACTTCTTCCGCGCGATCCAGCGCATGCGCCAGCTGCTGCCGGAGTGGGTTCCGCTCGTCGGCGTCGACATGGGCTACACCAACGTCGTGCCGGTCGACTGGGTCGCCGGCGCGCTCGAGCACATCGCGCACGAGGACGACCTCGACGGACGCGCGTTCCACCTCACCGACCCCCGTCCGCAGCGCGTCGACGAGCTGCTCAACGAGCTCGCCGAGGCGGCGCACGCGCCACGCTTTGCGCTCAGCGCACCGAAAGTGCTGCTCGACACGGTGCCGAAGTGGCCCCTGAAGCTCGCATTGGCGCTGCCGCCGTGGCGCCAGGCGAGCGGTCTTGCCTTGCGCGACCTGGGCATCCCGCGCGAGGTGATCCCGCACATGGAGCTGATCCCGCGCTTTGCGACCGAACTGACCGGCGAGGCGCTCGCCGGCTCGCAGTACGAGCAGCCACCTGCGCTGAGCGTCTACGCGGCTCGCCTCTGGGACTACTGGGAGCGGGAGATGGACCCCACGCTGCGCCGCGGGCGCACGCTCAAGCAGGCTATGGCCGGCCGCACGGTGCTGATCACCGGCGCCTCGTCGGGCATCGGACGCGCGACGGCACTGAAGGTCGCGGCGGCCGGCGGGATCCCGCTGCTCGTCGCGCGCGGCGTCGACAAACTCGAGGAGACCCGCGCCGAGATCATCGCCGGCGGCGGCACCGCCTACGTCTACGCGGCAGACCTGTCGGACATGGAGTCGATCGAACGGCTGATCGAACGCGTGCTCTCCGACCACCGCCACGTCGACATGCTCGTCAACAACGCTGGACGCTCGATCCGGCGTTCGATTGCGCTCTCCTACGACCGCTTCCACGACTTCGAACGCACGATCCAGCTGAACTACTTCGGCGCGGTGAAGCTGATCATCGGCCTACTGCCGCACATGCGCGAACGCGGATTCGGGCACATCATCAACGTCTCCTCGATCGGCGTCCAGACGAATCCCCCGCGCTTCTCGGCGTACGTCGCCTCGAAGGCGGCACTGGACGCCTTCACGCGCGTCGTGACCTCGGAGGTGATCGGCGACGGCGTGACGTTCACGACGATCCACATGCCGCTGGTGCGCACACCGATGATCGCCCCGACCAAGATGTACGACGCGTTCCCGGCGATCAGCCCCGAGGAGGCCGCGGACATGATCTGCGAGGCGATGCGCAGCCGGCCCAAGGAGATCGGCACGCGGATCGGCAAGTTCGGTGAGGTCGCCTATTCACTGAGCCCGAGCATGGTCGACCGCCTGCTGCATCTCGCCTACCGGGTGTTCCCGGACTCGGCCGCTGCGAAAGGCCAGCGTGCGTCAGGCGAGGAGCACGTCTCTTTTGAGCAGATCGCGATGGCGACGCTCACTCGCGGCGTGCACTGGTAGTCCGCGCAAGGCGTGCGATCATCGCCGCCGATGGGCGACGAGAACAACGCGATCCGCGTCCGTGATCTGCACAAGCGCTACGGCGAGTACGAGGCGGTGCGCGGTATCGACATCGACGTGCCGCGCGGCGAGGTCTTCGGCCTGCTCGGTCCCAACGGCGCGGGCAAGACGACGACTGTCGAGATCCTCGAGGGCTACCGCTCGCGCACCAGCGGCGAGGTCGCGGTGCTCGGCTTCGACCCCGCCGAGCGGCCCCTCGAGCTGCGCCGGAGGATCGGCATCGTCCTGCAGTCGGGGGGGATCTACAGCCACATCACGCCGCGTGAGGCGCTCGCGCACTGGGCCGGGATGTATCCCGGCCCGCGCAGCGTCGACGAGGTGCTCGAGCTCGTCGGGCTGCAGGAGAAGGCCGACGAGCGCGCGCGGGCGCTCTCGGGGGGCCAGCTGCGCCGGCTCGACCTCGCGCTGGCACTGATCGGCGACCCGGAGCTGATCTTCCTCGACGAGCCGACGACCGGCTTTGACCCCGAGGCGCGGCGCGCCGCCTGGGAGACGATCCGCGCGCTGCAGAGCCTCGGCATGACGGTGCTGCTCACGACCCACTACCTCGAGGAGGCACAGGCGCTGTGCGACCGCGTCGCGATCGTCAAGGACGGGCGCGTGCTGGCAGTCGGGCCGCCGCGCGAGCTCGGCGTCGGGGCGGCGCACTACACGGTCGCCTGGCGCGAGCCCGGCGGCGAGCTGCTCGTACGCGAGACGGACGATCCTACGGCGCTGCTGCACGAGCTCACCGGGGCGGCGCTGGCACGCGGCGTGCGGCTCGAGGAGCTCGCGGTCACGCGACCAACGCTGGAGGATGTGTACCTGGAGCTGACGGCCGATGAGTGACGTCGCGCTCGCCTGGAGCCAATACCGCCTCGAGCGCCGGCTCTTCTGGCGCAACCCGAGCGCCGCGTTCTTCAACTTCGTTCTGCCGCTGCTCTTCCTCGCGGCCGGCGGCGCGATCCTCGGCTCGAACCAGGCGCAGCTCGCCAAGCTCGTGCCCGCGATCGCGGGAATGAGCGTGATGTCGACGACCTTCACCGCGCTCGCCTACAACATCGTCTTCCTGCGCGAGCGCGGGATCCTCAAGCGGATTCACGGCTCGCCGCTGCCGACGATCTCCTATTTCGGCGGCGTCGCCGCGAACGCAGTTACGAACACCGCAATGCAGATCGTGATCGTCGTGCTCGTCGGCAAGCTGATCTTCGGCCTGCCCTGGCCGCCTGAGCCGGGCCTGCTGGTGCTCTTCGTGCTCGTCGGCGTCGTCTGCTTCGCGGCACTCGGCGTCGCCTTCGCGCACGTGATCCCGAACTTCGAGTCCACAGCGGCATACGTCAACGCGGTCTTCCTGCCGGTCGTCTTCGTCTCCTTCTACGTCTTCGACTCCGCAAGCGCGCCGCAGTTCCTGCGCACGATCGCCGAGGCCCTGCCGCTCTACCCGCTGATCCACGGCCTCTCGGGCGCGATGGTCACCGGGACACCGGCTTCGAGCCTGCTCGACTCGCTGGCGGTGATCCTGATCTGGGGGATCTTCGGTATCTATGTGGCGGTGCGTGGATTCACATGGGAGCAGCGGCGCTCGTGAAGCAGCTCGCGGACGGGGTCCAGCAGGTCTCGACGTTTCCGCCGAACGCGATCAACTGCTACCTCGTGCAGGACGTGCTCGTCGACGCTGCGACGCGCTTGCATACGCGCCAGATCCTTGGACAGCTCGAGCGCCGCCCGCCGCGCCTGCACGTGCTGACGCACGCGCACCCCGACCACCAGGGCGCGAGCCACGCCGTCTGCGAGCGGTTCGCGATCCCCCTCTGGTGCGGGGAGCGTGACGTGCAGGCGGTCCAGAGCGTCGACGGGACGATCGGCGCGATGGGTTCCGGGCCGATCCGCGCGATCCAGAAACGGATCGCCGGACCGCCGCATCCGGTCGAGCGCGCTCTGGTCGAGGGCGACGAGGTCGCGGGCTTCACGGTGCTCGAGGTGCCGGGACACAGCGTCGGCCACGTCGCCTACTTCCGCGAGAGCGACCGCACGCTGATCCTCGGCGATGTGATCAACAACATGAACGTGATGACCGGGGTGCCGGGCCTGCATGAACCCCCCAAGCTCTACACCGTCGACCCGGAGACGAACCGCGCGTCCGCGCGCAAGCTCGCCGACCTGCGCCCGTCGCTGGCCCTGTTCGGGCACGGCGCGCCGCTGCGCGACCCCGGCAGGTTCGCCGAGTTCGTGGGCCGTCTGCCGCAATGAGTGCACTGTTCGCGCTCGAGGACGGGCGCTACGTCCCGTCGGCTGACACCGCGGGGCCGTGGGACCCCGGCGCCCAGCATGGCGGCGCCGTCGCGGCGCTGCTGACCGACGCCTTCGAGCGTCGCGACGAGGTCGCGGGGTTGGCCGCGGGGCGGCTGTCGTTCGAGTTCCTGCGCCCCGTGCCGGTCGCGCCGCTCGTGCTCGAGCTCGAGCTCGTGCGCCCCGGCCGGCGCGTGGTCGAGCTCGGCGCGCGCCTTCACGCCGGCGGCGCCGAAGTCTGCCGCGCCGCCGCGTTGTTCCTTTCGCCCGTCGCCGCGGACCTGCCGGCCGCCGACCCCCAGGCCCCGGACCCGATGCCGGGCCCGCAATCGGGCCGCGAGTACGCGTTCGGCCTTGACCGCGAAGCGGCGCAGGGTGCGCGTGGGTTCGCGCCCCGGGCACTGGAGATGCGCTTCCTGGACGAGCCGTTCGCGCCCGGTCCCGCACGCGTCTGGATGCGCCCTGCGCTGGAGCTCTTCGCCGGCCGGCCGCTGAGCGCGCTCGCGCGTCTCGCGGCGACAGCGGACTTCGGCAACGGCGTCGCGGCGCCGCTGCCGTTCGCCGAGTACATCTTCATCAACGCCGACCTCTCGATCCACCTGATGCGCGCGCCCCGGGGCGAGTGGATCGGCCTCGACGCCCGCACGCACGTGGCGGGCGGCGGCGTCGGGCTCTCCGAATCGCTGGTCCACGACGAGCACGGCCCGGTTGCAAGGGCCTTCCAGTCGCTCGTTGTCGCCCCGCGCGGCTAGGGCACGCCGCATTACTTGCCAACGCAAGCAATGCGCTATACTTTCTGAAGTAGCAACTCTCTCCCCTGTCCAACCGAACGAAGGAGCAACCCCCCAGATGGCTAACTACGCAGGCACATGGCAGATCGACCCGGTCCACTCGACGGTCGGCTTCCAGGTCAAACACCTCGGCATCGCCAACGTGCGCGGCGAATTCCGCGACTTCGAGGGCGTCCTCGAGCTCGACGAGAACGGCACCGGCACCGTCAAGGGCGCGGTCAACGTCGCGACCGTCGACACGCGCAACGATGCGCGCGACCAGCACCTCCGCTCGGCCGACTTCTTCGAGGCCGAGACCTACCCCGAGATCAGCTTCACCTCGACCGACCTCGGCGGGCTGGGCAACGGCGAGTTCGCCGTCACGGGCGACCTGACGATCCACGGCGTCACCCGGCCGGTCACGCTCAAGGGCGAGGTCGAGGGCCACGAGGAGTCCGGCATGGAAGGCGAGGAGCGCGTCGGCCTTTCGGCGACCGGAAAGATCAGCCGCAAGGACTTCGACATCAAGTTCGACGCGGCGCTGGGCTCGGGCAACAAGGTCGTCAGCGACGAGGTGAAGCTCCTCCTCGACGTGTCGGCCGTCAAGCAGGCCTAGCAGGGCCCCGTTGACGCGCTCCCGGTCAGCGGACGAATGCTCCGCCGAGCGCGTCGTCAATTGCGGCGAGCGTCGCCGCGTCGAGGCTGTGGCCCGACGCGGCGGCGTTTTCGCGCACCTGGTCAGGCCGGCTGGCGCCGATGATCGCCGAGGCGACGTTGGGCTCGCGCAGCACCCAGGCGATCGAGAGCTGGGCAAGCGTCATTCCGCATTCGCCGGCGATCGGGACCAGCCGCTGGACCGCCTCGAGCACCTCCTCGCGCATCAGCTCGCCGATGAACGTGTTCATCGAATCGCTCGCCGCGCGCGAATCCGCCGGCACGGCGGCGCCCGGCAGGTACTTGCCGGTCAGCACGCCCTGCGCCAGCGGCGACCAGACGATCTGGGAGATGCGCTCGGAAGCGCACAGCGGGATCACGCGCTCCTCTGGTCTGCGCCAGAGCATCGAGTATTGAGGCTGGCTGGAGACCCAGCGCGGCGCCCCCGGGATCGCAAGCGAGCGCTCGATGTCCTCGGCGGGCCACTCGCTGAAGCCGATCCAGCGCGCCTTGCCTTCCGCGACGACCTCGCCGAGCGCGGCCATCGTCTCCTCGAGCGGCGTGTCCGCGTCGAATCGATGGCACTGATAGAGGTCGACGTGGTCGGTTCCCAGCCGCCCGAGCGACGCGTCGATCTGCTTGTGGATCTGCTCTTTCGAAAGGCCCCGGTCGGTGTCGGACATCGGGAAGTAGACCTTCGTCGCCAGCACGTAGGAGTCGCGCGGGCGGGCGGCGAGCGCCTGGCCGAGCAGCGTCTCGGAAGCGCCGCGCCCGTAGACGTTCGCGGTGTCGATGAAGTTGATGCCGCACTCGAAGGCCGCATCGACGCACGCGAGTGCCTGCTCCTGCGCGACGCCGCCCGAGTAGGTCAGCCACGACCCGAGGCTGATCTCGGAGACCTCGAGGTCACTGGAGCCAAGTTTTCTGTAGCGCATCAACCCCCACCCTACCCGGAGCAACAATGATCGACCCCACACTCCAGATCGATCGCGTGACGCTCGCGGTCAGCGACCTCGACCGCTCAGTCGGCTTCTACAACCAGGGCCTCGGTCTTGCCGTCAGCGAGCGCGACGAGCGCCGCGCCCTGCTCGGCCCCGACGGCAGCCTCGAGTTGCTCGCGCTCGATGACCCCGCCCCGGCGGTGCGCGGGACGACGGGGCTCTTCCACGTCGCCTGGCTGCACCCGACGCGGGCCGCACTGAGCGAAACGCTGCGCCGGCTGGTCGCCGCGGGCGCCCGCCTTGACGGCGCTTCCGACCACGGGGTCTCCGAGGCGCTCTACCTTTCCGACCCCGACGGCCTGGGCATCGAGCTCTACGCCGACCGGCCGCGCGAGCTGTGGCGCCCCGAGCCGGGCGGCGAGCTCGTGATGTACACCGCCGCCCTGGACCTGCAATCGCTGCTCGCGACGTTCGAGGGCGAGGCGGGACCGGAGATCGACCCCGCGACGACCGTCGGCCACGTACATCTGAAGGTCTCCGACGTGCCGCGCGCGCTGGAGTTCTACCGCGACCGGCTCGGCTTCGAAGAGCAGGCGCAGATGCCCAGCGCGGCATTCGTATCGGCCGCCGGCTACCACCACCACCTCGGCCTGAACAGCTGGGAAAGCCGCGGCGGCCGGCCCGGCGCCGGGAACGCCCCGGGACTGCGGCGGATCGACCTCTCGTTCGACGATCCGGCCGCGCTCGAGCCGCTCGAGCTCTACGGCACCCGAGAGAACGGGCAGATCGAGATCGCCGGGCCCGACGGCGAACTGCTGCGCTTCTCGGCCTAGCGCCGGCGCCCCTGGGCGAAGCTCTGGACCGGCGGAGCGACGGTGCGCAGCTCGCCCGCGTCGCCGTCCTGGTCGGCGGTCGGCAGCGCGGTCACGCTCGCGGGCTCGCGCTCGCCCGACAGCGCCGGCGGCAGGTGGCGTTCGAGCGGCTCGAGGTCGGCGACCAGCAGGTTGATCACCTGGCGCGGCGCCTCGCCGGAAACCTGCGGGCCGAGCGAGCGCTCGAGCCTGCCGCGGGCCAGCAGCAGCGGCTCGGTGCGCGCCAGCGCGCGGCGCCGTTCGTAGACCTCGCGCGGGACGATCAGGTTGACGGTCCCGAACTCGTCCTCGAAGAGCAGGAACATCGTCCCGTTCGCGGTCTGCGGTTTCTGGCGGGCGATCACCAGGCCGGCGAGCGCGATCTCGCCGCCGGGCGGCAGCCGGCCGAGCTGGGCGCTGGTCGCCAGGCGCGCGATCTTCAGCTGCGGACGCAGGATCGCCAACGCGTGCTCGCGCAGCGTCACGCCGGTCGTGTCGTATTCGGCGAGCAGCCGCTGCCAGCGCCCGAGCGGCCGCAGACGCGGCGGCGCGGGCAGCTCGAGATCGAGCGCGAGCTGCTGGCCGGGCCCGGCGACGGGCGCCATCCCGAGCTGCCAGAGCGCGATCCGCCGCTCGCCGCCCGCGAGCTCGTCGCAGGCCCCCGACCAGGCGAGCCGCTCGAGTGCCGGCCGGCCGAGCGCCGAGCGCGCCGCCAGCTCACCGAGCGTGCGGAACGGGCCGGCGTCCTCGCGCGCGGCGACGAGCGCCTGCGCGTCCTCGTTGCCGAGCCCCTTGACCTGCGAAAGACCGAGCCGCACCGCGCCGCCGTGCACGGTGCACGCCAGCTGCGACTCGTTGACCGAGACCGCCAGCACCTTCACCCCGCGCGCTATCGCCTCGTGGGCGAGCGAGTCCGGCGCGTAAAAGCCCATCGGCTGCTCGTTGAGCAGCGCGCAGAGGAACTCGGGGCCGTAGTGCACGCGCAGCCAGGTCGACTGGTAGGCGAGCAGCCCGAACGCCGCGCTGTGGGACTTGGGGAAGCCGAAGCCGGCGAAGCCCTCGATCATCCGCCAGACCCGTTCGCCGGTCTCCCTGCTCGCCCCGACGTGGCCTTCGGCGCCGGTGATGAAGCTCTCGCGGCGGGCCTGCATCTCCTGCGCACCGCGCTTGCGGCCCATCGCCCGGCGCAGACCGTCGGCCTCGCCGGGGCTCAGGCCCGCGAACGCCTCGGCGACCTGCATCACCTGGTCCTGGAAGATGATCGTGCCGAGCGTCTCGCCCAGCACCGGCTCGAGCGACGGGTGCGGATACTGCACCTGGAAGTCCGGGTCGGCGAGCAGCCGGCGGCGGTTTTCGATGTAAGGGTTGATCGCGCCGCCCTGGATCGGCCCCGGCCGGATGATCGCGACCTGGATCGTGAGGTCTTTCAGCGTTGTCGGCTGGGTGCGCAGCAGCGACTGCATCTGCGCGCGACTCTCGATCTGGAAGACCCCGACCGTGTCGGCGTCGCGGATCGCACGGAACGTCTGCTCGTCGTCGAACGGGATCCGTGAGAGGTCGACGCGCTCGCCGCGGACCCGCTCGATTTCCAGCACGCAGCGCTCGACCGCGGAGAGCATCCCGAGCCCGAGCAGGTCGATCTTCAGGAAGCCCGCGTCGGCGCAGGAATCCTTGTCCCACTGGACGATCTGCCGGCCCTGCATCGCGGCGGGCAGGACCGGGCAGCAATCGATCAGCGGCCGCGTCGCAACGATCATCCCGCCGGAGTGCTGCGAGAGGTGGCGCGGCAGCCCCTGGGACTCCTCGATCAGCCGCGCGAGCGCGCCCCACGGCCCGTCGCGACGCTCGAGCGCGGCCGCGGCCTGCTCGTCGAAGCGGTCGGCGCCGCGCGCGAGCCGCTCGATCTCGCCGGACGGCAGGCCGAGCGCCTTGCCGAGCTCGCGGATCGCCCCGCGCGCGCGGAACGTCGGGAAGGCCGCGACCAGCGCCGAACGCTCGCGGCCGTAGCGCTCGTGCACGCGCGGGATCAGCCGCTCGCGGATATCGCGCGGGAAATCCAGGTCGATGTCCGGCAGGCCGGTCAGATCCTCGTGAAGGAAGCGTCCGAGCGCGAGATCACCGGCGACCGGGTCGATGTGCGAGAGGCCGATCAGGTAACAGACAAGCGAGGAAACCGACGAGCCGCGGCCGCGGCCGGGCGCCAGCAGCGAGCGCACCGAATCGGGCCCGCGCACCTCGACCGCGACCTCGCGCGCGAGCTCGAGCATGTCGTGGTGGAGCAGGAAGAAGCCCGCCAGGCCGAGCCGCGAGATCACGCGCAGCTCCTCTTCCAGACGACCGTCGGCCTGCCCCGGCGCATAGCGCTGCGCGAGCCGCCGGGAGCACAGCTCGGCGAGCCGCCGCTCGGCATCGGGGTCCTCCGCGCCGGGGTAGCGGTAGCCGAGGTCGCGCGTCAGGTCGAACGTCAGCCGCTCCGAGAGCGCAAGCGTCTCGCGGACCGCGCCCGGATGGTCGGCGAAGCGCGCGGCCATCGCCGCGGGGCTCGTCAGCACGTGACTGTGGTTGCCGCGGCGCAGCGGCTCACAGGCCTCGAGCGTCAGGCCGTGGCGGACCGCGACCAGCGCATCCTGCAGCTCCGCGCGCGCCGGGCTGTGCGCGTGCACGTTGCCGGTCGCGACGGTCCGCAGCTCGAGCGTGCGGGCGAGCCGCTCGAGCGCGCGGTTGCGGGCGCGGTCGCCCCGCTGGAACGGACGCTGCAGCTCGACGTAGAGCCCGGTCCGGCCGAAGGCCTCGCGCAGCGTTCGCAGCAGCCCTTCGCCGCCGACCGCCGCGGCCCCGCGCTCGGCGCAGCCACTCAGGCAGACCAGGCCGGCGGAGTGCTCACAGAGCGCCTCGAGCGAGGCCACCGGCTCGCTGCGCCGGGGGCCCTCGCGGGTGTGGGCGTGCGCCGCTGTCAGCAGGCGGCAAAGGCTCCGCCAGCCCTGGGCGTCCTGGACGAGCAGCGTGACGTGCACGCCGCCACAGACGTCGACGTCGAGCTCGGCGCCGTGGATCGCGCGGATCCCGGCGTCCGGCGCGCTGGTCGCGAGCTCCATCGAGCCGGAGACCGAGTTGTGGTCGGTCAGCGCGAGCGTGCGATATCCGAGCTGCGCACTGCGCTGTGCCAGCTCATGCGGAAGCGAGGCCCCGTCCAGGAACGAGTAGGCCGAGTGGCAGTGCAGCTCCGCGTAGGGCGGCGTCCCCGTCATCTTCAGGTGCGCTGCACGAACCAGCAGCCCGTGCACAGGTCGCGGAAGACGACGACGTTGCGGCCGCGCTCGCCGACGAGCTCCCAGTAGCGCCGGCGCAGCGGCGCGCCGGTCCACCAGCGGTCCTCGACCAGCCAGGACTCGCGCAGCTGCGCGACCGCTTCGCCGTCGACGCGCTCGGGCATCCCCCGCCCCCAGCTGACGCGTGCCGGCCGCGGCTCGTTCACAGCCCGCTCGCAGGGGTCAGCAGCGCGCGGCGCTCGGGTACCCGCGAGTCCGGCTCGAGGAGCAGCACGCGCAACGCCGCATCGCGCCCGGCCGCGGCGCGCGCCTGCTCGATTGCCTCGCCCAGCCGCTGGTGGCGGTGCGCCGCGTCCTGGCCGGTCAGCGCGAGCTGCTCACCGGCGGGCGGCCCGAAGGCCTCGACCGCCAAGGTCAGCTCACGCGCCGGCGCCGGCAGCAGATCCAGCCGCGCGGCGAGCGCGAGGCAGATCCGTCGGCGGTCCGCGAGCGGCTCGCGCAGCACGACACGCTCGCTCCAGCCCCCGCCGGCGCTCAGCGCCGCGCTGATCGCGACCGCACGCAGCGTGCGTCCGCGGCGCTCGGGTCGCGCGAGCAGCCGCGCGACGAGCAGCTCGACGAGCCGCCCCAGCGCCTGGCCCGAGCAGGCCTCGTCGATCTCGAGCGTCTCGCTGAAAGTCTCGCGCGCCGGACGCGGACACAGCGGCCCGTCCTGCGAGCAGGCCAGGCGGTGGGCGGTGATCCCCGCCGGCCCGAAACGGTCGGCGAGCGCAGCGCGGCCGAGCCGCTCGAGCTCGCCGAGCGTGCGGATTCCGAGCCGCACGAGCGGCTCCACGAGCACGGCCGTGCGCGCGTCGCGGCCGAGCAGCGCCACGGGCCGCGCGGCGAGCCACAGCCGGCCCTCGGCGCCGCTGACGATCACCGCGCGCCGCGGCCGCGCCTCTAGCGCCGCGCCGAGCGCGCACAGCCGGGTCGGCCCGGCGCCAATCCGCGCGGGACGACCGAGCGCGCTGCGCAGCGCCGCAATCACGCCGTCAAGGCCGCCGTGCAGCCGGTGAAGGCCCTCGCTCTCCAGGTAGCAGGTGCCGGCTCCGGCCGGCTCGACCGCGGCCCCGGTGGCCTCGAGTGCCTGCAGCACTCCCTCCCACTCGCGCTGCACGGCGCCGGGATCGGCGGGCGCCAGCTCGAGCTGCGGGCAGCGGGCGATCGCTTCGCCGAGCAGCATCCCCTCGCTGACGCCCTGCGCTTCGGCGGCGCCGGAGACCTGCCCGATACGCACTGCGCTGGCGCGGGTGCCAACCGCCGGGCCGACCGCGAGCGCCCGGCCGGCAACCGCGCCGGCCCCGCCGGCGGCGACGATCAATTCCAGGCGCGGCAGATACACGCAGACGACCATACGAACATATGTTCGCATAGGCGTCGACCGACGACCAGCCCCGCAAAGCCTGTGCCAGCGGGAACCTGCGCACGCAGCCGTTACATTCGGGCCGATGAGCGACTCGCCAACAGGCGGCCGGTTGCCGGACTTCTTGATCGTCGGCCACCACAAGAGCGGCACGACGGCGCTCTACGAGATGCTGCGCCGCCATCCACAGATCTTCATGCCCGAGTTGAAGGAGCCGCAGTACTTCGCGACCGACATGCCGGCGCGCCTGGCGGGCGAAACGCGCCCCGGACTGCCGACGACGCTCGAGCAGTACGTCGCCCTGTTCGCGCCAGCTGGCCCCGACCAGATCGTCGGCGAGGCCTCGCCGCAATACCTGCGTTCGGAAACGGCGGCCGGCGAGATCGCGGCAGTCGCGCCGGGCGCGAAGATCATCGCGATCTTCCGCGAGCCGGCAAGCTTCGTGCGCTCGCTGCACCTGCAGCTCGCGCAGTCCGGCACCGAGACCGAGCTCGACCTGCGCCGCGCGGTCGAAAACGAGCGCGTTGAACGGGCCGGACGCACGCGGCTGCGCTACTCGGACCACGTGCGCTACGCCGAGCAGCTGCAGCGCTACGAGGACGCCTTCCCCCGCGAGCAGATTCTCGCGCTGATCTACGACGACTACCGCGCCGACAACGAGGCGACGGTGCGCAAGGTGCTCGCCTTCCTCGGCGTCGACGAGGCCGTTCCGGTGCAGGCGATTCAGTCCAACCCGACGGTCGGCACGCGCGCGAGCGGCCTGAACCGCGCGGTCAAAGCCGTGACCGCCGGCGAAGGCCGCGCCGGAAAGGCACTGAACCGCACGATCAAGTCGGTGCTCCCGCAGTCGGCACGCCGCCGCGCGCTGCGCACCACCCACGACCGGCTGCTCTATGGGGAGCCGCCGCCGGTCGACGAGCAGCTGATGGCCGAGCTGCGCGAACGCTACGCCGGCGAGGTCGACGCGCTCGGGCGCCACATCGACCGGGACCTGCTCGATCTCTGGGGCTACGCGCCGGCGGCGCGCTAGTCCATCGTCAGCGGACCCTCGGCGGCGCCCGCCAGGAACTGGCGCACGAATTCGTTCTCCGACGAGAACATCCGCTCGGCGTCGCCGGCTTCGACGATCCGCCCGCGCCAGAGCAGCGCGATGTACTCGCCGATCCGCCGCGCCGAGGCGATGTCGTGCGTGACGACGATGTAGGTGCCGCCGTGGATCGAGTGCATCTCCTGGATCAGCTCGCAAAGCAGCGCGGTGCGCACCGGATCCAAGCCCGAGTCGGGCTCGTCGAAGATCACGATGTCGGGGTTCATCACCAGCGCCCGGGCGAAGCCGGCGCGCTTGCGCATTCCCCCCGACAGCTGCGACGGTGAGACTTCCATCGCGTCGCCGAGGCCGACGTCGAGCAGCCCCTGCGAGACGCGCTCGCGGATCTCGCTCTCGGCCATGTCGGTGTGCTGGCGCAGCGGGAAGGCGACGTTGTCGAAGATGTTCATCGAACCGAACAGCGCGCCGTCCTGGAAGAGCACGCCGATCCGCTTGCGCAGCTCGAGCAGCTTGGACATCGTCAGGTTCGGCACCGACTGGCCGTGGACGACGATGTCGCCGGAGTCGGGGAACATCAGCCCGATGATGTGCTTGATCAGCACGCTCTTGCCGGTCCCCGAGGGGCCGAGCACGACGGTGATCGTGTCATCGGGGAACGCGACGTTCAGGCCGTTGAGCACCGGGATGCCGCCGAGCTGCTTGCGCGCGTCGACGATCCGGATCGACCACTCGCCGCTGTCGGGGTCTCCCGCCAGGTCGAGGTTGTCGGCGTGAAAGTGGTAGGCGTCGTCGGCGTAGTCGCTCATCACGGTTTGTACACCACGTGCGGGAACTGACTTTCTTCCCCATTGAATTTCGCCTTCCCCTGCTGGACGCAGCCGGGCAGGCCGACTTCGTTTTTCGACGCGCCTTCGGGGTTGACGACTTTGAATTTGATCAGCAGTTCGATCGTGTCTTTTTCGACGACCGGCGTTTCGGCGTTTTCGATGTACGGGGCTTTGGCGGTGCAGTATTTCGAGGAGAACACCGGCAGCCCGCCGAGCAACTTGGCGTAGGTACCCGCGAGCGGATACGCATTGGTGCGGCTCGCGCCGAGCGGTTCCGCGTAGGCCGTCAGCGATTCGGGGGTGATCACCGACATCGTCGTCAGCGCGCGTTGATGGGGCCCATTGCCTTCTTCGACGTTCGGGTTCGGCACATTGCGCTGGGTCGCAGCGGTAAGGTTCGCGAAGAATGCCTGCAGCTCGCGGACGTAGCCGTCGTTGTACTGCAGGAACGGATCGAGGTTGTGCAGCACCGGGCGCAGGTTTTCGAGCACCGGTTCGGTGAGCTGCAGCGACTTGCCGATGTAGGGCAACCCATCCTTTGCGGCCTTGGAGAGCGGGCCGAGGCTCGTCATCAGGCGGTTGAGCTGCGGCGAGAGCGGCTTGGCCTGCTCGAGCAGCGTGGAAAGCGCGCGCTCGGCCGCGCGGAATTCGACGAGATACGGATTCGCGATCGTCTGGAAGCTGTCGAGTTCACGCAGCGCCTGGATTGACCGGTGCTGGAACTCGGGCAGCAGCCGGAAGGCCTGCGCGAAGGACGCGCTCTCCTGAGCCGCGGCCTGGAACGTGGCGTGGCCGTTCGTGATGAACTGTTCGAGCTGGTTGCTGCGCCCGGCGAGCGCGTTGAACACTACGCCGGTTTCGCGAACGAGGGCCCGCACGGCGCCTTCCTGCTCGTGGAGAACCGCGAGCAGCTTGTTGGTGTTAGAGGCGAACGGCTGCAGGCTCGCGAACGCGGAGTTGATCTGTTCGCCGCGCCCGTTGATCCCGCCGGCGACGGCCTGCTGCCAGACCTGGAACGCGCGGCGCGTGGCCGGATCGAATGCCGACAGGATGTCGTCGAGCGTGACGGAGGGCAGCACGTTCGAGCTCGGCAGTTTGCCGCCATCCGGAATGTTCGGGCCGACCTGGGCGCGCGGGATCAACTGAACGAACGTCTCGCCGAGCAGCGTCTTCTGGCGCAGGATCGCCTGGGTCGTTGCGCGCAGTGGGGCGTATTCGTTGGCGATTTCCACGGTCGCGACCGAGTGCCCTTCGGGGCCTGCGCTGACGGAGACGACGTGCCCGACCTCGACGCCGCTGATCCGCACGTCGGACTGTTCGCTGAGCGCGAGCGCCCGCGGGAACGAGATATCGAAGCGGTAGCCCTTCGCCTTGAGCGGCAGCGGCCCGCCGAACGAGGACCACAGGAACAGCAGCAGCCCAAAGCAGCTGAGCACAAAGAGGATGATCACGATGATGTTGCCTAGTGTGGGGGCGCGCTTCTGCATGACCTACGGGAGCAGTCCTTCTTTTTGGCATTCAGCGCGCGAGGGCGGCCGCAAGAGGTTGATCAGCAGCTTGACCGACGGGTTTTCGTTGCCGAGGGGTTTGAGAATCCCCAGCACGCCGCAGTTCAGGTACAGGAGCGAGCGGCCATAGATGCCGTTCGCATCGGCAGTGCTCAGCACGCTGTTCAGGTCGTGGTTGGCCCACGGCAGGAAGAACAGGAATCCGCCCTTGCCGTGACCCGGGTTGTGGGCGAGCTCGTTGAAGAATTCATTCAGCACGCCGAAGCTCGTGGTCAGGTTCGGCAACGTGCTGACGAAATCGCGCGTCGCGGGGGCCAGGCGGTTCGTGACCGGGAGGATTTCACGCGCGAACGGCCGGATTTCGTTTTTGAAGACCGGCGTCGTGGTCTTCGCGAGTTTCTGGCTCGCCTGCTGGGCGGGCGCGAGAGCTTTCGCGAACGGGTTGAGCTCAGTCAGGGTCGGGCGCACGAGCGAGGAGGCGGTCGCGAGCTTGCCGAGCCCGGAGCGCGTCGATTCGAGCGTGCTTGGGAGCAGCCGCAGCAGGCGCTGGACGTTGGCGTCCTCGGCGGAGAACGTCTTGAAGACGGTGTTCGAGGCCACGACCAGGCGCGAGAGCTGTTCATCCTTGCCGCTGAGCGCTTCGGTGATCAGGCGGAAGTTGTGGATCGAGTACTTGATTGCTTCGTCGCGGTGTTTGAGTTCCCTGGTGATCTCTACGCCGAGATGTGAGATGGGAGAGAAGCGCTTGAGCGCTGCGGAGAGGTTGCTCGAGTTGTTCTTGAGCCCGCCGGCCGCGCCGGCGAGCAGCAGCTGCAGCGAAGCCCGAGTGTCCGCGTCGAGCCCGGCGAGGAACTGGTCGAAGTCGACGTTCGGCGCGGTCTGCGCGACGGGAATCGTTTCGCCGCTGTGTAGCTTGCCGGCTTCGGCAGTGCCGGGATTGACCTCGATCGTAATGTCCTGGAGCTGGGTCTTTGGCCGCAGCAGCATTGTGGCGTTCTTGTAGAAGCGCGCGTATTCAGGCACGACTTTCATCGCCACGATGGCGCGGCCATTGTGAAGTTCGACCGATTCGACTTCGCCGACCTTGGCGCCGGCGATCGTCACGGCCTGCCCCTGCCCGGGCGTGACTGCCTGCGCGGTTTCGAACTCCCCCTTGAGGATGAAGTATTCGGAGCCGACGAACGGCACCCAGCTGGGGAGCGTCAGATTCTCGTTCGAGAGGATGTAGCCGCCGACGAGGATCGCGACGATGAACATCGTCACGACCGCGATGAACGCCGTTTTGTAGCGCTCGATCTGTTCGCGGACGCTGAGACCGTCCTTGCCGCTCGCCGAAGCGGCGCCCTGAGGCGTCTGATCGTCCAGCGCGGTCATTTCGATCCGTCCGCGGGCCCGTGGGCGAGCGGCCCGTTGAATTCGGGTAGCGCCTGCGTGTAGCACTTGACTTTCGGCTGGTAGGAAGGCTCCGAGCCGGGGAATGCCGGACTCGTGCCGAGAGGCTTGAAGCTGGAGTGCGCGAGCAACCGCGCGCCGGGTGCGGCACTGTGGCCGATCTGGCCGGTCTGTCCGCTCTTGACCGTCACGGGCCCGGTTGCCACCAGGAAGCGGCTAGTCGGTCCGTTGCCCGTGAAGCCCTGGCCGACACCCGCCAACCCGACCAGGCCGTACCAGAATTCCTTGTACGCCTGCACGCCCGTCGTCGCCGCCCCATCCTGCAGCTTGACGTTGCCGGCCGGGAAGACCGCGTGTGTAAGGCAGCGGTTGAACAGTTCGGACTGCTGGAAGAGCGGTATCTGGTAGGCCTCGAGCTGGGCGAGCTGCGGCGCGGCGACTTCGAGGTCGTGAGCGACGCCGCCAAGCTCGCTGGGCGCGAGCGACGCTTCGACCTGGTCGATCCACGGGATCAGCGCCTTCGTCGTCGCGGGGGTCTCGCGCACGCCGGGCAGGATGTCGGTCGCGAACTGCTGCGTCGGAACGAACGTGGTCTGTAGTTCGGCCAGGCCGCGGCGGGCCGCGGAGAGCGTGCTCGGGAGCAGGGCGACCGACCGTTTGAGGCTGCTCGACTGCGCGGCGAAGGAGTGGAAGAAGCCGTCGAAGTTTTCGACCAGTTCGCCGAGCGCCTGCTCATTCCGGTTCAGCGCCTTGGTGACGGTACCGATGTTCGCAACCAGTTTGGTGAGGTCGCCGTCTTGGACGCCGCCGAGCGCCTGGTTGACGATCGCCGTTCCCTTCTCGGCTTCGGGCGCGTAGTCATAGACCTTGTTCAGCGCTTGGGCGGCGCTCAGCCCGCGCACTTCAGCGGCCTGTTCGGCGTCCTCGACGGCCGTCGGCTTTTTCGTCAGCGCCGCGCCGTATTCGATCAGGAAGGTCTGCAGGTTCGCTCGGGTGTCGGTGTTCAGCGCGTTGAGCACCTGGTCCAGCTGAACGGGGTCCGTGGTCTGCGCAATCGGGATCGTGTGTCCGGACGAGACGGTCGGCGTGCTCGGCGTCCCCGGCTGCAGTTCGACGAACCAGTTGCCTTCAAGGAAGATCCGCGGGCGGATCTTGAGCGTCGCGTCTTCGTGAATCGGCAGCGCGCTTTCTTTGAGTTCCATCGTGACCAGCGCCGTGTTGCCCTCACGCTGGATCCCGCTGACTTCGCCGACGTCGACGCCGGCGATCCGCACCGGGGACTTCGATTTGATGTTCAGTGCCGAAGCGAATTGCGCCTTGAGCTGGAAGCCCTGCTGGAACGGGATCTGCTTCGTGATCCCGAAGTAGCCGACGACGAGCAGCACCACGATCACGATCAGGCCGATGCGAACGGGTTTGACGCGCCGCTGTAGCTCGCGTACCGGAACGTCGTCTCTGCGGTGGAACAGACGCGCCATTACTTGAGCCCGAGCGCTTTCAGCTGGGCACTCGAGTAGGAGTGACCGCCGTAGATGTCTTCCGCGCGCGTCGTAAATTCACGTTCGTTTTCGACGGCCGATGCCGGAAGGTTCCCGAGCTGCTGTTTGCCGACGATGTAGACCTCATTGGCGGCTTCGCAGCGAGCCGGCTGCCCGGGGGCGTTGACGTACGGGTACGGGTTGATATGCAAGTGGTTCGAGTCTGTTTTGTTGGCTTCGTGAGACGGTCCGTTCGCCGGCACGGCCGACGAGAACCCCTCGGAGTTCGGGCCTTCGGGCGAGAGGATGAACGCCGAGCGCGCGACCGTTCCGTTGCCGGCGGTCTGCGCCTGCAGGCTCGCGAGATTGCGGAACGCAAGCGTGACGTAGTTGCACTTGACCTGCGCCGGGGACAGGCCGGCGAGTAGCGGGCCACCGAGTTCGGCGGTGCGCGTGAAGTCTTCGAATGCGAGCGTGACGAGCGGGTTCCTTGCGAAGTGCTCGAGCGCGATCGCCGACTGCTGCGTTCCTTTGGTCACGGCATCGGCGGCGATGAGGTTGATCGACCCTTCGTGGAACGCGCTCGCGAGCTGCGGCGCGACGGTTACGAGCGACTGGGCACTCGGCCTCAGGAGGCGCATGAATTCGGCGGCGTTGTCGATCAGCTCGGCCTGATTTGGAAGCGAGTAGATCGCCTGGTGCAGCGCCGCCGGTCCGCCCGCGATCGATTCTTCGAGCGGCTTGGTGACGGTCGCGAATTCGGTGAAGAACGTGTCCAGATCGACGTAGTACTGGGCCTGGATGTCCGCGACGTTCGCGCCCTGTGAGGCGGCGCGGTTCAGCGCCGCGAAGAGCCCGCGCAGGTTCGTTTCCTTCGCGGCGAGGTTGTGCAGGACAGGGATCGCGTTTTCGACGAGCGGCTTGAGTTCGTGGATCGTTTCGTTCAGACCCTGGCCGCGTGCGGCAACCCCGTCGCCGAAGTTGTTCGTGTTGATCTTGATCGCTTCGCGTGTCTTGGGATCGAAGGTGTTGAAGAGTTCGTCGATCGAGACCGCTTCGCGGGTCTGCGAGACCGGGATTGTCCCGCCGGCCTGGAGTCTTGAACCCGAGCTGCCCTTGACAAGTTCGAGGTACTTCAGGCCGATCGCGGACACCGACTGGACGACGGCTTTGGTGTCCGCCGGGAGCGGTTCGAACTTCTTTTCGATCTGCAGGTGGGCGATCGCGGTGACGCGCCCGGTCTTCGGGTTCTGCTTCGGCGTCAGCGAGTTGACAAGGCCGACGCGCGAGCCGCCGATGCGCACCTGGTTGGAGGGGATCAGGCCGGAGGCCTCGGGAAGTTCGACGTTGATGTTGTAGGTCGGCACGAACGGCAGGCCGTTGTTCGCGTTGTAGGCGAGGTACACCGCGACGACGATGATCAGCGTGGTGACCGCGCCGATCAACAGCGGGTTCGAGGCAAGCGATGTGCTGCGCCGCGTGTTCATCAAGGCACCTCGAGCGGGTTGCACGACAGGCTGCCGCCGGCTTCGAAGGGGCTCGAACCGTCTTCGGCCGGATGCGTCGCTGCACCCGGGCACCGCCGTAGCTGCTGCGTGATCAGGTGTTCGAGGCCTTCGATCGAAGCGCTGACCGGTTTGATCGTTTCGCCCGCGCCGAGCTTGAAGTCGCTGAACACCGGGGTGATGTGCACATAGTGGCCGTTCGCGTCGTAATAGCCGCCGACCTGACCGAAACTTCGGACGCCGGCGACCAGATCGGGTGAGTACGGGCCGAAGAACGCGGTAATCGGCACCGATTCCTTGAGCGCCCGAACCGAGGTCGGCGAGGCGGTTTTCAGGACCTTGTAAAGCTCGGGGACCGTCAGCGCCAGTTCGGTGAGGTCGTTGTTGGGGCCGGGCTTGGAGATCGCGTTGGCCAGGCTTCTCACGGGGGCGGTCGCGGTGTGCACGAACGGGGTCAGCCGGTGCAGCAGCTGGATCAGCGACGGTGTCGTCGGCTTGGCGGTTTCGATCAGCTTCGTGAGCGCGGCGAGCGTCGCGGGCACTCCCGCGAAGGTTTCATTCCCTTGGTGGATGGTCTTTGGCAGTTCGCGAAGCGCAGCAGCGAGCGCGGCCTGTTCGCTGCCAAGCGCGTGGAAGGTCGTGCTGCCGTTTTCGACAAGGCCTTCGAGCTGGGTGCTGCGGGCCCCGACGACCGATACCGTCTTGGCCGTTTCGACCAGGAAGCGAGTCAGCGCCGGTTGATCGCGTACGAGCTGGTTGAACACCTGGCTCGTCGCGTTGAACGCGGGCGCGAAGTATTCGACCGATTCGCCCAGGCCCTTGCTCTGGTTTTCGTACTGCGTCGCCGTGCCCTGGATGAACTGCTGCAGGCCCTTGCGGGTTGCCGGGTTGAGCGTGTTGAACAGTTCGTCGATGTTGGTCACCGACTTCGTGGCCGACGCCGGAATCGTCGAGCCTTCCGGCAGCTCGAGATTGTTGTTCGGCCCCGGCTGCAGGTCGATGTAGCGGTTCGCGACGCTCGAGAGCGACGGCTGGCGGATCTGTGCGGTCGTGCCCTGGTGCAGGGGCGCGAGCGACGATTCGACTTCAAATGTGACCCTCGCCTTGAAGTCCTTCGTCAGCGTGATCTGCGTGACCGAGCCGACGGGCACGCCCCCGACCTGCACCTGGTCGCCGCGAACCAGCTGGGCCGAGTCGTTGAAGATGATGCTGTACGTTGCGCTGCCGCCGCCTCCGCCAAGCAGTAGAAAGAGCGCCGCGAGGATCAACAGGCCAATGACGACGAACGCGACGAACCGGCCGGCGCCAGAACGCCGCGATGGCTGCGGGGGGACGCCTCCCGCGGGCGGCGGCGCGGCAGGGGCTGGCGGCGGAGGAGGAGCGGTCGTCGCCATCGTCAGTTTCCGAGCAGGTAGTGGAGCAGCGGCTGGCTGCTCGCGGTCGTGGAGCGGGCGGATGCTGATGCCGTTTTCGGGGCGGACGCGGCTTCAAGCGCCGAAAGCGCCCTCGTGAGCACCGGTGCAGATGCGCTCGTGGCGACCGACGCCGTCGTGGCCGGCGGTCCGTTTTTCGAGAACAGATGGCGCGACTGGCATTCCGGAGTCTGCTCGACTTTGTAGCCGACGCACCCTTCCGCCAGGCCTTCGGCACGCAGGAAGTGGCCCAGCGCGTCGTAGCCGTTGGCGGTGTTTGCACTCAGGAAGATGAAGTCCATGATTCGCTCGATGCCGCCGGTGCCGCGCAGGCTGGTCAGCAGTTCGGCGAGCGAGCGCGACGTGGGCTTCGCCGCGCGGCCGAGTTTTTCGAGCTGGTCTAGCAACGGCAGGATGCCCACGAGCGCGGGTCCGGTGACGTGCGCCGAGGCGCCAAGACCTTTGAAGTATTTTTCGGACGCCCGCGAGAAGCCCGGCAGTTCAACGAAGGCCTTCGAGATGTGCGGCGCGGCGCTCAGCAGCGGCCGGAAGGTCGCGGTCGTCTCGTCCGCGAAGTGGCCGATGCGGTCCATCGCCGGCCCGAGCTGTTCGAGGAACGCAGGGAAGGCTTCGAGGTTTTCTTTCAGCGCCGCGCTCTGGTTCGCCGATGCCTGCGAGACCTTTTCGCTTTCGGCGATGAAGTTCGCGAACTGGGCGCGCACGCCGGCCCAGGGCCTAAGCGCCTTGTCGGAGTTGACGGCGAGCTCGGTGAGGGTTTTGTTCTGGCTCGCGAGGATCGCAAGGACCTTTTCGAGTTCGGCAAGCGCCGGGTTCGCGCGCTTGATCACGGCGTTCAGATCGCTCCCGCGGTAGGCCAGGCCGGCGCCCAGTTCGTTGAGGATGATCGTGAAGCGCTGGCGTTCGGGCAGCCGCTGGATATCTCCGAGCAGGTCCACATCGACCGGACTGTGGTTGTTGGCGACCGGCAGCAGGTACTGGCCTTCGCCTTCGTGGCCGGAGGCGATCCGTTCGAGCGGTGGCGGCAGCGGCGTGCCTTCGGTGCGCGGCTGCGTGGGCACGCAGTCGACGTACTTCTCGCCGATCAGCGCCTGCGGGCGAACGATGCAGCTTGCGTCCTTGCGGAAGTCCTGGAAGCCGGGGTTTTCGATCTTCAGTTCGACTGCGGCCTTGGCTTCCGGCGTCGGCACGACCTTGCCGACTGTGCCGACCTCGACGCCGGCGATCTTGACCTGCTCGCCTGGGATGATGTTGCCGGCATCGTCGAAGATCGCGCGAACCGTGTAGTCGCCGCCCGATCCACCCGCGCCCAGCGCGAACAGGAGGATGACGGCGCACGCCGCAACGAAGACGACGGCGAGGGCTATCGCCCTGCCGTTGCGAATCCGTTCCTTCACAGGCTCCCGATCCCTCTCCCTCTTCGACCCCTACCTACAGACGGGAGCGACCCCACGAAGTGGGGCCGCTCGCCGCATCCTTCTGATCGGGAAGCTTACGCCTTTACGGGCGAAAGCTCACCGTTTGGGAGACCTAGTGCCGCTTGGGGCACGGTGCGTGGTATTCGGTCGTCACGTGCGATTCCGGAATCTGCTGGCCGAGCTCGTTTTCCACCGCGTAGAAGGTCAGTTCGGTCTTGACCGGCAGGTAGTGCTTCGGGCACTTGGTCGGCATCGTTCCGTAGTAGTAGGTCTTCTTGCCGTGCTTGTACGCGCTACCGGTCTTCACGTTGATCGTGTCGACCGACGCGTAAGGTGCGCCGGGAAGCGATTCGACCTCGGGCACTTCACCGTGGAAGACGGCCCCCGTGGCGCCGCGGCCGTTCGGGTTCGTGAACGTGCCTTTCGACGCGATCTGGAGCAGCACCGGCGAGACACCCTTGGTGAAGAACAGGACCCCGCCCGGCACGTACCACGGAGTGATCGTGGCGTGCTCGGAGACGCCGTGGAAGTACCGACGCGATTCGCTTTCGAGTTTCTTGCAGGCTTCCCATTCGGCACCCTTGCCGTAGTTCTGTTCGACTTCGGTGCATTCTTCTTGGATCTTGACCGTTCCGAGAACGGAGCCGGTCGGACCTGCCTGTGATTTCGACGGGCACCCTTTGGGGTTCTTTTCCGCCGCGAGCGTCCGTACTGCGCACGTCGCGAAGCCCTTGGTGTGGATCTTCGATCCGCTGGGCAGGTAGACGTTGACGTGCTTGAGCGGCGCCGGACCGCCGAAGTATTCCGTCCCGTTGATCGCGTATTCCGCCGAAACGGCGGCGCCGGCGCCGTAGATGTTGCCGGTGTGCGGGAAGCCGTGAATTGGCACGGCGGTCGCCTTGAACTTGACCGACGGCGCCGCCGAGGCGGAACCAGCGACCAGGGCCATCAGGCCGAGCGCCGCGATAAAGGCTGTAGCTGCCTTGCGCATCTTGGTGATCTCTCCTCTATGGATTGCTTACTCTCGGGCGCCGATGGTGCGGCCCACCGGCGCTAATTGGCGGAGGCAGCACCCCATATGCGGCTGGCCCTCCTGCTAAATCGCCCGGTAACCCTAGTGCGACATTTCTCTGTCCACAAGCGTAAACCGCCCAGGGGGTCGAAAGTCGCGGTTCCCCGTCAGGCCGACAGGCGCAGCTGCTCGCCGTCGAGCGTCACTTCGATCGGCTGCAGGATCAGGCGCCGGGGGCCATCTTCGACCCAACCGGCCACGCGCGCGACGAGGCCGAGGTCCTGGGCCGCGAACGCGACCTGCTCGCCGGATCCGGCGGCGCAGTAGACCGCCCAGCCGGCGCCCATGTTCAGCGTGCTGTGCGCCTGCGCCGGGTCCATCTTCGACTGCGCGACGATGAACTCGAGAACCTCGGGAACCTCGGGCAGCACCTCGATGCGGTACGTGTATTCGCGCTGCGGGCGCATCAGCTTCAGCAGGCCGTGACCGGTGATGTGGCTGTGGTAGTGGACCGGCACGTCCAGTTCGCCCAGGCGCTGCACCAGGCGCGAATACATCGGCGCTGGGTCGAGCAGCGCGTCACCAAACGCGCGGCCGCTCGGGAGCTCGGTGGCGTAGCCGAACTGGAGTCGCGAGGCGATCAGCCGCGCAAGGGACGCTCCATTCGCGTGCAGGCCCGTGGAGTCCACAAGCACGATTTCGTCGCCGGCCTGCAGCGCGTCGCCGAGCAGCGGCGCCTTGCCCGCGGGCAGCGCGCCGACCGCCGAGCCGGCGAGCTCGACCTCGCCGGGGGTGACGAGCCCGGCGAGCGCGGGCGACTCTCCCCCGCCCCAAGTCGCGCCGGCATCGACGCAGGCCTGCTGCCAGCCCTCGAGCAGCTGCGTCGCGCGCTCGCGGTTCTCGTACCACGCCGAATCGCCCGTTGCGAAGTACGCGTTGACCGCGAGCGGCAGCGCACCGACGCAGGCGAGGTCGTTGACGATCGCCGCGACCGTGTCGTAGGCGACGGCTTCGAAACGGTTGACGCCGGTCGTCTCGAGCACGGCCTGGGCGATCATCGCCTTCGTGCCAAGACCCTCGACGACGAATGCGAGGTGGCGGCCAGCGAACTCGAAAACGAAAGCAGGCTCGCCGCGCGAGGTGGAAACCGGCGCGCCGCCGTGGGCGACCATCAGATCGCTCGTCGCGACTGCGAGCATCATCGCCTCGCGCTTGAAGGCGTCGAGCGTGTCGTAGTCGACGCCGGCGTCGCGGTAGGAGGCGCCTTCGCTGTCCATCAGCGATGATCCTACGCCCGTAAGCGGAAACGAGGAGTGGCGATGGACTTCCAGCACAGCGAGCGCTGTCTCGAGATGAAAGCCAAGCTCGAGGCGTTCATGGACGAGTACGTCTACCCGGCCGAGGAGGTCTACGAGCGCGAAGTCGAGGAGTCCGGCAACCCCCACCACCAGCCGGCGGTGATGGAGCAGCTCAAGGGCAAAGCCCGCGAGCAGGGCCTGTGGAACCTCTTCCTGCCCGACGAGAAGTACGGCGCAGGCCTTTCGAACGCCGACTATGCCCCGCTCGCGGAGGTCATGGGCCGCTCGCACATCGCCTCGGAGGTCTTCAACTGCTCGGCGCCCGACACCGGGAACATGGAGGTGCTGAACCTGTTCGCGACCGACGAGCAGCGCGAGCGGTGGCTGGTGCCGCTGCTCGACGGCGAGATCCGCTCCGCGTTCGCGATGACCGAGCCGGCGGTTGCGAGCTCGGACGCGACGAACATCGAGATGAGCATCGAGCGCGACGGCGAGGAGTACGTCCTCAACGGCCGCAAGTGGTGGACCTCGAACGCGATGCACCCGAACTGCCGCGTGATGATCGCGATGGGCAAGACCGCCCCGGACGCCGAGACCTACCGCCAGCAGTCGATGATCCTCGTGCCGATGGACACCCCCGGCGTGACCGTCGTGCGCAACCTGAAGGTCTTCGGCTACGACGACCAGGAGGGCCACGCCGAAGTCGACTTCGAGAATGTCCGGGTGCCGACGTCAAACCTGATCGCCGCCGAGGGCGACGGTTTCATGATCTCCCAGGCGCGCCTGGGGCCGGGCCGGATCCACCACTGCATGCGCGCGATCGGCGCCGCCGAGCGGGCGCTCGAGCAGATGTGCAAGCGGGCTGTCGAACGGACCACGTTCGGCAAACCGATCGCCACGCGCGGCAACGTCCAAGACTGGATCGCCGACTCGCGGATCGAAATCGAGATGGCGCGCCTGCTGACGCTGAAGGCCGCGTGGATGATGGACACCGTGGGCAACCGTCACGCGCGCCTGGAGATCGCGGCGATCAAGGTTGCGGCCCCGAACGTCGCGGTCCGGGTACTCGACCGCGCGATCCAGGTCCACGGCGGCGGCGGCGTGAGCCATGACTTCGGCGTCGCCTCGGCGTACGCGCACCTGCGCACGCTGCGGCTCGCCGACGGCCCCGACGAGGTCCACAAGATGTCGATCGCGCGGCGCGAGCTCGCGCCGTACTTCCCCGCGAAATGAGCGGTGGCCGGCTCGAATAGGGTTCGGCCCGGGAGCGAGGGAGCGATGAGCGAGGGTACAGACGGGCGGCGCGATGTCGAGGTCGCGATCGTCGGCGCAGGCTTCGGCGGGATCGCGGCGGCGATCGCGCTGCGGCGCTTCGGCATCGAAGATGTCGTGATCTTCGAGCGCGGCGAGGGCATCGGCGGGACCTGGCTCTACAACAGCTATCCGGGCTGCGCCTGCGATGTCCCGAGCCACCTCTACTCGTTCTCCTACGCGCAGCGGCGCGACTGGCCGCGGCTGTGCCCGGCGCAGGGAGAAATCCACGAATACATCCTTGACGTCGCGCGACGCTTCGATGTCGCGCGGCTGGTTCAGACCGGCGTCGAGGTTCGCGCGGCCGACTGGGACGCGGCGGCCGGCCGTTGGCTCGTCGAGACCTCCGCGGGACCGCTGCGTGCGCGCAGCCTGATCGTCGCGACCGGCCAGCTCGACAAACCGGCGCTGCCGGCGATTCCCGGGCTCGAGAGCTTCGCCGGCCACAGCTTCCACTCGGCGCGCTGGGACCACGAGTACGAGCTGCGCGGGAAGCGCGTCGCGGTCGTCGGCACGGGGGCCAGCGCCGTGCAGTTCGTGCCGGAGATCGCGCCCCGGGTCGGGCGGCTGACCGTCTTCCAGCGCACCGGCAACTGGTTCATGCCGCGTCGCAACCGCCCGTACCCGGCAGCCTTGCGGGCGCTGTTGGCGGCCGTACCGCTGGTGCAACGGATGCGCCGCGCGTTCGTCTTCAACTACACGGAAGGCCTGACGGCGACGATTCGTCACCCGCGCACGCTCGGCCGGATCGCGGCGTGGCGCTCGGCGGCGTTCATGCGCGTCCAGGTCCGCGACCCCGAGCTGCGGGCGAAGATCTGGCCGGACTACACGTTCGGCTGCAAGCGGGTGCTCTTCAGTTCGCTGTTCCTGCCGGCGCTCGCGCGCCCCAACGTCGAGCTGACGACCTCCGCGATCGAACGGATCGAGCCGCAGGGGATCCGCACCGCCGACGGCACCCTGCACGAGCTCGACTGCATCATCTGGGGCACCGGATTCAAGGCCCTCGACTTCATGGCCCCGATGCAGGTCACGGGGCGCCACGGCGAGACGATCGCGGCGGCCTGGCAGGACTCACCGCACGCATATCTCGGGATGGCCGTGCCGGGCTTCCCGAACATGTTCCTGATGTACGGCCCCAACACCAACACCTCCGGCGGCTCGATCCTCGTCTACCTCGAGGCCCAGGCCGGCTACATCGCGCAGGCGCTCGCGCACCTGCGGACGTCCGCCGCCGGCGCGATGGAGGTCCGCAGCGACGTCGAGCAGGCCGCCGACCGGGCGCTGCAGGAGCGTTTTCGCGGCACGGCCTGGGAGTCCTGTGACTCCTGGTATCGGCTCGAGGGCGGCCGGATCGTCACCAACTGGCCCGGCTACATGCGCGAGTACGTCGCCGCGACCGCGACCCTCGACGTCGACGATTTCGAGCATCTGCCGGCGGCGCAACCGGAACTCACCGCGACTGGAGGAAGCGATGTATGACTACGTGATCGTCGGTGCCGGGTCGGCCGGCTGCGTGCTGGCCAACCGGCTCTCCGAGGACCCCTCGGCAAACGTTCTGCTGATCGAGGCCGGCGGCGGCGACCGCTCACCGAAGGTGATGATCCCGGCGGCCTTCCCCGAACAGTTCCACAGCAAGCTCGACTGGGATTTCTACAGCGAGCCGGAGCCGTACGTCGATGATCGTGCGCTGTTCATGCCCCGCGGCAAGATGCTCGGCGGCTCGAGTTCGATGAACGCGATGCTCTATGTCCGCGGGCGCCCGCTCGACTACGACGGCTGGGCGGCGCAGGGTGCCCCCGGCTGGTCCTACGCGGACGTGTTGCCCTACTTCAAGCGCTCGGAGGACAACGTCCGCGGCGCCTCCGAGTACCACGGCGCGGGCGGCCCGCTGCGCGTCAGCGAGCAGCGCTCTCCGCGGCCCGCCGACCGCCGGCTGCTCGCGGCCAGCGTGGCGGCCGGGATCCCGCGAGTCGCCGACTACAACGGGCCCGAGCAGGACGGCGTCTCGCCGTTCCAGGTGTTGCAGAAGAACGGGCGCCGCTGGAGCTGCGCCGACGCGTTCCTGCGGCCCGTGATGTCGAGACCGAACCTGACGGTGCGCAAGAACTGCCTCGTGCTCGGCGTCGAGCTCGACGGGACGCGCGCGACCGGGGTGCGCGTCGCGGCGGGCGGCGGCTCGGAGCTCGTGCGCGCCGAGCGCGAGGTGATCCTCAGCGCCGGGGCGTTCGGCTCGCCGCAGATCCTGCAGCTGTCGGGGATCGGCGCGCCCGACGAGCTGAGCGCGGTCGGGGTCCAGCCGCGCGTCGAGCTGCCGGGCGTCGGGCGCAACCTGCAGGACCACCCCTTCGTGACGATCATCTGGGAGGTCAGTGAAGGCAACACCCTCTACGGCGCCGACAAGCCGAAGGCGCTCGCCGAGTGGGCGCTGCGGCGCAGCGGAAAGCTGACCTCGACCGTCGCCGAGATCACGGCCTTCGTGCGAACGCGCGGCGGACTGCCCGCGGCGGACATCCAGTTCCACATGGGCGCGGCGTACTTCGACGACCACGGCGCGGCGGAATATGACGGCGATTGCGTGGTGATCGCCCCCGTGCTGGTCTCGCCGCGGGCGCGTGGGCGCGTCTGGCTGCGCTCGGCCGACCCGGCGGCCAAGCCGCGGATCCTGACCAACTCACTGAGCGAGCGCGACGATGTCGACTCGCTGATCGCCGGCATGCAGCTCGCGCGCGAGATCGCCGCGCAGCGTGAGCTGTCGGAGATCGTGATCAAGGAGCTCCAGCCCGGGCCCGACGTGCGCGACCGCGAGGCCCTCGAAGAGGACCTGCGCAGACGGCTGATGCTGATCTACCACCCTGTCGGGACCTGCCGGATGAGTGACACCGACGATGAGGCCGTCGTCGACTCGCAGCTGCGCGTGCGCGGCGTCGAGCGCCTGCGCGTCGCGGACGCATCGATCATGCCGACGATCGTCGGGGGTAACACGCACGCCCCGACAGTGATGATCGGCGAGAAAGCCGCCGACCTGATCCGGGGCATCTCCTGAGCAGAGAGCTCAATCACCACCGCGAGGGAAGCGGCCCGCCGCTGCTTCTGCTCCACGGCATCGCACACCGCTGGCAGGGCTGGCGGCCGGTCATCGCGCGGCTGGCCGGCCGCTACGACGTGATCGCGGTCGACCTGCCGGGCTTCGGCCGCTCGGCGGCGCTTCCCGACGCGATCGAGCCGACGATTCCCGCCTACGCCGATGCGTTCGAGTGGTTCATCGCCGAGCTCGGGCTTCAGCGCCCGCATGTCGCCGGCAATTCGATGGGCGGCGCGATCGGCCTCGAGCTCGCGCGCCGGCGCGCCGTCGCCTCGGTGACGGCCTTCTCCCCCGCGGGGTTCTGGACGCCGGGAGAGCGGGCCTATTGCCAGACGTCGCTCGCGCTTCTGGCCGGCGTTCCGGAGGCACTGCGCCCGGCGCTGCGTGCCGGCGTGCGCAGCGCACTCGGCAGGCGGCTGCTGCTAGCTCAGCTGTTCGGCTACCCGGCCCGCCTGCCGGCCGAGGAAGCCGCCGACTCGCTCGAGAGCGCATGGGCCGCGCCGGCGCTGCCCACGGCGCTCGCCGCCTTCGCGGCATATGACTTCGTTGGCGGTGAAGATCTCGACGGCGCGAAGGTCACGGTGGCGTGGGGCAACCGTGACCTGCTGCTGCCCTATCGGCTGCAGGCACCGCGAGCACACGCCGCCCTCCCGCGGGCCCGGCACCTGACGCTCGGCGCCGGACACGTGCCGTTCTACGACGACCCCGGCGCCGTCGCGTCGTCGATCGAGCTCACCGCGACGTAACGGATTCGTCTCCCGCGGGACTGTGGGGTTGTAGGCCCCATCCCACCCCCCAAGGAGCGAAGAGATGAAACTAAGACTGCTTGGCCCGGCGCTCGTCGGCGCGGCCCTGCTGGCGTTCGGCGCCCAGTCCGCCGCCGCGTCGCAGGGTTCCGGCACGGTGTTCGTACAGACCGACAACCTCGAAGCCAACTCGATCGTCGTATATGACCGCACCGCCGAAGGCGCGCTTTCGGCGGCCCACACCTACTCGACGGGCGGCAAGGGAGGCCAGCTCACCGGCTCGGTGGCCGACCATCTCGCCTCGCAGGGCAGTCTCGTGTACGACCGGGCGGCGAAGACGCTGCTGGCGGTCAACGCCGGCTCGGACACCGTCGCGGCGTTCGGCGTCTACGGAGACCGGCTTGCGCTGCGCCAGGACGTCGCCTCGGGCGGCAGCTTCCCGGCGTCGATCACCGTCCACCGCAACCTCGTGTACGTCCTGAACGCCGGTGGTGGAGGCAGCCTGCAGGCCTTCCGGCTTCATGACGGCCACCTCACGGCACTCGGCGACGCTACGCAGCTAGGTCTGCCAGAAGCGGCCCCCCAGTTCGTCAACACGCCGGGCGAGGTGACGTTCACCCCGTCGGGCAGGCAGCTGATCGTCACCACGAAGGCAACGACCAACGCGGTGCTCGTTTTCCGCGTCGGAGCGGGCGGGGCACTCTCGGCGCCGACCGCGGACGCGACGAGCGCCGGCGTGCCGTTCGGCGCCGTATTTGACCGCCACGGCCATCTGCTGGTCGTCGAGGCGGCCGGAGCGCTCGGCGACTACACGGTCAACGCCAACGGGACGCTGACGCAGCTCGACTCGACCGCGACCGGCCAGGCCGCGTCGTGCTGGGTTGTCTACAGCCGCGGCTTCGCCTACGTCTCGAATGCCGGAAGCGGCACGATCGGGTTGTTCGCCGGGCTCGCGGGCGGGCAGCTCTACGAACCGCTCGGCAACACCGAAACCGACCACGGCACGGTTGACGCGACGGTCGCCGGCGGCGGCCGGTTCCTCTACGTCCAGGCCGGCGTCGAAGGCCGCGTCGACGAGTACCGGATCGAATCGACGGGGATCCCGGTCCCGATCGGCTCGCTGACGGTGCCCGGGGCGGCGGGCGGCGAGGGGATCGCCGCTGCCGGCTGATCTGGTGGGGCCCCGCGCGCGGCGCGGGGCCCCTACCCTTCGCGCGGTGGACCGAATATGCAAACAACAGTCCTCTTGCAGGCGCAGCGCACCGCGGTGAGGATCGGCGCCGGGAAAGCCGCGCCGGAGCTTGACGGCGACGCGCCGGAGCTTGCCCGACTGCGGGCGGGCGACGAGGCGGCATTCGTCGCGCTCGTGGGCCGCCACCACGCTGCGATGCGCCGGGTCGCGCGCGCCTACGTCCCGTCGGACGCGGTTGCCGAGGAGGTCGTCCAGGAGACCTGGATCGCCGTCCTGAGGGGACTGAAGAACTTCCGCGGCGAGTCGAGCTTCCGCACCTGGCTGTTCTCGATCCTCGTCAACCGGGCGCGCAGCGTCGGCTCGCGCGAGCGGCGCACCAGCCCCCACGAAGACCCGCACGCGGTCGACCCCACACGCTTCGGTGCCGACGGCATGTGGTCGCGGCCACCCGAACGGTGGGACGAGGCGATCGACGAGCGGCTCGATGCCGCGGCGCTCTCGGGCACCCTCGACGCAGCGCTCGCCGACCTGCCCGCGCGCCAGCGCGAGGTGCTCGTGCTGCGCGACGTCGAGGACCTCACGAGCGCCGAGGTCAGCGACGTGCTGGGCATCAGCGAGGGCAACCAGCGCGTGCTGCTGCACCGCGGCCGCTCGCGGCTGCGCAACGAGCTAGAACGGAGGCTCGCGGCATGATCAACCTCTTCGCGCGCCCCTACCGCTGCGCCGAAATCGTGGAGCTGGTGAGCGACTACCTCGAAGGGTCGCTGAGCAAGCGCCAGCGCGCGCGCTTCGAAGCCCACATCGCCGGATGTGAGCACTGCCACGCCTACCTGGACCAGATGCGGCTCACGATCGAGCTGAGCGGACGCCTGGACGAGGACGATCTGAGCGATGCGATGCGATCCGAGTTCGGCGAGGTGTTCCGCCGGATGCGCGAGGAAGGCGAGATCTAGAGCGCCCGAACCATCCAGACGTGCGGCATTCCCGCCTCTTCGAAGACATCGGAGTCGACGCTGAAGCCGGACTTCTCGTAGAGCGCGATCGCATAGGTCTGGGCGGTCAGGGCGGCTTCGCTGCAGCCCGCTTCGCGCGCCCCGTCCAGCCCCAGCAGCATCATGCGGTGCGCGATGCCGCGCCGGCGATAGTCCCGCGCGACCGCGACGCGCCCGATTTTCGCGCGCGCGCCGTCGACCAGCACCCGCAGCGTGCCGACCACGCGGTCGCCGGCCAGCGCGACGACGTGTAGCGCCTCCTCGTCGCGATGGTCCAGCTCCTCCTCGCGCGGGACGCCCTGCTCGTCGCAGAAGACCTCGATCCGGAGCTCGAATGCCTGTGCGAGCTCGCTGCTGTCGCGCGCCCAAGCGACGTTGACCGGTGAGTCCTCGGGAAGACTGGCCGCCTGACGAGACATCGCACGACCGTAACGCGCCGGCCCTTCACTTGTCGGCGCCGGGGCCGGGGTCGCCGACCTATGATCGGAGCCGGCGGTGTCTGCGCTGCATCTATCGGTCCTCGTGATCTGGCTCGCATTCTGGCTCTACTGGCTGGCCGCGGCGCTGCGCTCCAAGCCGACCGAGCGGACCTACAGGCGAGGGCGCGGCGCAATCGCCCGCTTGTTCGCCGCCGGCGCGGTGCTGATCGGGCTGCACTTTGCCGGGGCAGGCACTGCGGTCCATAGTCCGGTGGTGATCGCGGCCGGCCTGTGCCTGCTGGTCGCGGGGCTGAGCTTCGCGATCTGGGCCCGCACCGGGCTCGGCTCGAATTGGGGGATGCCGATGACCCGGCGCGTCGAGCCCGAACTCGTCACCATCGGGCCGTACCGCTGGGTCCGCCACCCGATCTATTCGGGGATCCTGCTCGGCGTCGTCGGAACCGCACTCGCACTGGACCTCAATGCGCTGCTGATCGCCGCCGTGATGGCGGTCTACTTCCTTTACGCGGCCCGCGCAGAGGAGCGGACGATGGGAGAAGCCTTTCCGGCGTCCTATCCGGCCTATCGCGCCCGGACGAAGATGCTCGTGCCGTTCGTCATCTGACGCGGCGGGCGCTCATGCGCCCTTGAGCCGCTCCTGCAGCGCGCGGTCCTTGCTATGGGCCTGCAGCGTCAGGTCGGCTGCGAACTTCTCGACGCGACCGTCGAGGGCCTCGTCGGCGAGCGCGAGAATCCGGGCCGCGAGGATCCCCGCGTTGCGCGCGCCGGCGATCGAGACCGTCGCGACCGGCACGCCGGCGGGCATCTGGACGATCGACAGCAGCGAGTCGAGCCCGTCGAGGTGACGCAGCGGCACGGGGACGCCGATCACCGGCAGCGTGGTCGCGGCGGAGATCATTCCCGGCAGGTGAGCCGCGCCTCCGGCGCCGGCGATGATCACCCGCAGCCCGCGGCCCTTGGCCTCATGCGCGTACTCGAGCATCGCGTCGGGCGTACGGTGCGCGGAGACGACGCGGATCTCGTGCGCCACGGCCAGCTCGGTGAGCACCGTGCCGGCGGCCTGCATCGTCTCGAAGTCCGAGTCGCTGCCCATCACGATCCCGACAAGCGCATCAGTCATCGGCTCTGCCCTCCAACAGCGCGGCGGCCCGCCGCGCGCTCGCTTGAACGTCTGCTGGCACCTCGCCGCAGACCGTAACGTGCCCGAGCTTGCGGCCCGGTCGCGGCTGCTTGCCGTAGAGATGCACGTGGGCACCGTCGACGGCCAGCGCCGCGGCGAGGTGCGCGCGCGGGTCGCCCTCGACCCCGACGACGTTGATCGACGCGACTGCCTCCTCGCGCAGCGCAGTACTTCCAAGCGGGAGATCCAGGACCGCCCTCAGGTGCTGCTCGAACTGTGAGGTCTCGCAGGCCTCGATCGTGTAGTGCCCGGAATTGTGGGGTCGCAGCGCAAGCTCGTTGACCAGCAGGCCGTCGGCGGTCTCGAACAGCTCGAGTGCCATCACACCCACCGCGCCGATCGCCTCGCTGATGCCGCTCGCAAGCTCGCGCGCGCTCTGCGCGAGATGCTCGCCGCCGGCAACCGGGTAGAGGACCTCGCGGCACATCGCATCGCGCTGGACGGTCTGCACCAGCGGGTAGAGCGCCATCGCGCCGGACGGTGAACGCGCGACGATGATTGCGAGCTCGCGCTCGAGCGCCAGCCGCTCCTCGAGCAGCATGCCGCCGGGGAGCGACGCGAGCGCCTCGGCCCCCTCGTCGGCCGACGCGAGCTCGAAGACGCCGCGCCCGTCGTAGCCGCCGGTGATCGCCTTGCCGATGATCGGCCAGCCAATCTGCTCGCCGAAGCGCTCGACGTCCTCGGCGATCGTCGCGTGTGCGAAACGCGGCACCGGGAAACCAAGCGCGCCGAGCTCGCGGCGCGCGTGCAGCTTGTCCTGGGCGTACGCCAGTGCCGCACGCGAGGGGCGCACTGCGACGCCGGACGCTTCGAGCGCCGCGATCGCGTCGGGCGAGACGAGCTCGTGGTCGAACGTCACGACGTCGCACTCCGCTGCAAGAGCCAGCATGGCCGCGGGATCGTCGGGTGAGCCGATCACGCTCGCCGCACCGGCGAGCACGGCCGGATCGCCCGGGTGCGCAGCAAGCACCCGCAGCTCGACGCCCAGTTCAACCGCGGCCGAATGGGTCATCCGTGCGAGCTGTCCCGCGCCGACCATTCCAGCACTCGGCGCGAGGGCCCCGCTCGACGTCAGTCTCTCAGGCTCCATGCTCTGCCATTCCCAAGGGCGCCAGCCTATCTGCCGCCCGCGGAGGACCCGTTTGCCGTGACGCAGTGCATATCGCACGACTCGAAAAACGTGTGTTCTGAGACGTCCAATCACCGCAGCGGCCTCTAACGTCTCGCCCGTAGCCGAGTGGACGTTCCTGACCAACCACGCACACGTCCTGCTATGCCTGGCGCGCGATCGCGAGATGCGGACACGTGACGTCGCGCTCCAGGTCGGGATCACCGAGCGCGCAGCGCAGCGGATCGCCGCCGATCTGGTTGAGGCTGGATACCTGCAGCGCAGCAAGGACGGACGGCGCAACCGCTACTCGCTCAACACCGAACGGCCGCTGCGTCATCCCCTCGAGAGCGAACACGCAATCGGCGAGATCCTGGCGCTGCTGCGCACGCCGCTCACCGCCGACCGCTAGCAACGCGCGGCTCGGCGCTCATGTCGTCGGCGCCCATTGTCGATGTGGGTAGCGTGATGCGCAGGCGGCCGTACGCCTGCAGGGAACCCAATGCGCGCAAAGCTCCTGATCCCCATCGTCGTGCTGGCCGCGATCGCGGTTGCGGCGCTCGCCGGCGTGTTCTCCTCCGGCGATACATCGCCAGCGACGCTCGGCGACCTGCAGAACGCGGCCTCGGCGACGGCCCAGACGACCGGGGTGCATCTCGCGCTAGCGGTCACGACCGCCGGCGGACCCGAGCAGGTGAGCGTCAGCGGCGGCGGCGAAATGGACCCCGCAACCCGCGAAGCGAACATCACGCTGTCGATGAACGCAAGCGGGACCCAGTCCTCGCAGATGACGATGACCGAGATCCTCAAGGACGGCACGCTGTACCTCGAATCCCCGCTGCTGAGCGAACACCTTCCGGGTGGCCAGCGCTGGGTCAGCGTCGACCTGCAGCAGCTGCAGCGCTCGCTCGGCGTCTCACCGGCGAGTGACCAGTTCGGTGTCGATCCGAGCCAGTACCTGGACTACCTGCGGGCCGCCGGCGCGCAGGTCACCGCTGCCGGCACGCAGTCGCTGCGCGGCGAAACCGTGACCCTCTACACGGGCACGATCAACATCGTGCACGCGATCGAACTCTCGGCCGGCCCGGCGGGCGCCCAGGCCGCGAGCAAGGTCACCGCAGAGATGCGCAACGCGAGCGCGGTACCGGTCGAAGCCTGGGTCGGCGCCGATCACCGGCTGCGCAAGCTCGCGATGTCACTCGAAACCCAGGGCGCCGTGACCCAGCGCGTGAACGTCGTGGCGGAATACTTCGACTTCGGGCCGATCAAGCCCGTCGCGGCGCCGCCGGCGGGCGAAGTCTTCGACCTCACCGAACAGGTCCTCTCACACCTTCCCTGACAGGCCTGCCCGCGAGACCCGAACGGCGTTACACTCGCCGCCGTGAGGGGTACGCGACTGGGATGAAGGCAAAGCTCGCTGACGTTTTTCAGATGGTCGTCGATGAGCAGACGCCGGTCGCACTGCGCGCCTTCGACGGCAGCTCCTACTCGCCGCCCGACCCCGTCGGCACCGTCGTCTTCCGCCACCCGCGGGCTTTGCGCTACATGCTCGGGTCCCCCGGGGAACTGGGAATCGCGCGCGCGTATGTGACCGGCGACTTGGACATCGAGGGCGACCTGCACGCGACACTCACCGCGCTCGACGAACACCGCCGGGAGGGCATTCGCCCACGCGACTTCATCCGTTACGCCGAACGCTGGATGCTGCGACCCGCGCCGATCCCCGCCGAGGAGGCACCGGCCTCCTGGCGGCGCGGCCTCGCGCCGCACACCCGCCGCCGCGACGCCCAGGCGATCGAGCACCACTACGACCTGCCGAGCTCGTTCTATGAACTGCTGCTCGGCCCGACGATGACCTATTCATGCGCGGTCTTCAGCGACCCTACGACCTCGCTCGAGGACGCACAGATCGAAAAGGTCGACCTGATCTGCCGCAAGCTGGACCTCAAGCCCGGCGAGCGTCTGCTCGACGTCGGCGCCGGCTGGGGCACGCTCGTGCGCCACGCCGCCCGCAACTACGGCGTCCAGGCCCTAGGCGTCACTCTGTCCGCTGAGCAGGCGCGCCACGCGAGCGCCGCGATCGCCGCCGACGGCCTCGCCGATCGCGCCGAGGTACGCAAGCTGGACTACCGCGACCTCGACCTCGCGAGCTACGACGCGATCTCGTCCGTTGGCGCGATGGAGCACTTCGGCGTTGCGCACCTCGGGTCGCACTTCGCCGCGATGCGCGAGCGGCTCCGGCCCGAGGGTCGGATGCTCAACCACGCGATCATGCGTCCCGACAGCCACGTCAGTCACAGGCCGGGACCGTTCATCGACCGCTACGTGTTCCCCGACGGAGAGCTGCAGGCGCCCGGAGCTGTAATCGCGGCGATGAACGACAACGGCCTCGAGCTGCGTCACGAGGAGAACCTGCGCGAGCACTATGGCCTGACGCTGCGCGAATGGGGCCGAAACCTCGAGCGTCACTGGGACAGCGCCGTCGACCTCGTCGGCGAGCGCCGTGCGCGCGTCTGGCGTCTCTACATGGCGATGTCGCGGATCGGCTTCGAGACGGGACTGATCGAGATTCACCAGCTGCTCGCCGTGAACTGCGGCGCCCGCGGCCAATCTGGGATGCCGCTCCGGCTCGACTTCTCGCGCCGTGGGCAGCGCGCCGCGCAGAGCGGCCAGGAAACCGGCCGCCCGGCGCGCCGACGGGCACCGTCGCTGGCCGACTGACCCGAGTCGAGCCGCCCGCCGGGCGGCGTTCAGACCATCCCCTCGCCGAGGAACCTGGCGACCGCCTCGGCGCGGGTTGAGGCGCCGGTCCTGGCGAGGACCTGCTTGACGTGCCACTTGGCCGTCTCGGCCGAGATCTCCAGCTCCTCGGCGATCTGACGGTTCGAATGGCCGAGCGCGATCAGCCGCACGACCTCGACCTGGCGCGCCGTCAGATCCAGGCGCTCTTTGCCGTGTTTCCCGGCGACGTCGAGTACCGCCCGCATCGCGGCGGAGGGATCCCCGCGCTCATCGCCGCGGCCCAGATCGCCGACTTCGGCGGGGGTCATGCGGGACAATTTGCCCGCGAACGTCGCGCGCTGCGCTTCGCCGGCCGCTCGCCGCGCGGACGCGAGCCGGAACGTCGCGACGCCGAAGTGCAGGCCGCCCTCGGTGTCGAATGCGGCGTCGAGCACGATCTGGATCGCGGCCCCGTCTCGTTCCACGAGACACTCGGCAGCGCCAAGCCGGCCGCCGCGCTTGGCGATTTCCTGCACGCGCACACGCAGCGCGTCACGTTCGCTTTCGGCAACCAGATCCCAGACCGGGCGGCCGATCAGATCCGCAGCGGTCAGGTCGAGGATCTCCGAGAGCGCAGGGTTGACGAGGCGAATGCGCGCCCTGCCGTCGAGTGTCGCGTAGCCGTAGGCCGCGAGCGCGAGCGCGAGCTGCAGCTCGGAAGCCCCCTTCACCGCGTCGCGTTCGGCGACGCGCTGGCCGGTCACATCGATCGCGATCACGAAGATCGTGCGCGGCGCCGTGGGCCCGACCGGGTACTGGGTGACGACGAGGTTACGCGTTCGGCCGCGCCCGTCCTTGACGACGCTCTCGTACTGCTGGGTCTTACCTTCGAGCGCGCGCTGCTCGAGGACGTCGATGTAGGGGTTCAGCGAGCTGCCGGTGATATCGCGGCCGCTGTGCCCGACGAGTCCTTCTCCGGGCGAGCGCGCCCAGAAGCTTCGGTAAGCCTCGTTCGCGTAGAGCAGAATCCAGTCCTCGGCGATCTCCCAGCATGAGACCATCGCCGGCAGCGAATCGATGATCGCTTCCAGGTCGATGTCCCCCAGCGCGGTCGCGACCGGCGGATCAGAGGGATCCTCACCGCGTGGATCAGGACCCCGTTGCACCGCTCGCATTCCTCCTGACGGGAAACATCGACTGAAAGCTTTCCCGGGCAACCATTTAAGCACGCCCGCTCGGGCGGCGGTGGCTCGCCGCGGTGCTCCCTATGCGCCGGCGCTCGCCGGCGCGCCCGCGCGCAGCCCCCTGACCAGCGCTACCGCGCCCCGAACCGCGAACACGGCGATCAGCGCGGTCGCCCCCGCGGTCCCCCCCATGCCGGAGAGCGTCGTGCCGAACTCAAGCAGCAGGGCGCCGTAGAGCAGCCCCCCGACGGGGAGCAGCACTACGTACCCGGGGAGCCGGGCCGGCGCGGTCATGCCGACGAAGCTGGCGCCGAACCACGCGACCGTCAAGGCTCCGGCATGGCCCCCGGCCAGGCCTGGCGCGAGTAGCAGCAGCAACGCGAAGAGCGCTGTCGGAACGGCCGACCCCAGGACCGGGCCCCAACCGGCGCTGAAGGCCAGCGCTCCGGTCGCGGGCGCGGCGAGGGCCGCGATCACCAGCACGGCACCAGCGACACCGCCAGCGTCGAGCGGCACGCCAGGGGACCCACCCGATCCGAGGGTCGCGGCGACCCCATACGAGATCAGCACCCCGCCGAGCGCGAGCGTGCCCATCTTGCCCCCGATGCCGACCCAGGCTTCGCGGCTGACCGACCAGAATGCGCCGGCCAACAGACCCGCGAACAGCACCCAGGCGAACGACGGGAGCACGGCCGCCGCGGTGCCGCCGACGAACGCCCCGACATAGATCGGACCGCCGTGGTGGTCGCGCGCGCCGGCGACCAGGCGCACGAGCATTCCCCCGAGCGCGCCGACCAGCGCCGCCGAGAAAACAGGCGGAGCCTTGAGGAGCCTGACCTCAGCCGCCGCAACCGCCGCGGCCGCGAGACTGAGCAGCGGATCCTCGACACGCGGCGCGACGATGTGCCCCTGATCGGAGGTGCCTGCGAGCCCCGCGAGCACGAGGATCGCGACGAGGCCGGCGCCGATCGATTCGAGCGTGCCGTGGCCGACGATGAAGCTGGCGACGAACACGAAAGCGACAAGCAGCCACAGCGTCAGGAAGTGCGCGGCTCTCGCCAGTCGGTGTTCGCCGCGGCGAGGCGCAGGTTCCTGGGCAGCGCCGGCAACCCCCCTCCCAGAGTGAGCTTGGCCGCTGCGCACAGCGCGATGCTACCGACAGGTCCACGACCAGACCGCGCATGCGGGGGTGTCTCGATGCCGGTAAGACCGAAGCGTGCCACCCCGCCAGTGGCTCCGTGCGGCCGCGAAAAGGCGGCGCCGTTCCGCGACACTTCAGGCGTGTCTCTACCTCTGTCGGGCCAGCAGGAATACGGCGTGCGCTTCGACTGGGGAACTGCTGGTGCAGCTCGTGTCGCTGACCCCGGGGGTGTGCTCGTCATCGTGGACGTCTTGTCGTTTACGACTTCGGTAACGGTCGCCGTCGAGCGCGGAGTCGCCGTATATCCCTCGGCGTTGCACGATGAACGAGCGGGTCAGCTCGCTCGCGACGTTGGGGCTGTCCTGGCAGTGGGGCGTTCGCAAGCCACTGCGGAGCACCCCTGGTGCTTGTCGCCGGCCGCGCTTCGTAACGCGGATGCTCCCAGGCGGCTTGTGCTGCCTTCTCCGAACGGCTCCGCCATTGCGGCCGCCGCGAGTGGTGTGGTGGTAGCCGCGTGCCTCCGGAATGCCACTGCGGTAGCGGCCTGGCTGAGCGATCGCTACGGGAGCCGCGAGGCGCCCGTGACGGTCGTCGCTGCCGGTGAGCGCTGGCCCGATGGGTCGCTGCGCCCCGCGGTTGAGGACCTGCTTGGAGCAGGCGCCGTCCTCGCGGCACTAGCGGACGCCCGGGACTTCGAGGCCTCGCCGGAGGCTGCCCTCGCCCGGGTTGCGCATGCCGGGGTGAAGTCGGTGGCCGAGACGGTTAGGCGATGCGTCTCTGGCGTCGAATTGGAGCATCTGGGGTTCGGAGCTGACGTTGACGTCGCGGTGGAAGTAGACGCAAGTGAGGTCGTGCCCGTGCTCACGGGTGGCGCGTTCCAGCCTGGATGACGCGTTCCGCGGGCAGGCCGCTGAGTACTCAGCGGCGCCACCCCGGGCTCCAAAAGTGAGTAGGCGTTGTGGCGCGGCGCGCCGTCGGGGTTGGTGCGCTCGATAATCCCGAGTGCCGCAAGGAGCCTGACTCCGGCAGCCGCCATGATTGGGTCCGCGTTGCGCTTGAGGTTCCATCCGGCGCGGACAACTAGCGGACGGCCACCCGGACCGGCACCCCGGGGCCGAGTGCCGCCGGGGCATTAAGACGGCTGGTTCAATGGGTGCGAAGCGGCGAGGAGCGTCTCAGCGGAACTCATCGCGCGCTGCTACCCGATTGCGACCGTCCTGCAGCCCGATCGCGGCGATGGGTTCAGCAGCCGACGGCATCCCGCAGTGTCCTGCACGCCTGCGCCATCCGCGGGGCCGACAGCCCGGTCACCCTGCGGCGAAATGCATCGCGAGGGAGGGTGTGGATGTTGTCGAAGTTGACAACGCACGTCGTCGGAACGCCATCGTCGGCGGGGTTGAGTTCCAGCTCCGAGACAAGGCCGCGGTAGGTTCGGGTGAGGGCGGCGACGACCACCGAGCCGATCCGATCGGCGACCGGATCGCGCGTTAGCACCAGAACGGGGCGGTCGCCCCCGGGCGTCAGCGCGAACCAGACCTCACCCCGCTTCATCGCCCCACTCCGACCAGTCCTCGTCCGGCCCCCAGTCGGCGACCGATGCAAGGGATCGCTCGGCCTCAGTGAGCGGCTTAAGCGCCCACGCCTCAACATCGTTCTCGCTGCTCAGAGCCGCCAGGTGACGGTGAACCGCATCGCGCAGAAGCTCTGAACGGTCAACGCCCAAGGCCCGCGCCCAACGCTGAAGCGCCGCCGCCTCCTCGTCCTGCACCCTGAAACTCACCATTGTCATACGTTTAGGCTAACACGTAATACAAGAGTGGAGACGGTGGGAATCGAACCCACGTCCGCGACCGCGTTTAGATGGCTTCTACGAGCGTAGCCGGCGCTCTGATCTCGCTCCGCGCTCGCCTCGCCGGCGGGGTTGCGCGGTGCCAGTCCCCTGAAATTTCCCCGGATCGGCGAGGACGAACCTCACCGGGTGAGCCCGCATTCTGATCCCGGTTATCCCCGCGGCGGGCTGGCGGGGTCCGAGACCTCACGGTCTAGTTTGTGCTAGACGGCGAGGGCGTACTCGTGAGAGTCCGCACCTATTTTTTCCCGGGTGTTTTACGAGGCCTCCCGGGACCTCGACTCGCGACCACCCAAACGGAACCGACCGCGTCGAAGCCTGTCGTCCCCGGGTGTGTACCGGTCAAGTGTAGAGCCCTGACGGCAACAAAAAAGAGACGCGGTCCCGAGCCGTTTGAGGAACCTTCCGGGTTCCGGCCCAAGGGCCTTCTCTCGGTCGGTGGCGCGGCCTCACACCTCTTGGCCTCGCTCTTGGCGGCTCGGTGCCGCGTCGAGAGGCAACTTATGCAGCCGTCCCTGCAAGCGCAAGGGGGTCGTGCGCGACAATCCCGCATCCTCCGAAAAAAGTTCAGAAACGCGCTCGCCCGGCCGCTGATCCCGGCGCGAGTTCAGGGGCCGTTAAGGCTCGCTGCCACAATGAACACGTGGATGAGCTGAGCCCATACCAGGTGCCCTCGGGAGACCCCTTTGCGCTGCCGGCGCGCCCGCCCCAAGAAGTCGTCGCGGCGCCCGCACAGCCTGCAGCGAAGCCACGCAATCGCGGCGGACTGCGCGGCCGGATCGCGAGCGCCGGCTCGGCGATCGCAGCTTTGTTCGCAAAGTTCTTCACCGCGATCAAGGCGGGCCTGCTGCTGCTGCCCAAAGCAAAGCTGCTGACCACGTCGGGGACCGCGCTGCTCTCCGTCGCGGCGTATTCGCTGTTCTGGGGCTGGCCGTTCGCGGCCGGGTTCGTGCTGCTGATCTTCGTCCACGAGATGGGCCACGTGGTCGCGCTGCGGCGCGAGGGGATCAAGGCCAGCGCGCCGACCTTCATCCCGTTCATGGGCGCCGTGATCGCCGCCCGCTCGCTCGGCGACAACGCGCTGGCCGAGGCGCGCGTCGGTCTTGCGGGGCCGCTGCTCGGCACGATCGGCTCGGCGCTCGTGCTGGTCGCCGGCGAGCTGCTGCACAGCGACATGCTGAAGGCGCTCGCGTACGTCGGCTTCCTGCTGAACCTCTTCAACATGATCCCGGTCACGCCGCTCGACGGCGGCCGCGCGATGGCCGCGATGGCGCCGTGGATGTGGTTCGCGGGGCTCGCAGTCATGGCGGTGCTGATGCTTCTGGCACCCAACCCGATCCTGCTGTTCATCCTGGTGATCGGCGCGCTGGATACGTGGCGCCGCTGGAAGGCCCGCTCGACACGATCGCTCGAGCAGGCCGCCTACTACCGCGTCAGCCCGCGCGGGCGCATGATCGTCGGCCTGGCCTATGTCGGGCTGATCGCTGCTCTGGCGTTCGGCATGGAGACGGCACACGTGCTCGCCTCCGGCGGGCACTCGTTCGGCTCGATCTAGCGGCCCGACAGGGCGCGTTCCATGTCGCGCTTCATCTCGCGCTCTCGGATCGCGTCGCGCTTGTCGTGGGCCTCCTTGCCGCGCGCGAGCGCGATCTCCACCTTGGCGTGCGGGCCCTTGAAGTAGAGCCGGGTCGGCACGATCGTCAGGCCGCGCTCACGAGCACGGCCTTCGAGGCGGTCGATTTCGCGGCGGTGCAGCAGCAGCTTGCGTGGGCGCTCGGGATCGTGATTCTCGCGCGCCGCGGGCTGGTAGGGCGGGATGTGGACCGAATGCAGCCATAGCTCGCCGTTCTTCGCCGCGACGTAGCCGTCCTTGAGCTGCGCGCCGCCGGCACGCAGCGCCTTGACCTCGGTGCCCTGCAGCGCGATGCCGCACTCGAACTTCTCGAGCAGGTGGTAGCGGTGGGCCGCCTGGCGGTTGGATGCGATGTCCCCCGCGCCGATCTTGCGCTTCTGCCCCTTCTTTGCCATCCGTTGAGCCTAACCAGCGCTGATCAGATCGACGCGACCACGCAGGGCGTCAACCCGTTCGACCCGCACCTGCCGCGTATCACCGAGGCGCAGCGTCGCGCCGGTGTCGCTGCGCAGGATCGTGCCCTGCTCGTTGATCTCCCACCACTCACGCGCACCGCTCTTGGCGCTCGAGCGCAGCGTGCGAACGGGCAGCATCCCCTCGTAGCAGCGCTCGCCTCCCTTGCGTCCGAAGGCGAGGAACGCCCCGGCGCCGATCAGCCCGGTGATCTCGCCCTCGAACGCGCGATCCCAGCCGCGCCGGAACAGCTCGCGCTCGAGCAGCATGCAGCCAACGATGTCGTCGGCGTCGCGCTCAAGCAGCATCGCGTCGCGCTCGGTCTGCGAGCACCAGGCGCCGAGTTCGGCCAGCGGGCCGCGCTCGGGTGCCCGCTCGCCGCCACCGACCGCGGCGAGCAGAGCGCGATGGCAGACGATGTCGGGATAACGGCGGATCGGCGACGTGAAGTGGCAATAGGCCCGCGAGTGCAGGCCTGCATGACCGCTGTTGACCGGCGAATAGACGGCCGGCCGCAGCGAACGCAGCAGCAGCGAGTCGAGCGCCCGCCGCCCATGCCCGGCGTGCGCGACGTGACGCTCGATGCCCACCGAGATCGGGCCGAGCAGCTCCGCCGCCTGCGAGGGCGAAAGGTTCTCCGGGATCGGCGGTGTAGGGACCTGCAGCGACGCGAGGGCGTCGACGAGCCGCTCAACGGCGGCGGGCTCGGGACGTTCGTGCACGCGGTACAGGCAGGGCTGCCCGCGGCGCTCGAGCAGCTCGGCGACGGCCTCGTTGGCGGCGATCATCAGGTGCTCGATCAGGGAGTGTGACTCCGCCTGCTCGCGGTTGCGCACGGCGGTCACGTAGCCCTGCTCGTCAAAGTCGAATTCCGGCTCGGGCGTGTCGACGACGAGTGCGCCGGCGTGCTCGCGGCGCTCACGCAGCGCCCCTGAGGCAGCGCGCGCGAGCGCCAGCGGGGCGCCCCACGGTTCGCTCGCCTGCTCTTTGCCGTCGAGAATACGCTGCACCCGCTCGTAGTCGAGCCGCTCGTCCGAGCGGATCAGCGACCGATAGAAGCTTGCTGCCACGCGGCGGCCGTCCTCAATCTCGAGCTCGGCGGTCACCGCGGCGCGCTCGATGCCGGGGCGCAGGCTGCACGCGTCGCTCGAGAGCGCATGCGGCAGCATCGGTTCGACGGTTCCCGGCACGTACACCGAGTTTCCGCGGCGTCGCGCCGCCAAGTCGAGCGCGTCATCCTCGCGGACGAAGGCACTCACGTCGGCGATGTGGACATAGATCCGGGTGCGCGCACCGCCGAGATCCTCGGCGGAGATCGCGTCGTCGAAGTCCTTCGCGCCCGTCGGATCGATCGTGAAGGTGGTCAGCTCCGTGAGGTCGCGCCGGCCGCCGCGCTCGAAGTCGCGTGCCCGTTCGCGCGCCTCGGACTCGACGTCGTCCTCGAAGCCGCGCGGCAGCCCGCGGTCGAGCAACAGCGCCTCAACGATGTCGCGGGCAACGTCGGGGCTGCCGATGACCCGCTCGACGACGGCGCCGCGCCGGCGTCGACCGACGCGCAGCAGGACGATCTCGCCGGCCGCGGCGTGCGTCGCGTGCTGCTGCACGGTCAAGCGCCCCAGTCCCCGCTCCTCGCGCGCGAACAGCGGCGTTGCCGTCAGGAACCGGCCGGTGCGCTCGAGTAGCGCGACCGCGTGCTCGGCTGGCGGCGCTTTGCTCAACCCAGGCGCGCCGCGACGTGGTCGAGCGCCGTCTGCAGTCCGGCTTCGCCGTCGACCTTGCTCGCGTCGACCTTCACTTCGGGAATCACGCCGGCGCCCTGTTTGACGCCGCCGCCGCCGAGGTTGCGACCGTTCGGCGTGAAGTACTCGCCGACCGTGATGTCGAGCGCGCCGCCGTTCGAGAGCTCCTGCTCCTCCTGGAAGACACCCTTTCCGAAGGTGTGGGTGCCGATGACGACCGCACGGTGGTGATCCTGCAGGGCGCCGGTGAGAATCTCGGCGGCCGAGGCCGTGTTTTCGTCGACGAGCACGACCATCGGCTGGTTGGCATCGGTGATCGCGCCGGTCGCGTACTCGCGGTCTTCACCGACCGCGCGGCCCCGCATCGAGACGATCAGGCCTTTGGGGATGAAGTAGCTGGCGATGCGCACAGATTCCTCGACGAGTCCGCCGCCGTTGGAGCGCAGGTCCAACACGATTCCTTCCGCCCCTTCGCGGCGGACTTTCTCAAGTGCTTCGTGCACTTCGGCGGCCGAGCCCGGCGTGAACGACGCGAACTCGATGATCCCGATCTTGTGGCCTTTGACGGTCCGGACCTCGGAGGCGACCACCGGCTCCTTGATGACGGCCCTTTCGACTGTGACCTGGCGGGTCGGCCCGCCCGCGCCGCCGTGGCGTAGCGTGAGCACGACGCTGGTCCCCGGCTCGCCCTTGATCAGCGAGGTGGCGTGTTCGGTCGACAGCCCGGCCAGCGAGCGCCCGTCGACGCCGACGATCGTTTCGCCGGGACGAAGGCCCGCGCGCTGCGCCGGTGAGCTGTCGAAGACGTGGGCGATCAGCAGCCCTTGGTGGCTGGCCGCGACGGCCACGCCGATCCCGGTGAAGTGCGGCGGCGCGATGAAGGTGCCGAATTCGGAGGGCGAGAGATAGTGCGAGAAGCGGTCGTGCAGGCCGGCGACCATCCCGCCGATCGACGCTTCCTGCAGCTGCCCGCTGCCGATCGGCCGGTAGTAGTAGTTCTCGATCCGTTCGACGGCTTCGTCGATCGCCCGGTTGGGCCCGGAAGCAGTCAGCGAGTTGCGCACGAAGCCCGGCAGGCGGTTGGGGTGACCACCGAGCCAGATACCGCCGATCAACACGGCGACGAGGGCGATGACGGTGAGCGCGATCCGGCGTGCGTTCGGCGGCAGCTTCATTTCGCAAGAGAGCCTAGAGCAGCACCCGCGGGCTGCCTGCGGGGCCATAGGCTGCCGCCATGCTGCTGGGAGTCGATGTCGGGGGCACCTTCACCGACGCCGTGCTGATCGACGACGCCGGAGCCGTCTTCACGGCCAAGGTTCCGTCCAGCCCGGCCGATCAGTCGCGCGCCGTGCTCGAGGCGGCGCGGCTGGCGCTCGCCGCGAGCGGCGCGCCCGCAAGCCGGATCCGGCGCTTCGCGCACGGGATGACGGTCGCGACGAACGCGCTGCTCGAGGGAGAAACCGCCCGCACGGCGCTCGTCGCGACGGCCGGCTTCACGGACGTGATCGAGCTCGGCCGCCAGGCGCGCCCGGACCTCTATCGGCTCGAGGTTCGCCCGCGCGAGCCGCTCGTACCCGCGCAGCTGCGCTTCCCAGCCGCCGAGCGGATCGGCCCGGAGGGGGTGCTCGAGCCGCTCACGGCCGCAGAGGCCGGACGCGTCGCCGAAGCGGTCGCCGCCGCGCAGCCCGAGGCGGTCGCCGTCGCACTGCTGCACTCCTACGCCGACCCTTCGCATGAGCTGGCGCTGCGCGACGCGTTGCTTGACGCGCTGCCGGACGGGGTGCCGATCTCGCTCTCGAGCGAGACGGTCGGCACGTTCCGCGAGTTCGAACGGACCGCCACGACCGCGCTCGATGCCTGCCTGACGCCGCGCCTGGCTCGATACCTGCATCCGCTCGCCGAGCACTGCGCCGCCGCACAGCTGCCCGAGCCGTCGATCATGCAGTCCGCCGGCGGCCTGACGGACCTCGCGCGCGCCGCCGACCACGCCGCACTGACGCTGCTCTCCGGGCCCGCCGGCGGGGTCGCGGGAGCCCGCGCGCTGGCGGAGCTGAGCGGCGAGCCCGACGTCGTGTGTTTCGACATGGGCGGCACGTCGTGCGACGTCTGCGTGATCGAGGACGGTGTCGTCGGCGAGAGCGCCGAACGGGTGATCGCGCAACGTCCCCTCGCGCTCCCGTCGCTCGACATCGAGACGATCGGCGCCGGTGGCGGCTCGATCGCCTGGCGCGACGCGGGCGGCGCGCTGCGCGTCGGCCCGCGCTCTGCGGGGGCGCAGCCGGGGCCGGCGTGCTACGGGCAAGGCGGCGAGCTGCCGACCGTGACCGATGCGAACGTGCTGCTCGGACGGCTTCCCGCCGACACGCCGCTCGCCGGGGGCGTCAAGCTCGACCGCACGCCAGCCGAGCGGGCCATCGCCGGGCTCGCAGCCGAGCTCGGCCTGACCGCGCTCGCCTGCGCCGAGGGAATCGTTCGCGTCGCCGAGGCCGAGATGCTCGGCGCGATCCGCCTGATGACCGTCGAGCGGGGCGTCGATCCCCGTTCGTTCGCGCTGCTCGGCTTTGGCGGCGCCGGAGGCCTGCACGCGACGGCGCTCGCCGAGCAACTGTCGATCGGGCGCGTGATCTTCCCGCGACTCGGCGGGGTGCTCTCCGCCTTCGGGCTCGCCGGCGCCGCGCCGCGCCGAGATGCCTCGCGCAGCGTGCTGCTGGCCGGCGAGCGCTTTACCGGCGCACGGCTCGATGACGTGCGGCGCAGCCTCGTTCGGCGCGCCGCCGACGAACTGGGCTCCCCGGTCGTGCGGATGCAGCTGCGCCATGAGCTGCGCTACGGCGGCCAATCATTCGAGCTTGCTGTCGACGAGCGCACCGGCCCCGAGGGCCCGACGTCCGGACCCGAGGAGCTGCGCGAGCGCTTCGCCGCAGCGCACGTGGCACGCTACGGCTACCGCGACGACGGCGCCGAGATCGAGCTCGTCACGGTGCGCGCCGCGGTCTGGGGGCAGGCGCCTCACTGCGTTCCGCACGCCCGCAGCGCGGCTCCCACGGCCTCCGGCGCCGCGGACATCGTCCTGGACGGCGAGACGCTGCGCTGCTCGGTCCTGACCGGCGAGCGGCGAGCCGGCGAGGCGATTTCGGGGCCTGCGCTGCTCGCACTCGACGACGCGACGCTGTTGGTGCGCCCCGGCTGGTCCGGGACGGTCGACGAGCAGGGAACGGTGCGACTCGAGCACGGCGGTGGCTGATCGCCTGGACGCGATCGAGCTGCAGATCATGCTTGGCTCGCTGGGCGCCGCCTGCGACGAGATGGGCGCCGTGCTGATCCGTGCTGCCCACTCGTCGAACATCAAGGAGCGCCGGGACGCCTCGACCGCGCTCTTCGACGCCGACGGGCAGATGGTGATGCAGGCGGAGCACATCCCGGTGCACCTCGGAGCGATGCCGGCGGCGGTACGAGCCGTCGTCGGCGAGCGCCACCGCGCAGGGGTCGCCTGGATCCTCAATGACCCGTACGCCGGCGGCACCCACCTGCCCGATATCACCGTCGTCACGCCTGTGTTCGCGCGCGGCTTACTCGTCGGCTTCGCGGCCTGCCGGGCGCATCACGCCGACGTGGGGGCGCGACGGCCGGGCTCGATGCCGGCCGACAGCCACACGCTCGCCGAAGAGGGTGTGGTGATCGACCCGCAGGTCCTCGACCAAGCCGCCGTCGAGCGGCTGACCAGCCGGATGCGCCAGCCGGACGAGCGTCGCGCCGATCTGCGCGCGCAGCTCGCGGCAAATGCCGTCGGTGCCCTGCGGATGCGCGCGCTCGCCGAACGCATGGGCGTCGCGGCGCTGCGCGCCGCGACCGACGAGGTACTGGACTACGGCGAGCGGCGCACACGTGCCTGCCTGCGCGAACTCGACGGGCGCGCGCGCGGAACGCGGGACGTCCTCGAGGGGCCGGGCGGCGATCTTGAGCTGACGCTGCGGGCCGTCGTCGAGGGCGGCCACCTGACGCTCGACTTCAGCGGCAGCGCGGCCCAGCATCCCGGCAACCTCAACTGCCCGCTTGCGGTCACCGAATCGGCGTGCCTGTTCGCGCTGCGCGTGCTGACCGACCCCGGTATCCCGCCGACGGCCGGAACACAGCGGGCGATGACCGTGATCGCGCCGGCCGGAAGCATCCTCAACGCGCGCCGGCCCGCGGCGGTTGCCGCAGGCAACGTCGAGACGTCCTCGCGGATCGCCGACATGGTGCTCACCGCGTTCGGCCGCGCCCAGGGCCAGGGGACGATGAACAACCTGACGCTCGGCGACGAGTCGTTCTCCTACTACGAGACGCT
>Ga0182013_10000252_pt1 | contig 73209 bp, 60 predicted proteins | sample 612S2MmetaG_FD_120487 | JGI IMG/M metagenome (GOLD analysis project Ga0182013, IMG submission 120487) | Permafrost microbial communities from Stordalen Mire, Sweden - 612S2M metaG | ecosystem: Environmental > Terrestrial > Soil > Wetlands > Permafrost | place: Sweden: Stordalen | collected... | reverse complement strand
CCAGCCGTCGCCCTTGTTCGCCGGATGCCGCCTCTCCAGGCTGAAGGCCACAGACGAAGTCACAAAATCAATCAGCAGGAATCCCAGGAAATAAGCCACCAGCTTTTCAAAGCTGGCCGGCGAAGCCGCCTCGGGATGGTAATGCAAATTGATGAGAAAGTTCACAATGCCCCACACAAACAGCAAGTCGATGAACGGCGACACCAGGGGGAGAAACATCTGGAAGACGAGAATATTGGGCAATGCGAAGAGGCCCATCGCCTTGTTGCGGATAAACGCGGCGCGATGCTTCCACACCGCCTGCAGCGTTCCAAACGACCACCTGAACCGCTGCCGCATCAGCCCATTGGCATCGATCGGCGCCTCGGTAAACGCCAGGCTGCGATCCTCGTAGTCCACCCTCAGTCCCTGCTCGAGCAGGTTCATGGTGAGGTCGGCGTCCTCGGCCACGGTGTTCAGCGGATAGCCGCCCGCCGCTTTTACCGGCTTGGTCCGCCACGCTCCGATTGCTCCCGGCACCACTGTCACCACGTGAAACAGATCCAGCGCCCGGCGCTCGAAGTTCTGGCTGGTGATGTACTCGAGGGCCTGCCACCGCGTCCACAGGTTCACGCGGTTGCCCACCTTCGCGTTGCCAGCCATGGCCCCGATGCGCGGATCCTCAAAGTGCGGCACCAGCTTTGAAATCGCATCTGGGGCAATGACCGTGTCCGCGTCGATGCCCACATAAATCTCTTCACTCAGCCGGTCTAGTGCATAGTTCAACGCCGCCGCCTTGCCGCCGTTCGCCTTGGTCAGCACCTGCACCCGCCCTGCCGCAATCTCCTGTGCATAAGCCGCCGCGGCCACCTCCGCCGTCTGGTCGCTCGACCCATCGTCGATCACAATCACGTGCAAATTTTTGTAGTCGGAATTGAGCACCGACCGGATCGTCCTCACAATCACCGTCTCTTCGTTGTAGGCCGGAATCAGCACCGCCACGCGCGGGTTATACCCCGCTGTAGCCACCTGGTGCGGCCGTCGCAGCCGATCGATAATCGCAAAGAGCCCGACGATCACCAACCGCGCGCTCATCAGAATATCGCCGACAAAAAATACCATCACAATAAAATTCCCGACGATATCCAACGCGGAAAAGGCGATGGAATCGGGAAGGGTGCGCACCCGTTGCCAGAAGGTGAGCGGCGGCATCACCTCCGCGGTGGTCTTGCCCATCAGCGCCGATACCGGGACGATGGTGTACCCCTTTGCGCGCAGCGCGTCAATCAGCACCGGCAGCGCCTTCACCGTGGCCGAGCGGTCCCCGCCGCCATCGTGCATCAGGATGATCGAGCCGCGAAACTGCGGCTTGGTCTTCATGGTCACCAGTTGGGCCATCACCGATTGCGTAATCTCGGCCGGCGTCTTGCGGGGATGCTCGTTCCAGTCGTCGGTATCGATCTTGTTGCCGATGATGATGTAGCCCTTCTGCTCGATGTGCCAGGCCGGCGCCGCCTCGTCGTCGGTGTCGGGCTCTTCGTCGATGTCATACGGAGGGCGGAAGTAAAGCGGCTGCACACCCAGCTTGCTTTCAAAGAGCCGTTCGGTAAGGTTGATCTCCAGATCGAGCTGGCGCGTCGAGATTTCGCTGATGTCGGGATGGGTCCAGGTGTGGCTGCCGATCTCGTTTCCCTCGCGGACGATTCTCTGCAGCAGGCCCACATGCTGCGCAGCCTCCGAGCCGATTGCCATGAAGGTGCCTTTGACGTTCTTGGCTTTCAGAATGTCAAGAATCTTCGGCGTCCAGGTCGGATCCGGGCTATCGTCAAACGACAGCGCAACCTCGTTCGGATGGTATCCATATTGCTGAATCGTGTACGAGCGCGGATACACGTCCATGTGCTCGTCGACGATCAGCTTCCGCCGCGGATCAGGCTCATCTGTATCTACGGTTACCGTCCGCTTGCCCGGCTGAGGCAGTCCCGTGATGCGCAATATGTCGCCTTCGCCCTCGGTGTCCACGTCGTGCCCGGGCTGCACCTGGGCGAGCGCCTGCAGCGAATCAGCGCTGCGCGGCGCGTCCCACACATTCCACAACGAACTGTCTTCCTCGCCCAGCCGCCACAGCGCAAAGGTCTGCACGCCCATCCAGCGCGCCACGCGCAGCTCGTTCAATATCGTTACGCCGTCGAGAAACCACACCACGTGTCGCTGATTTGAGTCCTCGTCAATGTATTCAAAGTGCGGATTCAGCGTGTCGTAATCCAGGTCCAGATCCGCGTCCGCATCCGAGGCCCTCTGCCACGCCTCTGAAACCTGCAGATCCTCGGTGTTCAATACCTTCGGCTTGGGGTGCCTCTTGTCCTTCGGATCGGGAATGGACAGCGTCCAGTCGTACCCGTAATTGCCCACGGCGCAAATCAGCTTTTCCTTGGGCACGACCTTCAGCACCCGCAGAAGGTTGTCCACGAACCAGCTCTGGCTGGCCACCGGCCCGGGGTCTGAAGTGGTCTGATGCTGGTCGTAGTTCATCAGCACGATGCCGTCGGAGTGGGAAGCAATCTGCTTCAGTTCCTCGTCCGGGGTTGACGCCGCCACATTCACATAGAGCTTCAGATTCATGGCGCGCATCTCGGCATAGAGAGCCTCGATAAAACTAACGTACGCCGGCTGCGCATCGTCATTGAGGCTCTCGATGTCCAGCGACAAGCCGCGATACGTCGGGTACGCTGCCATGAAGCGCAGAATCTGATTGCGCAGTCCCGCGCTCTTGTCCGCGTCCTTCAGTACACCGCCCACGCCGGCGTCCCAGCTCTGCGTGTGCGGATTGTAGTTGTTCAGGTGCGGATAGACCTCCGTGTCCATCTTCGCTGCCTGGATGACCCGCTTCACCCGGCCGTCATTATCCGGATCGTGAATCGTATTGCCTTCGATCGCCGGAACCTCGCGCAAGTTGTCGCCGCTCATCTCCATCAGCGTTCCCAGCGGAGCGTCCACGTGCAGCCACTGCGGAAAAAGAATATCGATCTGGTGAATGTGCTCCTTCAACGATGAGTAGCTGGCCGCATCGTCCTGCACATAATAGGCGGCCCTCAATCCCTCGCCGGAGTTGAGAGGAATCTCCGAGGGCCGCCTTCCCGTCTTGCGCCGTGCCGGCAATTTACTCTTCTGCCCGCGCAGATAGATTGAGCGGTCAGGCAGCGCGCGGTAATTGTGTTTCGGAGTTGGGAGCAACAGCTCAGGCAGAGCCTGGTTGCGGAACACGTTGAAGATGAACCCAACCACCACCAGCGTTGAAATCACCGCCACTGCGTCCAGTATCCGGCGCAGCCGCTTCCACCGCTTGCGCTCCGGGTCGTAAAAAATCTGGCGATCAGGCATAACCGGCGTCGTCTCCGCTACTGTTCGAAGTTCTCAACCAATTCACTTTCACGGAGCCGTCAACCTCACCCATCCCTGTCCTCTTGTCGCCAATCCCTTTGAGACGTTCTACCCTATACAGTACGAATCGTATGGAACCCGCCACCGAGAGTCAATCGCCCGCCCCGCGCCGCCTGAACCCATCGGCGCGAAGGCTGATTGGCGTTGTCGTCCCTCTGGCCGCCGGCCTTGCACTGCGTATCTTCATGCTCCATTGGCTCTATGAAGCCAACGGCGACAGCCTCGTCTACGGCGCCATTGCCAAAAACCTCATCCTCTACGGCCGCTACGCTCTCACCACCGGCAGCGGGGAAATCTATCCCACCCTCATCCGGCTGCCCGGCTATCCGCTCTTTCTCGCGCTATCATTTCGACTCTTCGGCATCGAAAACTACTACGCCGCCGCCTGCCTTCAAATCGCCATGGACCTTGCCGGTTGTCTTCTTCTCGCCGGCTTCGTCCGCCGCATCGTCCCGCCTCAATTCCAATCCGGGGCGGCAACGGCAACCTTGTGGCTTGCCGCTCTCTGCCCGTTCACCGCCTCCTACGCCGCCCTTCCCCTGGCTGAAACGCCCACCCTCTTCGCGCTGTCGCTCGCCCTCTGGTCCGTAGCCTGTTTCCGCGACCACCCGCGCTGGAAATACGCCCTCTGGTTCACCTTCGCCGTGTGCTTCGCCGCGCTGCTGCGTCCCGATGGAGCGCTGGCCGCGGCGGCTTTCGCGCCCGCTCTCGTTCTCGGCCTTCCCTCGTCCAAGATCGCGCCCGCAAAACTGGCCCGCATGGCTCTGGTCTGCATCGCCCTCGCACTCATCCCATTCGCCGTCTGGACCTGGCGAAACTGGCACACCTTCCAGGTCTTCCAGCCTCTAGCTCCGCGCCTCGCCACCGACCCCGACGAAGCTCCCACCCCTGGCTGGGAGAGCTGGGTCAAATCCTGGTCGCTGGACTTCATCACCACCGACGAAATCTACTGGAACGTTCCCGGGGACGTCCTCGACGTCGCCGCGCTTCCCTCCCGTGCCTTCGACTCACCCGCCCAGTACGCCGAAACCCGCGCGCTGGCCGAGGACTACAACGCCGGCGGCTACGAGATCACGCCGGCCATCGACGCCCGCTTCGCCCAACTCGCCCGCCAGCGCATCGCCGCCCACCCCCTGCGCTACTATCTCTGGCTGCCCCTGGGCCGCGTAGCCGACATGTGGCTCCGGCCCCGCGTAGAAAATCTGCCCATCGATCTCGACTGGTGGGTCTACCGCCACCACATGGCTGAGACCCGCTTCAGTTGGAGTTGGGCAGCGCTTAACGCAATCTACATCCTGCTGGCACTTGCGGGGTTCTCCATGCGGCCACGCTTCTCGGCTGCGCTCGCGGCCTATTTGCTGTTGCGCAGCGCCCTGCTGCTCACCGTCGAAGCTCCCGAGGCCCGCTACACCCTGGAGTGTTTCCCCATGCTCTTCGCCCTGGGCGGCTTTGCGCTTCACCGGTTTATATACGTGGTCTTTTTATCGGTCGCAAAGGTGAAAGCATCCTTCGGCAAAGCCTGATTCACTTTGATATTCGTATAGTGCGCGGTTCGCGACTGCCCCTGTCCCTCATCGAAATACTGCTTCAGGCTGATGCCCCGTTCCGTATCCATCCAAACGATCACCTTGGGCAGATTCTTCTTCACCGACGGGTCCTTAGGCGTCAGTTCCAGCTTCGCCGTCTTCACCCCGTCCACGGTCTCTTCCCCGTCGTACTTGATCTCCCACTTTTCCTCGAGTTCTTTGCCGCTGGCCCCGAATCCCAGCATGAACCAATCATGGTACTGGCTCAGCTTGCTCAGCGTAGTCACCTGATCAGGCAGCTTCTCATACAGTTGGATCGAGCCTTTCACGCAGCACACCACGACCTTCGGTGCAGGCTGCCCGTTGTCTTTTTCAATGTGCGCGCCCATCTGGAAGTTCGTGCCGCTGCGCTGGTAATACACCGTGCCCGTTTGAACGTCGGTATCCGGCACTGGATCGGTCTGCGTCGCGTCAAACTCAAAATCCGCCGAAGTGGTGTGGAACCTGGCTGAAGCCGCATCGAGTTTGCTCAGCACCGAAGCCAGATCGTCCGCTGCAAATGCCCCGCGCGCGGGTAAAAGCGCCATCATCATCAGCATTGTAAAAAGAGGCCCCACAAAATCAGGCCCCGTAGGGAAAAGCTTTCTTCTCAAATCCATATCCTTCCTGAGTGGACGAGTTGACAGCCGACAGTTAACAGCTAATAGCTCTTGTCCTGGATGCAGCTTTTGTTCGTCAAAAGTCTGCAAGTCTATAAAACCGTCCATTGTTCGCCGCCACTGTTCGCTGTCAGCTGTCTACCGTCCGCTGTCAACTGTCTTCACCGGTGCGCCCACACCCTCCACTCCAGGTTCCCTTTGGCGTCTGTAACCGTATCCCAGCGCTCCACTGACACCGCATCTCCGGTCACCGGCTCAATCGCCTCGCGCAACGCCTTCTTTACCACCGCATTCGATGCGCCCACCGGCACATTCACGTCCTGCGCGTCGACCGTCACAATCACGCCGCGCCCGCCGTTCCCGCTCACCAGGATTGGATGCGCCGGACCCGCCGTCCGCGACGGTTTGGCTCCGTAGTTCCACAGCCACGGCGTTACAAAGATGAACGCCAGAATCAGCGTCACCATGATGTCGTAGTGGAAAGAACCGCGCTGATACGTCCAGTAAAAATAGCTCTTGAGTATCGCCTGCAATCCGCGTTTCGCGGGCGCCAAATTCACGCCCGCTCTTTCTGCTGCCATCATTGCTCCTTCACTATCCGGTTCAATCCGCCCATATAAGGTCTAAGCGCCTCCGGAATCGTCACCGAACCATCCGCCTGCTGGTAGTTTTCGAGGATCGCCAGCCACGTCCGCCCCACCGCCAGCCCGCTCCCGTTCAGCGTATGCACGAACTCGGGCTTCGCCTTCGCACCCGCCGGCCTGAAGCGAATATTCGCCCGCCGCGCCTGAAATGCCTCAAAATTCGAGCACGAAGAGATCTCCCGGTAAAGCTGTTGCCCAGGCAGCCAAACCTCCAGATCGAAGGTCTTGGCCGAAGAAAACCCTGTATCCCCGCCGCACAGCAAAACTCTCCGGTAAGGCAGCCGCAGCGCCTCCAGAATCTCTTCCGCATCCCGAGTCAGCCGCTCATGCTCGGCGTCCGACTCTTCGGGCCGCGTAAACTTCACCAGTTCAACCTTCTGAAACTGGTGCTGCCTGATAATTCCCCGCGTATCCTTGCCGGCCGCGCCGGCCTCAGCCCTGAAGCACGGCGTATAAGCCGTCAGCTTAATCGGCAGCCTCGTCTCGTCCAGAATCTCGTCGCGATAAAGATTCGTAACCGGAACCTCAGCCGTCGGGATCAGCCAATGATCGTTGTCCTTGAACTCCCCGCGCGCCGCGCCCTCCGCATCCGCGTCCGAGCAGCGAAACAGGTCGTCTGCAAACTTGGGCAGTTGCCCGGTTCCGAACAAGCTCTTCGAGTTGACCATGAAGGGGGGCAACACCTCGGTGTACCCGTGCTTCTGCGTATGCAGATCGAGCATGAAGCTGATCAGCGCCCGTTCCAGCCGCGCACCCGCGCCCATGTAAACCGCGAACCGCGCCCCGCTCAGCTTGGCCGCGCGCTCCAGGTCCAAAATCCCCAGCGCGTCGCCAATCTCCCAGTGCGGCCTGGCCTCAAAATCAAGAACCGGCTTTTCGCCCCACGTCTTGACGACTACGTTGTCGGCCTCCGACGCCCCGGCCGGAACTTCGTCCCGGGTCAGGTTTGGAACCCGCGCCAGCGCCAGCCGCATTTGCTCGTCCAACTCAGTTGCGCGCCGGTCCAACGCTTCCAGCCTGTCCTTGAGAGCCCGCGTCTCGTCCATCAAGGCGGTTGCGTCATGGCCGGCCTTCTTCAGCGCGCCCACCTGGCTTGTGAGCTCATTCCGCCGCGCCTTGGCCTGTTCTGACGCCGTGATGGCCTGCCGCCGCTCCCGGTCCAGCTCGCGAAAATCCCCCAGCAACGCCGCCGGATCCGCACCCCGCTCGCGCAGTTTTCCCTCAACAAACTCCAGGTTTCCCCTGACAAAATTCAAATCGAGCATAGCTCTTTCAGTTTACTCGACCCGTGGCAGCCATATCTCTTGTGTACGCGGTTGAAACCCCAGCGTCGTTCTTACGCCGCGCCCCGCTCTCCTCTATCCCGCGGCACCTCTTCCGACAGCTCCTTCCACCCCACCAGCCGCTGATCCCCTGTAATCAGCCGCGCCCCGCGGGTAAAGGTGAAATAAGTCCAGATCCAGGCAGCAAACACCGATACCCGGTTCCTGAATCCGATCAGGAAGAAGATATGCACCGTCAGCCATGTCACCCAGGCAGGAAATCCGCTCATGTGCGCCTTGAATGGCCATTCCACCTTGGCCACCGCGGACATACGCCCGATCGTCGCCATATCGCCCTTGTCGAAGTAGCGAAACGCCGGCCGCTTTTTGCCGGCCAGGTCCGCCGCGATCATCTTCCCCACGTGGTCGCCCATCTGCATCGCCGGCTGCGCCACCCCCGGCACCTGCCTGCCATCCTGCTCAAAATGCGCCAGGTCGCCCAGCACAAACACTTCCGGCAGCCCGGGCGGATTCAGCCTGTCGTCCACCACCACCGCGCCCCGCTTGTCGGTTGGCGCGCCCAGCATTTTGCCCAGCGGAGAGGCTTCCACCCCCGCCGCCCACAGCGTCACCGCCGACTCAATCCGCTCCCCGCCGGCCTCCACCCATCCCGGCCCCACTCCAGTAACCTGCTTGCCGGTCTGGACCTCGACGCCCAGCCGTTTCAATTCTTCTTCCGCCTTCGCCGAGAGATCCTCCGGGTAGGCCGCCAACAGCCGCTTCCCTCCATCCAGAAGGATGACCCGCGCTTTTCCGGGTTCGATATGCCTGAAGTCATGCCGCATATAAAGCTTCGCAATGTCGATGATCGCCCCCGCCAGTTCGACGCCCGTTGGGCCGCCGCCAATCACCACAAAATTCAGCGGCGGATGCCAGCCGTGTTCAACCATCTGCCGCTCGGCCAGCTCGAAGGCCAGCAGCACCCGACGCCTTATTTCAGTTGCGTCCTCCACCGTCTTCAATCCCGGCGCCACTGTCGCCCATTCGCTGTGTCCGAAGTAGCTGTGACTGGCCCCTGTCGCCAGCGCCAGGTAGTCGTACTCAACCCGGGCTCCGCTGGCCAGCGAAAGCCTTCGCGACCCGACGTCGATGCCGACCACCTCGTCCATCAGCACTTCGGCATTTGGCTGGTGTCGCAAGATCCCCCGGATGGGCTCGGCGATGTCCGCAGGCGACAGCACCGCCAGCGCAACCTGGTAGAGCAGCGGCTGAAACAGGTAATAGTTTCTACGGTCCACCACCGTAACCTGCACATCCAGCTTCTTGAGCGCCTTCGCCGCGTTGATCCCCGCAAACCCGCCGCCCACAATCACCACCCTCGGCCGCTGCGCTCCACTCTTTGCGATTTCCGTCTTCCCATGCGCTGTCAACTCGCCCAAATCCGGCACCTCCACCCTCTCTAGCAGATGCGCCAACCGCCCCATCGGTGCCTGTCTCAGCGCAAAAACACCCTCCGCCCTGCGCAACCCCGTGCTGTAGCATCCACTTATGATTGCTGGTGCTTCCTGGCAATGGTGGCTCGGTTTCCACGCCGTCGTGGCGGCCCTCCTGCTTGCCGATTCGTGGTGGCACCAGGTCCCTGACAGATCTGCATCCCCGGGGTGGTCAGCCGAACGCGGCCCCACTCGCTACCCTCCGCGCACCGCCTGGCTGGCCACTGGAGGCTTCGTTCTCGCCGCCATAGCCTTTGCCGTCTGGATCGCCCTCACCCGCGGACGGCAGCCGGCCCTCGAGTTCGTCGCCGGATATACCATTGAAACCTCCCTCTCCGTCGATAACCTCTTCGTCTTCCTGCTCCTTTTTCAGGGCTTTGAGATCAACCATCAGCGCCAGCACAAGGCACTCGCCTGGGGCGTCGGAGGAGCTGTCCTGCTTCGCGCGTTCTTCATCATTGCCGGGGTCACTCTCCTCGAGCGATTCGACTGGATCACGATCTTCTTCGGCCTCTTCCTGCTTTACGCCGCGTGGCGCTTGCTCCGCGGCGGCTCGGCGCGCGCCGTCATCCCGGAATGGATCCGCCGCCTCCAGCCCGCGCGCGGCTCACTGCTGCCGGTCATCATTGCCGTCGAATTCACCGATCTCCTGTTCGCCACCGACTCAATCCCCGCCGTTCTCGCCGTCACCCACGACCCCTTCGTCGCCTATACCTCAAACATCGCCGCCGTTCTCGGCCTTCGCGCTCTTTATTTCGCCATCGCCGATCTGCTCGACCGCCTCCGCTACCTGCACTACGGTTTGGGCGCGCTGCTCGCCTTTGTAGCCTTTAAAATGCTGGCCGCTCGCTGGATCGAAATCCCCATCGTGCCCTCGCTGATTGTGATTGGAGCGATCCTGGGCGTCTGCGCCGCAGCGTCTGCTTATGCCACCAGCAAAGAGGACCGAAGCGGGAACGGAGATTAGGGAACAGTGGAAGGGCTTGAGAATAAGGAAGCGCGCGCTCGCAGCTGAAAGCCGAAAGCGCAGAGCAAAAACTGAAAGCGGAGCACAAGGCTGAATTACGATTGAATCACCGTGCAAACCATCCGCGTAGAAACTGCCTCCGCAAAATACGAAGTCCACACCGGCGCCGGCCTGCTTGAGTCTCTTGCCACTCGCATCCAAAAATCCGCCGGCACTCTCCCGCGCCGCGTCTTTGTCCTCACCTCGCCGACGATCTGGGCTCTGTGGGGCGAAACATTCCTCCGCTCCTTCTCCGAGCCGCCCATCGCGCTCTTCCTTGAGGCCGGCGAGCGGCATAAAACCATGGCCAGCGTCGAACGCCTCACCCGCGAAATGGCCCGCGCTCAGGCCGACCGCGGCTCGCTTCTCATCGCCTTCGGCGGTGGCATTGTCGGCGATGTGGGCGGCTTCGTCGCCGCCATCTTCATGCGCGGAATCCCTTACGTTCAGGTCCCCACTACCTTCCTCGCCCAGGTCGATTCCAGCGTCGGCGGCAAAGTCGGCGTCAACCTACCCGAAGGCAAGAACCTGGTTGGCAACTTCCATCACCCACTCGCCGTCTTCGCCGACATCGCCGTCCTTCGCACTCTCTCCGATCGCGAGTTCAGGGCCGGCCTCATGGAGAGCGTCAAGGCCGGCATCATCCGCGACAGATCCCTGTTCCGCTTCATGGAAGAACACTCGGACCAGATCCTCGCCCGCGACCCTCGTGCCCTTGAGCGCGTGATCGCCGCCTCCATCCGCATGAAGGCCGGAGTCGTCGGCCAGGACGAGCGCGAAAGCGGCCTGCGCATGATTCTCAACTTCGGCCATACCGTCGGCCACGCTATCGAGCAGGTCACCCGCTACAAGGCCCTCCTGCACGGCGAAGCCGTCGCCTGGGGCATGATCGCGGCCCTCCAGATTGCACGCCGCCGCGGAACCATCTCCGCCAGCCAGTTAGAACGCCTCGAACGCGTCATCCATCTTTACGGACCGCTGCCCGCAATCAAGCTCCGAGCCAAGAAACTCGTCGTAGCCACCGGAGGCGACAAGAAAAACATCTCCGGCGTCCGCCGCTTTGTCTTGCCCATCGGCATCGGCGAGGCCGGAATTGTCGAAGATGTAACCCCATCCGAGCTGGAATCCGCGGTAACCTACATGCTCGCCCAAGCCAAGCCGGATTAGCACTCCCTTAGTCCCTCAGTCCCTGAGTCCCTCGTTCCGACTTTCCGCAACATTCTTTCTCCATCCGGGTCTAATTATCAGACGAATCCGCATCCGGGTTGCCACTTTGCGTCAGGCCCTGGCCATCCTACACTGAAGGAGCTCTCGATTGTCCGCACCTTTCCCCATGTGCCGGGCCGGCATCATCGTCCTGCTCCTGGCCGCACTCGCGGTCTCGGCTCATGGTGTCCCGGATTCGACCGCGCACCGTTACCGCAAGCCCTCTTCTGCCGGCGCCCTCCGCCATCACGCCGGCTCTCAGAGCGCCCAGCGCAGCTCGACTGCGCGGACAGCACGCTACGGCCCATCGGCAGCCGTCGCTGGCCCCGCTCCCCGTCGCCGCACCCCTCAAGAAGTAGGCCGCCAGGCCGGCCTCAACATCCGCCGCCAGCTGGCCCGGCAGTCAGCCATTTCGCACCGTTTCCCGGCCGCTCACCACCACTACCGCCGGGCAACCGAAACTGCCCGGGCCTACCATCCCCAGACCACCCGCATTCCCCGCCTTGAAGCCTCTTCTCTGGTGACCACAACGTCTGCGGCGCCCCGCATCTACCGGCCGGCTCCGTCCTATGGCCCTCTCCGCACTTATCCCAATTCGAGCCCGTACTCGGGCACGGCAGCCATCATTCCCCAGCCCCTCGCTCCCGATTCAGCAATCCCCCCACCGGTTCCCGCCGGCCCCGCCACTCCTACCGCCGATCCTTCCGATTCGTACGCATCCGGCCCAGTCGACACCCGTCCCCCTCCATCGAGCGCCGCAGAGCTCAACACAGCTCCGCCTAATCTGACCCAACCGGCACGCCAAGGCTACGGCTTCCGCACTCCCGCGCCCGCCGACGCTCTTTCCACCTCCGCCGAACGAACCTACGCGGAAGACGCCGTAGCCGATGCCGCCCTCGAAGCCAGCTACAAAGCTCAAACCATGCAGGCCGCACTCAGCTTCAACAGAGGACGCTCGCCCATACCGCTGCGGGGCAATCTTGAGTCTCTCGAGCGCCAAAACCAGCGCCTGGCCGCCGAAGGCCTGGAGCGCATTGAAGACGAGAACGATCTCGCCGCCCGCATCGCCAACCATCTCCTGGTTCCCGTGCCCACCTCGTCCGCGCTGGGCATCAACGGCAACCTTCCTGAAACCCACCGCTACTGCCGTCCCTGGACCGCGCGCTTCCTCGCCGACCTGGCCGAAGCCCACCAGGCCGCTTTCCATCGCCCCCTTCAAGTCAGTTCCGCCGTACGCACCGTCGAATACCAGAAGCGCCTCATGCTCGTGAATGGCAACGCTGCCCCCGCCGAGGGTGACATCGTCAGTCCCCACCTCACCGGCGCCACGGTCGACATTGCAAAAGACGGCCTCTCCCGCCGGGAAATGGCCTGGATGCGCAGCCACCTCCTCGATCTCGAACTCACCGGCAAAATCGACGTCGAAGAAGAGTTTCTCCAGTCCTGCTTCCACATCACCGTGTACAGGTCTTACACTCCGCAGCGTCCCGTGCGGCGCATGGTCCAGGCCCGCTCCGGTTCATCCCGGTCACGCCGCGCCAGGCCCGTTACCGGCGACGAAGCCGCCGCACAGGGCGTGTAAGCAGCACCGGCGAGATCAAGACGCCGGCCAATTCGCTCTCATACGGTCGCTAGCCGCTTGCCATCAATCAAATCCCACTGTCAAAATTTTGATTGGAACACCGACGCGTTCCAGGGGTACAATCGCGGGCAAATGAATTCATCGCGTGTTGGCGGACGGATTTCTTCCATCGCCGTCCCGCTCCGCGTCAGGCGATTCTCCACACGGTAAGCGAAAGGGATTCTCATGAGCGAGCTTGAAATTCCACCCGCGGCCGCCTCAGTTGCCGGCCTTACCCAGATGCAGCGTGTGACAAACACCTTCGTCGCCCCCTCGAAAACCTTTGATGACATCCAGCGCGGCAACCGAAGCTGGTGGCTGCCGCTGATCATCGCCGTACTTGCCTCTTACATACTGTTCGGCGCCATCACTCAGAAAATCGGCATACAGCAGACGGTGGACAACCAGATACGCATGAATCCCAAGGCGCAGGAGAAGCTCTCCGAACTCACCCCCGATCAGCGGGCCATGCAGACCAAAGTCTCGGTCATCTCCACGGAGGTCATCTTCCTGGCCGGTCCCGTTTTCAGCGTGATCGCCGCCGCCCTGGCTTCCCTCGTCCTGCTCGGCACCATCAACTTCATTTTCGGTGGCAAGGCAAAGTTCTCCGCTGTGATGGCGGTGTGGTTCTATTCCTGGCTGCCGGGCGTCATCAAAGTTCTACTGGGAGTGATCGTCATCTACGCCGGCGAAGCGCCCGAGTCGTTCAACATCAAAAACTTCGCCCCCACCAACGCCGGCGCATTTCTCGACCCCGTCGAAACCAATAAGGCTCTCTATGCCCTGGCCACCTCGCTCGACGCCGTCACCATCTGGATGCTCGTTCTGCTCAGCATCGGCATCGCCACCGTGGCCGGTGTCAAGCGCAGCTCAGGCTACATTGCGGTCTTCGGGTGGTGGGCCATCATCACCCTGGTTGGCGTCGGCTGGGCCGCCATCATGGGCTAGACGATCGGAAGAAAGCTTGTTGCGGAACCTGTAAGACGCGGGCCAGCATCGAGTCGACATCAATTTTCGAAGGAGAAAGGCGATGCCGGAAAGACCTATCGAGTACCTCCCCTACAGCGGGGAGTCGCCACAAGACAGGAAGGCATTTGCGCAGTACATGGAAGAAGTCAAGCGCGGCAAGAGTCTGTTGGCTCTGACCGCCATGCAACGAGCCCTCACCCCTGAAATCCGCAAGTGCTGGAACGCCGGCACCTTTGGAGCGATCGAGACTTCGGAAGGAGTGTTCGACGCTCTCACGTGTAATCTGGCCTATCACTTCGGAAAGCACGGAGAACGCTATGGAACGATTGCGAATATGACCAAGGCCGCGAAGCGCTATTTTGACACTAACCGTTCGTCGGGCAGACTCGCGGGCGGGATGTTGAAATTCCCGAACGGGAGCGTCTTCACCCCTGACGGGCGGATTGTGACGTTTATTTAGCTGAAAATCGCGCGCGGCGCGGCAAACGAAACGGCGCGAATCCAACAAGGAGTCGCGCCGCGTGTAACCGAAAGCTGTCAACTGTCTGCCGTCAACTGTTCACTCACTCCACCGCCGCATAATCAGCGTAGCGTTGATTCCGCCAAAGCCGAACGAGTTCGACAGCGCCACGTCGAAGCTGTGTGCCACGGCTTTATTCGGCACATAATCCAGCCTGCACTCCGGGTCCACATTATCGAGGTTGATGGTTGGCGGCAGCATCTGGTTTTGCAAAGCCAGGACTGTAATTCCCGCTTCCAGGCCGCCGGCGCCACCGAGCAGATGCCCGGTCATGGATTTTGTTCCGGAGATCTTCAGCTTGCCGCTCAGCGCATGTTCCCCAAACACCAGCTCAATGGCCCGCGATTCGTTTCCGTCCCCGGCGGGCGTCGAGGTAGCGTGAGCGTTGATATAGCCCACCTCTTCAGGCTTGATGCCCGCATCCTTGAGGGCCGCTCTCATGCTGCGCTGCGCGCCGGCGCCCTCCGGAGCGATGCCGGTCATGTGGTACGCGTCCGCGCTCATCCCGTAGCCGATCACCTCGGCCAGGATCTTTGCACCGCGCGCCCGGGCAAACTCGAGCTCTTCGAGAATCAGAATCCCCGCGCCCTCGCCGATGACAAATCCGTCGCGGTCTTTGTCGAAGGGACGGCTGGCTTTGGTGGGCTCATCATTGCGCTGCGAAAGCGCCCGCATGGCGGCAAACCCGCCCACTGACAGCGCCGTGACTGAAGCCTCGGCGCCGCCGGCGATCATCGCGTCCGCGTCTCCGTGCAGAATCATGCGCACCGAGTCGCCGATGGAATTGGCGCTGGTGGCGCAGGCCGTCGCCGTAGCCGAAATCGGTCCCTGCGCTCCATAGCGAATGCTGATCTGACCCGCCGCCATGTTCACAATCACCGCGGGAATAAAGAAAGGAGAGATCTTTCGCGGTCCACCGGCCAGCAGGTTCGAGTGCTCGCGCTCGATAATTTCGAATCCGCCGATGCCCGAGCCGATGAAGACGCCGATCCGCTCCGCATTCTCCGGCGTGATCTTGAGCCCCGACTGCTCCATCGCCTCATGCACTGCGGCAAAGGCAAAGTGAATGAAGCGCCCCATCTTGCGCGCTTCCTTCTTTTCGACAAAGTTCAGCGGGTCAAAGTTCTTCACCTCGGCGGCGAAGGTGGTGGAGAAACCGGTGGAATCGAAGCCCTGGATCGGAGCCATACCGCTGGCCCCGGCCAGTAACTGCCGCCAAACTTCGGGCGCGGTGTTGCCCACACCGCACACCAGCCCCAGGCCGGTGATAACGACTCTGCGCGTCAAAGCCTACTTGCCGCCTTTCGCGTTCTTCTCGATGTAATCGATCGCGTCCTTCACGGTCTTGATCTTTTCCGCGTCCTCGTCCGGAATCTCCAGGTCGAACGCTTCTTCGAACTGCATCACCAGCTCAACCACATCCAGCGAATCCGCGCCCAGGTCTTCCTGGAAGCTCGCGCCAGGAGTCACTTCTGCCTCGTCCACCTGCAACTGCTCGACAATGATCTGCTTAACCTTCTCTTCAACGGCCATGAACCTGTCTCCTCGTATGTTTCAGATGTTTCAGATGCTTTTTAAGTCTCCGGAGCCCGAAAGCCTAATCCGCTCCGCTGCCTACAATACTGGCCTGCGGCCGGGAAAGACAACCATCGCGGCAAAAAAATGCGCCCAACCCCGAAGTTTCAAGTCTAACGGGCCGGCCGGGGGGTGTAAAGCCGCGAGCCTGTTGGGAACTTATTTAGCGGAAAGGAAATAGGCAGGCGAACCTGCCCTTGCAACAATCGGCCGCGAATTGCACATCGCACCAGAGGCCTTCAGGCGTACATTAGGCGAAGAGGTTGATCGGAATGGCTGACTCTGCAATTCTTCTGGCCCTTGTCGCTGTGGCCGTCTTTTTGCTTGGACTTTGGTTGGGATATCGCCATGGGAAACTTCAGCTCAATCAGGCCTTGGAAGCCGAGCGCAAAGTGGCCGAGGCCCGCGAGTCCGTTCTCAAAGAGCAGCACGCCCAGATGAAGTCCGATCTTGACGCTGTCTTCAAAGGCGCCGCAGCCGACGCGCTGCGCGCCAACACCGATTCGTTCCTCAGTCTCGCAAAACAGCAACTCGGCGGAGAGAATGCTGAGTCAAAGAAGAACCTTGAGGCCAAAGAACTGGCTATCAAAAACCTGCTCGACCCGCTTGGCGTCGCGTTGAATAAGCTTGACGAGCAAACCCGCGAAATCGAAAAGGCCCGCGCCGGCGCTTATGGCGAGATCAGGACCATGGTCGAAGCAATCGGCAAGGACATTCCCGAGTCGCTGCGCAGCCTGCGCTCGGAAACCGCGCAGCTGATCACTGCCCTGCGAGCACCGAAGACGCGTGGCAACTGGGGCGAACTCCAGCTTAAACGCTGCGTTGAATACGCGGGCATGGTCCAGTACTGTTCTTTCGTCGAGCAAACTTCCGCGCGCGACCAGGAAAACAATCTGCTCCGTCCCGACATGACCATTCAGTTGCCCAATGGCCGCTCGATTATCGTCGACGCCAAAACGCCCCTGGATGCCTTCCTCGACTCCGGCGCGGATGCCGATCCGGCTTCAGTCGCTCTGCGCTTTCGAGCCCATGCGGAGCGCGTGAAATCTCATCTTCGCGAGCTTTCGAGCAAGAGCTATTGGAAGCAGTTCGAGCACTCTCCGGAATTCGTCGTCTGTTTCTTGCCCAGCGAAGCCCTGTTCAGCGCCGCTCTCGAAGCCGATCCTTCGCTCATCGAGTTTAGCTCGCGGATCAACGTCGTGATGGCCACCCCCACCACTCTCATTGCCCTGCTCAAGGCCGTCGCCTTCGGATGGCAACAATCCCAAGTCGCGCAAAATGCGAAATTGATTCAGGAAGCGGGTAAAGATCTCTACTGCAAGCTCGTCAACGCCCATGAATATTTCGAGAAAATGGGTTCGGCGCTCGCCAACGCCGTGGGAAATTACAACAAATTTATCGGGGCTGTTGAAGGACGCGGCGGCGCGTTTTTCCACGCTCGCAAACTGGGCACGCTTGTTCACGACCAGGAAGGCCTGGACACACTTGAACCCATGCCCGCGGAGCCGCGCCTGCTGGCCGCCGAAGACTGGCCCGCCGCCTCTGGCATGGCCTTGGTTTCCAGTCCAGCCGTGGAAGAGAAAATGAAGATTTAACCGGTCTTTCTGAAGAGCAGGAAATCGAGTCGGCAATGGGCCATGTTTTGATTTGAAAACACCTCGCATCGATCCCAGGCAGCGCCGCTGCCTTTTGCTAACCGCGCTCCACCCCCAGCGCCTCCCGCATCCTCCTCCAGGTCACATCCAGCTCTTCGGGCAGAATCCGCGTCTCAGCCACCGTCGTCATGAAATTCGTATCTCCCAGCCACCGCGGCATCGCGTGCAAGTGGATATGACCAGCTACTCCAGCCCCGGCCGCCTTGCCCACATTCATCCCAAAGTTGAATCCATGCGGCGTGTACGTCTTATCCAGGGCTCGCTCCGTTCGCTGCGCCAGGTCGATCAGCTCATGCGCAGCTTCCGTCGGCAGCGCCGCCAGGCGGGCGATGTGCGCAAACGGAATCACCATCAGGTGTCCCGAGGTGTAAGGAAACGCATTCAGGCAGATAAAGCAGTATTTAGCGCGTAAAACCAGTCCCGCCGCCTGCTCGGCTTCCTCCGTGTTCATTCCATTGGCGATGGCGTGATCCAGAGAAGCGATCAGGTTGCAGAAGACGCATCCCAGGTCCCCCGCCCAACCGGACAGCGCCGCGGGCACGCCCGGCCGCACCGCCGACTCGTCGGCCGTCACATACGCATAGCGCCACGGAGTCCAGTAGTGATCCATCGCCCCCACCCCCTTCCCATTTCCAGTTGATTCAATCTCTTGCGTCGCTCCAGTATAGAAGCAATTCGGCTCGGCGCCGCCCGCACCCGGCTTCAGTCTCCAGTTTGAATAGCGAGTTGGATCGACCCGCCGCCGCCGCCCGCGGTTTGACGCTGCTATTCAAGGTTGTTACACTCAAAAGCGTAGCTTCCTGCGCGGATTCCAGCAGTGAGTTGCGGCCGCTTCCAGCAAGCCGTTGCCTGCCGGGTGTTTTCCAAGGAGACCTGCCGCCAATAATCCCAGCGCATTTCACTGGGAAGGCTGTCGCTTCGGAAAAGCAAACCGGCAAGTCACAACGCGCCCGGACACGGCTTCAAAGGCCCCTGTACCGCGGCCATCGCGGCGCCGGAGCTGGCCCGCGACTGGTTTCGTAAAACGCAGGCGCTTGGAATCCCGGAGCTGGCAGCAATGGCAAACGTCCTCAATCCTGAACCCGAGAGCATAACCCTGAACACCGAATTGGAAACCCCAACGCTAGAGCCTGCGACGGAGCTGGAGCATTTCGCAAGAATTGATCAGCCGTCGCCTGAATCCACGTCCACCCCCGAGACCGCCGAAGTTCCCGAGACACCCGTGCTGGACGCCGATGCCCCAACCGCTGAGCTGGCCATAGAGGCCCCTCCGGAACCGTCGTCTCCCGAAGCTGCGCCCGCAGCTGAGGCCCAGGCTGAACACGCGCCTTCCGCCGAGCTCGAGTCCACGCAACCGGTAGCCCAGGCCCAGGCTGAACAAGCGCCTCCCGCCGAGGTGGAATCGCCGGAAGATGAAAGCAAGTACCCCGACTTCGAAAGTGAAGCCGAGCCGGTCGCTCCGGCTGCCCACGCCTTCGAGTCCCCGGACGACTTCTCCGCCGCTCTTGCCGCGTTCGAGCGCGAGCAGGCCGCCGAGGCCGCTGCCGTTGAAGCATACGGCGACAAAGTGGTTCAAGGCACGGTCCTCAAGCAGACTGACAAGCACCTGGTTGTCGACGTGGGCCTCAAGTCCGAAGGGCTGGTGCCCCTCGAGCAGGTCACCGACCATACGGGCGCGGTCAAGTTTCATGCCGGCGACGTCATCGACGTTGTGATTGAGCGCGAAGAGCCCGAGGGCGGCTACCTGGTCAGCTACGAGCGCGCCCAGCGCCTCCGCGTCTGGGACACCATCGAGAAGGCCGCGAACGACAAGACGCCCGTCATGGGCACGGTGGTGAGCCGCGTCAAGGGCGGACTCACGGTCGACATCGGCCTGAAGGCGTTCCTGCCCGGCTCACAGCTCGAGATCCGTCCCGTCCGTAACCTCGACGGCTATCTCGGCCAGCAGATCGAAGTCCGCGTTATCAAGCTCAACAAGAAGCGCGGCAACGTCGTGGTCAGCCGTAAGGAGCTGCTCGAAGAAGAGCAGAACGCCAAGCGCTCCGCCACCATGGAGCACCTCGGCGAGGGCGCCATCCTCACCGGTACGGTCAAGAACCTCACCGACTACGGCGCGTTCGTCGACCTGGGCGGCATCGATGGCCTCCTCCACATCACCGACATGAGCTGGGGCCGGCTTACGCATCCCCGCGACCTCGTCAATGTGGGCGATGAAATTCAGGTTAAAGTTCTCAAGTTCGACAAGGACAAGCAGCGCGTCTCGCTGGGATTCAAGCAGTTGACCCCCGATCCGTGGCTCGACGCCTCGGAGCGCTATCCGGTCGGCGCGCGCGTTCATGGCCGCGTGCTTTCAGTCACCGACTATGGCGCGTTTGTCGAGCTCGAGCAGGGCATTGAAGGCCTGGTTCACCTCTCCGAGATGACCTGGTCCAAGCGCCTCAAGCACCCCTCCAAGCTGGTCAAGCCGGGCGACGAGGTCGACACCGTTGTCCTCAGCGTCAACCCTGCCGACCGCCGCATCTCGCTGGGCATGAAGCAGCTTCTCGACAACCCCTGGGAGAACCTCACCGAGCGTTATCCCGCGGGCACTGTGGTCGAAGGCCGCGTTCGCAACCTCACCGACTTCGGCGCCTTCATCGAAATCGAAGACGGCATCGACGGGCTGGTTCACGTCTCCAACCTGAGCTGGACCAAGCGCGTCAAGCACCCCTCCGAGATCGTCAAGAAGGGCGAAAAGGTCAAGGCTGTCGTGCTTGGCGTCGAACCCCAGAACCGCCGTCTCTCGCTGGGCATCAAGCAGCTTCAACCCGATGTGTGGGAAAGCTTCTTCGCCTCCCATCGCGTGGGCGACGTGGTCCACGGCAAGGTTCTTCGCACCGCGCAGTTCGGCGCTTTTGTCGAGATCGCGGAAGGCGTGGAAGGTCTGTGCCACATCTCCGAAGCCGGGGAAGACGCAGAAGGCAAATCCAAGCTCGAAACCGGCCTGGAGCACGACTTCAAGATCATCAAGATCAACGTGGAAGAGAAGAAGGTGGGTCTCAGCCTGCGCGCCGTCAGCGGTCACGAAGCCAGCCGCGCCCAGGTCGAGAACTACAAGGCGGATACGCACAAGCATCCGGTGTCCAGCTCCACCACAACCCTCGGCGATCTCATCAACTGGCGCAAGAACGAGCGGTAATACAGTGATCAGTTGTCAGTGATCAGTGTTCAGCAAAACGGCCACCCTTTGGGGTGGCCGTTTTACGCATCAGATTGCGAACCGAGACCTTGTTCGTCGCTTTTTGCCATGACTGCACCCCGATCTTACTCAGGCTTACCGCCTACCTTAGCTGCCGAAGTGCCTCCTCAAGCACATCAATCGTATTCTGATCAGGCTTGCCTCCTCGGAAGCCCTTCAGGTGGCTGAGCGCTTCGCCAATCGACTTGGATGCGATGTCCTTTGGCAGATACTGATGGTCCCTAACTATTTCCAGAATAGCGAGGGCCGCGTTGAAGAACAAAAATGGCTGGTCTTCAGCCTCAACGCGATCAATCAACCAATGGAAGCGACCAGGGTCGTGTTGAACCTGAAGAATGCAGATCGCAGCGAGGCGCTCTCCGGGCCTTTTCCCTTCCATCAAAGATGGGAGCAACGGGTAGGCACCGATCGCGAGCGCCCTCATCTTCGCCGAGATCTGATTCATGATGCGGGTTCGGTCTTCACCGCCAGGCGTGCTACGCCGCAACGATTCATATTTTTCGACAAGCTCGTAAACTGAGTCTCGGACCATTGCGAGCCTCTGCTCGTAGGCAATCGGGAGGGCGGTAAGCTTCTCATTTACTAACCTCGCGGCCCGAATCTGCTCCTCAGGGACTTCGCTCCGGACTTCTTGAACGGTTGCCGCCTGACCCGCCTCATTCACCACCCGATCGACCTCTGCTCGCGCATCGATTTCGACTTGCCACGCCTTAACGTGTTTCGCCTCCTTGATCTTGTCGGCAAATATGTCGATCACCGCACCGACCTTAGCCCGATATATTACAAAAAACAATACGGCTACAAGCGGCCAAGTGACCGCCTGAAGAATAGCTGCAATCGAGCCAAGAGTGGTTGCAACGGGTTGAGACTCAGTCAGCATCTTTCACCTGGCGCCGCATCACCAGCGGCTTCCTGCCTAGAGACTACGTTCGCAAAATTGCAAACATTGTACATTAGCGGTCATACATACATCCGGCCGGCGGCCTCGCTTGTGGAGGAACCGCCGAGGGCTGTACGAAACTTGCCGCAAACGTCCGCAACTAATTGCCCGTCGGAATAATCCCCGCATTTTCGACCATCAGGACGAGAGTTCGCCTGGGCGCGCGCGTCCGGTGAACGACTGCCTTCGGCACCACCATCCCCTGTCCCGGACCCAACTCAACCGTCCGATTCCTAAGGTCGATCAGCAACAAGCCTTCGACGACATAAAAGAATTCGTCATCCTGGTCATGCTTGTGCCAGTGGTATTCGCCCTCGATCGCCGCCATGCGTACCACCGAGCCGTTCACCCGGCACAATGTCTGGTTAAACCATTTGTAGTCGGCGGCGCCGGGCACGGCGTGCACGTCGATCAATTCCAGCGGCCCATGAAGAATGTTCAGTCGTGTCTCATACGAAAAAGAACCTGTCTCCGACATAGCGCGAACCTCCGATAAATCCATCCAGCGGAGAGAATACCAGCGGCGATCGGGAGGAAATCCACGATTTTTCCCAAAAGCAAACCTGAGCGCTTCAGTCCTCTTCCACGTCACCTCTCTGACGCCCGCCTTAGGTCCATTCGGTTACTCTTGTGAAGTAGCGATGCGAAAGTCTCAAACCGCCTTCATCTTCGTCCTTCTCGCCGCCGCGCTCCTGCTCGACGGCTGCGGTGACTTCTGGCAGAATCCCAACGGCACCTCCACGGGAACCACGGCCAGCACCACCACGCTCGCGGTGTCCTCGAGCACGGTGACTACAGGCACCAGCATCACGCTCACCGCCACGGTTACGCCCACAGCCGCCACCGGCACCGTCACCTTCCTCAACAACGGCTCCTCGATCGGCACCGGCGCGCTCAGTTCAGGAACGGCGACGCTCTCCACCTCATTCACCACTGCCGGCACTGCCTCACTAACGGCCACCTACGGAGGCAACAGCACCTACGCCTCCAGCACCTCGGGCGCGGTGAGTGTAACCGTAACCACGGCGGCCGACGGCAAAAGGCCCGCGACGTCGGCGGGCACCCATGCTTCGGGCATCCACACCACGGGCGTCTTCTCAAGCAGCGGCGGCACGTTTATAGCGCCCAACTCTGAAGCCGCCATCGCCGAGGCCGGCTCATCCGTTACATTGACTGAAACCAGTCTGAGCGGATCGGCGGGCAACGGCCGCGGCGTCCTGCTGCGCAATCTTTCCTCCTCCACGGCCAAGATCGACCCCGGCAAGATTAACTTTGAGATGACCGGCGGCTCTCTCACTTACAACTGCGACGCCACATCCGCGCCCACCTGCGCCGAGGGCTCCGCCTCCAAGGGACAAAACAATCCCGCCACGCTCTTCTCGGTCGCCGACACGGTCGCAACCATCTCGCTGGCTGGCGTCAAGGTCACTAACAACACGCCCACGGCCGCCAACAGCAACGGGACTCTGCTCACCGTGCAGTCGTCGGCAAGGGCAACACCGGCGCACGCGACCCTCGCCGCGACCGGGACCAGTCTCACCGGCGACGCCATACTCGACGACCGCAGCTCTGCCGCTCTCGAAATTTTTCAGGATAACGCTGGAACTGGGTCCTCGCTCACTGGAGCGATCAATTCCGCCCATCGCGGCCACGGTGTCAGCCTCGCCCTCGACAAGCAAAGCATGTGGACCGTCACTGCGACCTCGTACCTGACCACGCTCAACGGCCTGGACCTCGACGGCGCGACGGTGAACAACATCGACGGCGGAGGGCACTGCGTTTTCTATTCAGGTTCCGTGAACGGCTCGGCCAGCTCATCGATCTATGCGCTCGCCGGTGGCGGCAATCTTGCACCCGTGGGATCCACGGGGCTCGACTGCAAATAGGCGCTAGTTTGCGGTCGGCGTCATCTGTCGCAGCACAATCACGATTCCCAGCGCCGCGATCACGCTCACCAGCGCGAACAGAAACACGCTGGCATAGCCGTAAAGGCCAATGATCGCTCCCGCAATCGGCCCCACCAGGAAGAACGAAACATCGGCAAACGCAGTGTAGACACCCAGCGCGGTTCCGCGATTAGCCTCCGGAACCCGCTTTACCGCCTCCACGCCGATAGCCGGAAATACCAGCGAAAATCCAAACCCTCCCAGCGCCGCGCCGGCCAGCGCCATCCACGGCGAAGTGGCTCTCCACAGCATTGCCAGGCCCACCGACTCTACGGCCAAGCAGACCATGGCCACAGGAAATCCGCCAAACCGATTAATGGTCTGGATAAACAACAGGCGCGCCAGAATGAACGCCACGCCAAACGCCGTCAGGCACAGTGCCGCGCCGTTCCAACTGCGGCTGGCGTAAAACAAGGTGATAAACGTCGCCAGTACGCTATAGCAAACCCCGCCCAGCGCCAGCCCCATCCCATGCGGAGCAACGCGGCCAAGCACATGGCCGAAGGGCAGATGTTCGCCCGCAATCAACGGCGCCGGGCGCTTCTGCGCCGCCAGCACCAGGCTCACCGCGCCGATCGCGATGGTCAGCACTCCCAGCGAACTCAGGCCCCAAGTACGATCCATCACCACGCCCAGCGGCGCTCCCAGCGCCATCGCGCCATAGGTGCTGATGCCGTTGTACGAGATCACCTTGGCCGTCGATTCCTGTCCCGCGCTGCTTATGCCCCACAGCGTCGCTCCCGTCGAGCCCAGGCTCTCGCCGACGCCCAGAACCAGCCGGCTCAAGATCAGCGCGGAGATGCTCAGCCAGTGGATATGCGCGGTGAAGAGCCCAGCCGCCGCCACCAGCAGCCCGCCGCTCGCAGTACACGCCGCCATCCCCCACAGCACCGACACCTTGGCCCCCGCGCGGTCTGAGATCCGCCCCGCCCAGGGCCTGCTTCCCAGGGTCGCGATGTATTGAATGCTGATTACGAGGCCGGCCAGCGCCGCGCTATACCCCATCCGCAAATGCACGTAAGGCGGCAACACCGCCAGCGGCAGACCGATCGACAGGTAGCAGACAAACGTGAAATAGACGTACCCCAGAATCTTCCTGGTCCCGCTCTCATAAGCGGCGGGCACAGGAACAGCAACGACGACGGCGGTGGCTGAATGACTCATCTTCGGGATAGGAACAAGGCAATTTACGCGGCTTCCATCTCAAGTATATCGAAAGCGGAATTTTCGTCCCGCCGCGTACCCCGACCTCAAAGCCCTAAAACCAACACGAGCACCGTAAACTGGAAGCTGCATGTCCGGTTTTCACATTGAACATTTCGGTTGCAGGGCCTCGCGCGCAGATGGGGAAGCGATTGGCGCCCGTCTGCTTGCCTCCGGGCTCTCCCAGCAGCAACCCTCTGAAGCCGATGTCTTTGTCGTGAACACCTGCAGCGTCACCGCGGAGGCCGACCGACAGGCCCGCGCCTTCATCCGCCGCGCCCACCGCCAGAATCCCGACGCCCGCATCCTGGTCACCGGCTGCTACGCCCAGCGCGCCCCCGGCGAGCTGGCCAACATTGCCGGCGTCTCCGCCGTCGTGGGCAACAGCCACAAAGCTCTCGTCCCGCAGATCGCCTTGAACCTGATGGGAGGTTCCCCCGCCCGGGAACTAGTCCAGATCTCGACGGCAACGCCAGCCGCACCGCAGGTGCTGGCGGACGACCTTTTTGCCCACTCCTTCATCGAAGAGCTGCAACTCACTCCTGGCGCACAAACCCGCCCCAATCTCAAAATCCAGGAGGGCTGCGGCAACCGGTGCACTTTTTGCGTCATTCCCACCACGCGCGGCCCGTCCAAGAGCCTGCCCGGCGCGGCCGTCATGAGGCAGGTGGAGGGTTTCATCGCTTCGGGCGGCAACGAACTCGTTCTCTCGGGAATCAATCTCGGCCGCTGGGGCCGCGATCTTCATTCAGACACGCACGCCGCCAGCCTCGCGGCTCTGGTCCGCCATATTCTCGAACGCACTCGCCTGCCCCGGCTCCGCCTCAGCTCAATTGAGCCCATGGACTGGGACTCGGGCCTGATCGCCCTGATGCATGAGTTCGCCGGCCCTCACTCGAGTCCCGGCAGACTGGCCCGCCATGCCCACTTGCCCCTCCAGTCCGGCTCCGATGCCGTCCTGCGCCGCATGCATCGCCGCTACCGTCCCTGGCACTACGTGGATAAAGTCCACACGCTCCTTAGCGCCGCGGGTCCCGGTCTCACCCTGGGCGCGGACGTGATGGTGGGCTTTCCCGGAGAGACAGACGCCGAGTTTGAAGAGACCGTGGCCCTGATCCGCTCACTGCCTTTCGGCTATCTGCATCTGTTCCCGTTCTCGCCTCGTCCCGGTACCCGAGGAGGTCAACTCCACGCCGATTCGCCCGTTCCCGCCGCCGCCGTCCACGAGCGAATGTCCGCACTCCGCTCGCTTGCCGCTGAAAAGACGCATACCCACCGCGCCGGCTTCCTCAACCGCGAACTCGACGCCATTACCCTCCACACCCCCGCCGAGACCGCTTTCCGCAACCGCACCTCAGCGCTCACGGAGAACTTTCTCCCCATTGAGGTCGACGGCAGCCTGCCAGCCAACCAGCTACTCCGGGTCCAGGTGACCGGCCTCGATGCCCATAATGAGCTCTCGGGCCGCAAGATCGCGTAAGTGCCGTTGTTGATCGCACGCAACCCGGTGCTATACTCAGGGTGCACTCGTGAGCAAGCGGCCCGTCTCGAAGGACCCGGCCGACAGCCATTACGGTACCCGGAGGAGAACCATCGCACTCGACAAACGCTCAGCTAAGTCTTTTATCCGCATCAACGATCGAATTCGCGCACGCGAGATCCGCGTGATCGATGAAAACGGCGAACAGCTCGGCATCCTGGCCCCCTTTGAGGCCTTGAAAATCGCCCGCGAACGCGGCCTCGACCTGGTCGAGGTTTCGCCCAATGCCGTCCCGCCCGTCTGCCGCATCCAGGACTATGGCCGCTTCCTCTACGAGAAGGAAAAGAGCGAACGCGCCGCCAAAAAGCGCCAGAAAGTAATCACAGTCAAGGAAGTAAAGTTCTCCGTCACCGTCGACGAGCACGACTACCAGACCAAGAAAAATCAGGCTGTCCGGTTCCTCGCCGAAGGCGACAAGGTCAAGGCCAGCCTCCGTTTCCGCGGCCGCCAGATGGCTCACCGCGAGCTGGGATACGAAATCATCAACCGCCTCATCCTGGACATCGGCGAAGCCGGCATCGTGGAGTTCATGCCCCGCATGGAAGGCACCATCCTTCACGCCATCCTGGCGCCGTCCAAGAAGCAGGAAGCGCCCAAGCCCAAGCCTTCCGCGCCTCCGCAGCAGTCCGCTCCGCGTCCAGTCGCGCCGCAGGCATAAGCGGCAATCCTCACTACAAAACAATGGCCGCCGCGATGATCGCTGGCGGCCGTTGTTTTTTTGTTGGGACTTGCTGTTGCGCGGAGCAAGCAGGCAAGTTGGCCTGCGCCGTTTAGTACTACAGTTGCAGATAGCGTTTTGCGGAGGGAGCAGGGGGTTTTAACCCCCTGAAAATGAGGTCGGAATACGCGGCCTTCAGGCCCGGATCTTTACAGATTTCCCCGTAATTGAGCGAAATACAACTGTAGCATTAGTTCATCCAGCGCAATGCAGATTCCACCGGCCGCGCCGGCAGCACAATGAACCCCTCCCGCCAGTGCCCATCCTCGCGCCGCGGCGGATCACCCACAATCCGCAGCGCCCGCATCTCGCGCCCTTCCAGTGCCAGCCCCGCCAGGCCTCCGACAATCGCCTGTAGCTGATCGTGATTCGGCGGCCGGTTGGTCGTAAATGGAATCAACGATCTCAACGCCCCATGGCACTCCGCCAGGTCGCTCGCCCGCGCCCGCCGCTTGGAGCACAGCGGTTTCAGCCCCAGCGACTTCCACGCTGCGTAAGGATAGCTTTCCACCAGCACCCGCTCGTGCGGCATGGCGCCTCTGCCCCGCGACGACAGCCGCTTCCATCCCCGTCGGCACAGCGCGTCGTACACATCAATGCAGAACTCGGCGAATGTCCTGTAGGTACGCGGCGTCACAACCCCCGGCAGACCCGTCTTGGCGGCGGTGTTCAACTCCCTCTCGCTCACCCGCGCGTGCCGGAGCCCGCTGTCGCCTGACTTCCAGGCCTGCGGTCCGTCCAGCATCATCACCCGGATCCCGCGCGCCGCACACAGATCGTTCAGGCGGCCGGCGAGAATCTCCGCATCCACCCGAACTGCATTCACCCGATTCGCGCAGATCTTCCCATCCGGCCCGGTCGCAGCGAACGGCACAATCTCGCACGCAATCGTAGGCCGCTTCACTCCGCGGCGATGTAGGCTCTGCGCCTGCGGCTCCTGGTCCAGAATCACCACACCCAGATCCGACCAGCGGCGGTACGCGAGATCGACCGAGAGAACGCTCATTCGAATAAGTTAATGCAGCAGATGAGATCGAGACCTTGAAAAACCGCCCGAGCCGCGGGTGCGGTGCGGTTTTGGAATAGGAATCCCAAAAGCGGCGCGCGCCGCAACAGCGTCTTCGATTCGCACCCTGTCCAGGAGTGGTAAACTTTCACCCGTCATGCGACTCCAACTTTTTCTGCCGCCTACGTTGCTGCTCTTTCTGTGCCTTGCCTTCACCGCGCTTCGCGCACAAGACCCGAGCGTTCCTCACCTCGAGAAGCGCGGCGCAGCTACACAACTCATCGTTGACGGCAAACCCTTCCTCATGCTCTCCGGCGAACTCCACAACTCGTCCTCGTCGAGCCTGGATTACATGAAGCCAATTTGGCCGAAACTGGAGGCGCTCGGTCTCAATACCGTGGTCACGCCGCTCAGCTGGGAACTCATCGAGCCCAAAGAAGGCAGCTTGGACTTCACGCTCGTCGACGGCCTTATCGATCAGGCACGCCAGTCCCATCAGCGCATCGTATTCCTCTGGCTGGCCAGTTGGAAAAACGGGATGTCGAGCTACGGTCCCGCATGGGTCAAGCAGGATACGCATCGTTTTCAACGTGTCGTCCAGCATGGCAATGCCATTGAAGTCCTCAGCCCCATGTGCCCCGCGACCCAGGAAGCCGACAGTCTCGCTTTTGCCGCTCTCATGCGCCACATCAGGCAGGTTGACGGCACCGAGCACACCGTACTCATGATGCAGATTGAGAATGAGGTCGGCGTGCTCGGCGACTCGCGGGACCGCTCCGCCGAGGCCAGCAAAGTCTTCTCGTCGCCTGTTCCCGCTCAGTTGACGGCCTACCTGGCCGGCCATCGCGACCAGCTCTATCCCGACCTGCACGACCTGTGGGTCGCCAGGGGCGCCAGGATGTCAGGCACATGGCCCGAAGTCTTCGGCGATACCGAGCGCGCCGACGAAATCTTCATGGCCTGGCACTACGCCCGCTTCGTTCAGGCAGTCGTCGCGCGCGGTAAGGCCGAGTACAACATTCCGATGTACGTCAACACCTGGCTGGCCGGCGACACCACCCCTCCCGGCCAATATCCCAGCGGAGGCCCACAGCCACGCGTGATTGACGTCTGGAAGGCGGCAAAGTCCGATTCGAGCTCTGGCCTCGACTTCTACTCCCCCGATCTTTACGACCCGAATTTTGAACAATGGTGCAGGCGATATCACCGCGACGGCAATCCCCTCTACATGCCTGAAACCGTCGGCGAAGCCGCCGGGGCTGCGAATGTTTTCTACGCCCTCGGCGAAGAAGCAGGCTTTGGCTTTTCGCCCTTCGCCATCGAGTCCGAGGCCGATGACAAAGACCCGCTCGGTGACAGTTACAAAGCGATCGACGCCATTGCGCCCTTGCTGCTTCAGCACCAGTCTGCCGGCGACGTTCACGGTTTCGTCCTCGATCCTGGCCACTCCACGGTCGATTTCACGATCAATGGCTACACTCTCCACGTCTCGCTCGACAACAGCTTCGACGGCCCCGCCGCCAGCGGCTTTGGCCTCATCATGGCCGATGGCAAAGACTCGTTCCTTGGCCTCGGCAAGGGCTTCCGCGTCACCTTCACCCCGCGCGACGACGCTACCGGCCAGGCCGGCATCGCCGCCGTCGATGAAGGCTCATTCGGCGACGGGAAATGGATCCCTGCCCGACGCCTCAACGGCGACGAAGACGATCAAGGCGTAGCCTGGCGATTCAATCCCCATACAATCACCACCGAAAAAATCTCCCTTTACCGTATTCAATAGCCAAAGGCCCGGTTCCAACGCTGCGCGCTAAAATTCTTCTATGCCCGCCGCAGCCCTGTCTTCAGACGTTCTCTTGAAATACGAGCCGGTGATCGGCCTCGAAGTCCACGTGCAGCTGCTCACCGCCTCCAAGGCCTTCTGCGGCTGCGCCAACCGCTTCGGCTCCGCGCCCAACACCAACGTCTGCCCGGTCTGCCTGGGCCTTCCCGGCGCCCTGCCGGTGCTCAACGAGAAGGCCGTCGAGTTCGCCGCCCTCGCCGCCCTCGCCCTCAACTGCCAGGTGCGCGAGCGCTCCATCTTCGCCCGCAAAAACTACTTCTATCCCGACCTGCCCAAGGGCTACCAGATCTCGCAGTTCGACAAGCCCATCGCCGAGCACGGCTGGATCGATGTGCCCACCGCCGACGGCTCGATGAAGCGGATCGGCATTACCCGCCTGCACATGGAAGAAGACGCCGGCAAGAGCCTCCACGACGGCTTTCCGGACTCGGCCTCGCGCACCTATCTCGATCTCAACCGCTGCGGAACCCCGCTGGTCGAGATCGTCAGTGAGCCCGATCTGCGCACCCCCGACGAAGCCTTCGAATACCTCACGCGCCTGAAAGAAATTCTGCTCTACACCGAGGTCTCCGACTGCAATATGGAAGAAGGCTCGCTGCGCTGCGATGCCAACGTGAGCGTCCGGCTGCGCGGCGCCGAGCGCTTCGGCACCAAGGTGGAAGTGAAAAACGTCAATAGCTTCCGATTCGTCCGCGCCGCGCTGGAATACGAGATCGAGCGCCAGATCGAGGTGGTCGAGTCGGGCGGAGTGATCACGCAGGAGACGCGCCTGTGGGACGCCAACCAGGGCCGCACCTACTCCATGCGCTCAAAGGAACAGGCCCACGACTATCGCTATTTTCCCGAGCCCGATCTGCCGCCGCTGGTTGTTTCGCCGGAGCTCTTGTCCAAAACGAAAAAAGAGCTCCCCGAGCTTCCCGAGGCAAGGCGCGCGCGCATGATAGCCGAATATCAGCTTACCCCCAAGGATGCGGCCACGCTCACCGCCTCGCGCCCGTTCGCCGATCGCTTCGAATCAGCCGCCCGCACCGCCAGGAATCCTCGCCGCGTAGCCAATTTGCTGCTCAGCGAGATCGGCGGACGTCTCAAGACTCTCGGCCTCGAGCCGGAGCAGTCGCCCGTCTCCATGCAGGGCATCGTCCTCGCCGCCGACCTGCTCGACGAAGACAAGATCAGCTCCAAACAGTTGAAGCAGCTCTTCGATATTTGTTTTGAAAAGGGGGAGGACTTCGGCCCCGTCTACGAGCGCGAAAAGCCGGAGCAGCTCACCGACGTTTCGGCCATCGAGAAACTGATTGACGAGGTGATTGCCGCCAACCCCAGGCAGGCGGAGCAGTACCGTTCGGGCAAGACGACCATTGCCGGTTTCTTCGTGGGGCAGGTGATGCGGGCTACCAAGGGCCAGGCCAACCCCGCGCTGCTCAATGAATTGGTGGCGAAAAAACTGGATGCGTGAAGGGGACAAGATCCTGTGGCGACTTAAGAACCTTCAGAATCAAGTGATGCTGGGCACCGACAACGAATGCGGGCACGGGTTATTACGGTCTCTGAGGTGCGGCCCTGACGACTCACGTTATCGAGGTGCTTCGCGAGCGTATCGCATACATTCTGTTTGGTACAGTTTTTCTGTTTGTCGGAATGTGTCTCTGCGGCATCGCCGTGATGCGGCGCCGGAGCGGGGGGCAATTCCTCATCTGGCTAGGAATCTGGAGTGCGATTGAGGGAACTGAATACTTGTTTGGCTCGTTGGCTGACCTCGGACTCTTGCCAAGCTGGCTTTTGCCCTGCCTTCCCTACGCGGGCACGATCATGTCGTTCTCGGTCGTGGTGATTGCCTTGCTGGCCTTTCTCGACCTAAGCCAGGACAAACTACGGCTCTTCTTTCAAGGGGCGATCGTAGCTGGGCTCGCGATCGATGTGGCAGGCAACGCCCTCTTCTTGTCTACCGGCTCTTCGTTCCAAATCATGCCATTCAATCATCTCCTCGCGGCCATTTCGCTCACGGCCCTCGCAATCGTCGCCGCAGTGCCCAAACTCTCTCGGAGATTCCTCGTCCTGCCCAACCGCATTGTCCTTTCTCTAGGCATCCTTGTTTTCGCTTTGGAGGCGGGTTATGGCAACCTGTCGCTTCCACTGAGGCTGCCGGCCCCGCCCGAGATCCTGGACCCGCTGGGGTTTGCTGTCCTCCTATTCTGCTTTGGATATGTTGCCGTGCAGAGCTTGGAAGTGAACTCGTCACCGTCCGCAAGGTTTTGAAAGCGTATTGGCATGCGGGTAACCGCGTCTTCTCTCGTACGTTTCCTGAGACAGCAAATCGCTTACATCGCGATCTCCGCAATCGCCGGATCCGTCTTCTGGGCCATTGGACAGCAAATTAATCCGTTCACCATCCTGGTCTATTCGATTGCGATTGGGAATATTGTGGTGCCTGTAACGCAGAGGTTGCACAGGTACTATTCTGAAAAGCCATTTCCTTACAACTGGTTGTTCTTTCTCCCGATCCTGCTCGTTCTCCTGATCCCGGTCTACGTCCTATCGTCGGTGATCGTTTGGATTCTTGCGCCACCCACTCCACAAACTTTGGGGCATTTGCTCAGAACAGGCTGGAAATTTCCTGTACTGATCACATTTGTTACCAGCGTGCTGATTTTCCTTTACCAGACCACCAAGGAGAAGCTTGAGCGGCGCAATACCGAACTGCAGCGCTCGGTGGATAGGGGTACCGCGCAGCTTGAAATGCAAGAGGAGGAATTGCAACGCGCGCGAGAGATACAGCAATCGCTTCTCCCCAAGGAGATTCCCCAACTACCTGGATTCGAGGTCGCGGGAATCTGGCGCCCGGCTCTCGCGGTGAGCGGCGACTACTATGACGTCTTCAAGCTGGGCAGACATAAGCTGGGCATTTGCGTAGCTGACGTTGTTGGCAAGGGAGTGTCGGCTGCACTTTTGATGGCCAACGTGCAGGCTGCCGTTCACGCCTTTGCGAGTGAATCAGAGAGCGCTGCACAGCTTTGCGGGAAGGTGAACGCGCTGCTTTATGAGAATGTTGCCGTCGGGAAGTTCGTCACCTTTTTCTATGGGGTGCTCGATGGCAATGCACGGACTCTGCAATACTGCAATGCCGGAAATCCCTGCCCGGTCCTCGCGTCTCGTGGCCAGACCCGGATGCTCGAAAAGAGCGGCGCTGTCCTGGGCGTTTTCCCTTCGTGGACCTACGAGGATGCGACGGTGGACTTGCGGCCGGGAGACCGTTTACTGCTCTTCACGGATGGAATCACGGAAGCATCAGGCCCGGACGAGCAGGAGTTTGGCGAAGCAAACATCGCGGAGTTTGTGCGAACCAACAGCACCCGCTCAGCCAGCGAACTCAACAGCCAATTGCTCGCTCAGGTATCTAGCTTCTGCGGAGACCATTTTCAGGATGACGCAACCCTGGTGGTGATTGCCGCCAACTAGGGTCAATCAGCGCGGTTTTAGCCTCTGAGGGAAGCACTCCCCGATTCTTGACTGTTATCAGCTTTCCGCAACACCACGAAACGCCGGCCCCACCAGGTGGTTACTTCAGCTTCAAGTCCGAGATGAAATCCTTGCGCGCATCCCAGGAGCTGACTGTCTTCACCGCGCTCTTCTTGCCGTCTTTCTCCGCCCACAGGTCGAAGTCCTCGGCCATATTGACCTGGGCGAAGTGAAAGTGGCCGTCCGCAGTGCTTGAATAGCTTCGGATCGAGTGCGTTTTGTCGTTCTTCAGGAACACCGTCGCGCCGGCCACGGGAGCGGAATCCCCTTGGAGCACGGTGCCCGATACCGTGCGGTCTCCAATGTTCTGGGCCTGGGCCGCCGGCGCAAACAAACCGCCATGCGATCCGGGGACCAGAAGCCCCGCCGCGAACACGGCCATCACCGCTCCCGCCAGCAAAATTGCCCGCCTATACTTCACTCTTCCTCCTCTTCTTCTTTGAAAAGATCGTCCTCTTCAATCTCATCCTCAACGCGCGCCAGTTCCAGGGGCTCGATCCCTACCACTTCGTACTCGGTGCCGCACTCATCGCAGGCAACCACGTCGCCTTCATCCACTTCGTCAACTTCGATATTCAGAACGTTTTCACATTCAGGGCAGCTTGGCATGGCAGCCTCCTCTCTCCTTTAGAAATTCGTCACCGTGTGAAAGTAACCTTAGGTTAACTCATCGCCCGAGCCGAGTGGCAACCCGATCGACTCTCGCCATACTCTGATGCAACCAGCCCGACTCGTGTTCCGGCCAAAATCCGACCCCGGAGCGCGGCTTCAAAGGATTTAAGAGAGCCGCGATACGGACTTGTCTTTTGCGCCAATGTTTGCTGGTTCCGCTATAGTTTTAGGTAGAAACAGCCTTCAGGTCAAGAGCCGGCTACCTTCGACCACATTGCGGACGGCCAAGACGGCCTCGGCCACCGCTCCAGCATCCAATTCACCCGCCTGGGGCAGGGAATCACCAAGCCTGCTTGTCGGCCAGTGCAGGGCATGGATGCCTCGCCCCCGGCGCCGATTAGGAATCCCGTGAGACCGAAGAGGAAATCTGTGACACCGACCCCTCCCACCGTATACCCTGATCCTTGACATGCCAGCTCCCGGCTCACTCTCGTTTTCCTTTCCTGAATTCCGTGGCGCCACGCGCCGCCTGATCCTCGCCAACCTGGCTGCCTACTTCGTGCTTTTGATCGCCATGCTCGCATTTCGTGAGCAGGCCGCCGGCCTCGCCTTTTCTCTCAGCTTCAGCCCCGGCGCTTTCCTTCACGGCGCCGTCTGGCAGCCGCTCACGTTCAGCTTCGTCCACACCGGCATTCTGAACACACTGTTTGAGCTGCTCTCGCTGTGGTTCATCGCCGGCTTTCTTGAAAGCCTGCACAACTCCAACTGGGTGATGGCTCTCTACGCCGTCTCTGTGCTCGGAACCGCCGCCGCCGCCCTAGTCCTCTATGCCGTCAGCGGCACCCTCGGCTTTCCGCTCGCGGTCAGTCCTCTTTACGGCTGCTTCGGAGGCATCTTCGGCCTGCTGGCCGCCATCGGCCTGCTGCATGGCGATACGCAATTTATGCTTTTTCCGCTTCCCATCGGCATCAAGGCCCGCTACCTGGTCGTCGTGTACGCCCTGATTGCCATCGCCATGCTCTTTGGCGAGCAGCGCCTTTACGCTTTCGCTCAGCTCGGTGGCGCTCTCGCCGGCCTGCTCTGGATCAGGCTCGCGCCACGCCGCGGAGTCACCTTCCTGCTTAGCGAGAGCTTTTACGGTCTCCGCAACCGCTACTACCGCTGGAAGCGCCGCCGCGCCGCCCGCAAGTTCGAGGTCTACATGCGACGCCAGGGACGCACCGTCCACCTCGACAGCCGCGGCCGCCAGATCGACGACGACCCCGACGATAAAAAGCGCTGGAACTGAATCATGCTCACGTAATTGAGCGGCCGGATATTCCGCCGTGAGTCCCGCCACGCAACCCGCCCGTCCCGCCGCGCTAGAATTGTGAACGAAATGTCAACGATCGCTTTTCTCTTTCCCGGTCAGGGTTCGCAGGCGGTTGGAATGGGCCGCGACCTCGCCGACAAATTCCGCATTGCAGCCGAGACCTTCGCCGAAGCCGACGAAGCCCTCTCGTTTTCCCTCTCGCGCCTCTGCTTCGAAGGCCCCGAGGAAGACCTGCGCCTCACGGAAAACACCCAGCCCGCCATTCTTACGGTGAGTGTGGCCGCCGCTCGCGTACTTGCTGCCCATGGAGTCGAACCGGCCCTGGCGGCCGGTCATTCGCTGGGGGAATGGTCGGCCCATGTTATCGCCGGCACGTTTTCCTTTGCCGACGCCGTCCGCTCCGTCAAAGCCCGCGGCCAGGCCATGCAGCAGGCCGTCCCCGCCGGCCAGGGAGCCATGGCCGCCATCCTCGCCCTTGATCCCGCCCGGGTGGCCGAGGCCTGCGTTGAAGCCGCTGCCGAGACCGGCGGCACCGTCCAGGCCGCCAACCTCAACTCGCCCGGCCAGACCGTCATCTCCGGCGCCGCCGCCGCCGTTGAAAAAGCCGCCGTCATTTGCAAGGCCAAAGGCGCCCGCCGCACCGTGATGCTTCCAGTGAGCGCCCCCTTCCACTGCGCCCTCATGGCTCCCGCACAAGAGGAAGTCGCCCGCGTCCTGGGCAGCATCGCGATGCACGACCCGCGCATTCCCGTAGCCGCCAACTTCACCGGCGCCCTCGTCTCAACCGCTGCCGAAGCCCGCGACGCCCTCATCCACCAGGTCACCGGCGCAGTCCGCTGGGTCGATTGCATTCAGTCGCTGAAATCCGCCGGCGCAAACCTGTTCATCGAGACCGGCCCCGGCAAAGTGCTCTGCGGGCTGCTCAAGCAGATCGATCCCGCCCTGAGATTCCTGAATGTCGAAGACGCGGCCAGCCTGGAGAAGACGCTGGCGGAGGCGAAGGGAAGCGCGTAGACGAAAACCAGTGAAGTCTTGGTTGCGCTGGAATCCTCACGACCTACTTGCCAAGGCGAAAAGAAACCTCAATTCTTATTCGAACTGCAATGGGATTTCCGTCGAGCGTAGCCGGCCGAAACCGGTACTGGCTGACGGCCGCGACCGCATTCTCATCCAGCCCGTGGCCAGCCGATCGCTCTACACGAATCTCGGTTGGCATGCCTTGTTCATCCACAATGGTTGAAATGAGGACAACGCCCTCGATTCTTTCGACTCTTGCTTCTTCGGAAAACTCTGCTTCAACGGAGTGGACTGCCACAGGGGGCTTCGCACCGGGCGGGAGCCTGAAGGGATCGTTTGCCGAGGCGGAAGATGCCGCGCCTCCGAGGCCGTTTTGCAGTCGGCCTTGACCGCAGTCCACAACGACTGTCGAGGGGGGCATGAATGGAATGAAATTAACACTGACGCAAACCAAAACCGGAACGGGAAGACCGTTCAATGTCCCGGGTTGAAAGGTCGAAGCCTTAACCGCTGCCATCGCGTTGCCCATGAGAGAGCTCCCATCGTCAGGGAACAACTCGTCTCGCACCTTGACCGCGCCATCGGCGCCCACGACCACCCGAAAACGACAGTGGTGCGGAAAACTGGTGTCAGCATTGGGGGGATATTTTGGGGGTACTGCCTTCGTCAATATCGGCGCGGTGATGCCGGGGCCCACACGATACACCCCGTCCCGGTCAGGAGTCGGCTGGGCGGGGCTGGTGCTCATGGGCCCGTCTTGAGTTGACGGAGCCAGTTGGGCAGCTGTTGGCACTGCAAGCAGTGCAAGGAATCCGAGGAGGGTGTTTAGACAACGCATCGCAGGCCACCGTCTCGCGAGGATTGCCACCACTCTAGCAGAAAACTCCCAGCTCTCTCAGCACAAATGCATAATCGAGCGCAATCTCCTTCAGATAGTCATACCGTCCGCTCGATCCGCCGTGGCCGGCCTGCATGTTCGTCACCAGCAGCAGCCGATTGTTATCCGTCTTCAGGGTTCGCAACTTAGCCACATACTTGGCCGGCTCCCAATACATTACCTGGCTGTCATGGAGCGATGTCTTCACTAACATCGCCGGATAACTCCCCGCGCGCAGGTTATCATACGGCGAGTAACTCAGCATGTATTCAAAGTAAGTCGCGTCGTTCGGATCGCCCCACTCTTCATACTCCGGAACTGTCAGCGGCAGCGACGCATCCAGCATGGTATTCATCACGTCTACAAACGGTACATGCGAAACCACGGCCCTGAACAGCTCCGGCCGCATGTTCACCACCGCGCCCATCAGCAGACCTCCGGCGGACCCGCCCTCGATCGCCACACGTGCTGTGTCGCCATAGCCCTCGGCCGTCAGGTGCTCCACCACCCGGATGAAATCAGAAAACGTGTTGCGCTTGTTGAGCATCTTGCCCGCATCGTGCCACGGCGTGCCCAGGTCCCCGCCGCCGCGTATGTGCGCATAGGCCATCACCACACCGCGATCGAGCAGGCTCAGCCGGTTCGAACTGAACCCCAGTGGGAGCGAATAACCATACGATCCATATCCGTACACGTAGAGCGGATTGCTGTTCGTGCGAGTGTCCTTCCGATAGACGATCGAGACAGGGATTTCAGATCCATCCTCCGCCCGGGCATGAATTCGCTCGCTCGCATAGAGCGTGCGATCGAACCCGCCCGGAACTTCAAGCTGTTTCAACAGGGTCGACGTGCGGCTCACGACGTCATACTCATACACCGAGCTAGGCGTGATCAGCGATTGATAGGCATAGCGAAATGTTGTCGTGTCGAAGATGCGATTCACATGACCATGCGCGCTATAGGCAGGCTCGGGAAACTCAATCTCCCCCGCCCGCTCCGCATTCGGCCCCTCGCCCGTGAACCTCCACATCCGCAGGCGCGGCAGCCCATCCTCGCGTTCGCAGGCAACAAAAAAACTCTGGAACAGCTCAATCTCTTCCAGCATCACGTCATCGCGGTGCGCTATCATCTCGCTCCAGTGCTCCCGGCCCGGCGTAGCTTCCGGCGCCGCCACCAGCCTGAAATTCCGTCCCCGGTCGTTGGTCCTGATGAGCCACATTCCATCGCGATGATCCATGGAATACTCATGCTCATCTTCGCGCGCGCTGATCAGCTTCCACTCGCCTTTGGGATCGTCCGCCTGGAGCACGCGGCACTCGGTCGTCGTGTGGCTGGCCGTCTCTAGCACCAGGAACTTCCCGTCACGCGTCCGACCGGTGCCCACGTTGAACCGCTCATCGTCTTCCTGGTACACCAGCACGTCCTCGCTGTGAGGCGAGCCCAGCTCATGCCGCCAGATCTGGTGCTGCCGCTTTTGCTGCTCATCCTCCACCGAATAAAACAGCGTGCGATTGTCGGCGGCCCAGCTCAGCGATCCCACCCGCTCTGCCGTCCCGGGTAGCGTCTCGCCGCTTTCCAGATTCTTAATGTGCAGCGTGTACTGCCTGAACCCCGTCGTGTCGGTCGAGTAAGCCAGCCATCGGCCGTCGTCGCTGATATCCGTGTCTCCAATCGCAAAGAAAGCAAACTTCTCCGCCAGCGCGTTTCCGTCGATGACCACTTCTTCGGCCGCGTCCACCTCCGGCCCCGCCGCGCCGCCACGCTTCCGGCAGTGAATCGGGTACTGCATCCCTTCCTCGGTGCGCGTGTAATACCACCAGCCGCCATCCCGAAACGCCACCGAAACATCCGTCTGCTTCACGTGGCTGAGCATCTCCTGGTAAAGCTCCTCGCGCAGATCCGCAAGCGGCGCCATCTCAGCCTCCGCATACGCATTTTCCGCCTCAAGATATGCAGTCACCTCGGGCGATTCCTTGTCGCGCAACCAGGCGTAGTCGTCCGTCAGCATCACTCCGTGGATCGGGGTTTCGGTCGGTTTTTTCATTGCAACAGGCGGGGAATTGGTCTCAGTCATATCTCTTCCAGTGTATTTCGCCGCCTCGCCCACCCCCCGAACCCCGTCCACTGTCCGCTGTCCGCTGTCCACTGGCCACTGGCCTTTCAGGAACTTCCCCCCACCCTTCCGCGTACAATTATTGAGGATGAAAGCCAATCCTACCTTGCGTCCTGCGGTCCTTCTGCCTTTCGTGGCAGCCCTTCTCTTTTTCCCGGCAGTTTCCGTTCGCGCCGAGAGCATCGCCAGCCTCCCCAAGCCCACCGATTACGTCAGCGACTTTGCCCATGTCCTCTCGCCCGAGGCCGTCGCCCGCATCGACCAAATCTGCGCCCAGCTCGATCACTCTCAGGCCAACTCGCAGATCGCCGTCGTCACCGTCCACACCCTCGATGGCGACGAGGCCTCCGACTATGCGACCAAACTCTATGACCAATGGAAGATCGGCGGCAAAGGCACTGACAAGGGCGTCCTGATCCTGCTGGCCGTCGACGACCATAAGCGCTTCATCGAGACCGGCTATGGCGTCGAGGGCGTCCTGAACGATGCCAAGGTGGGTGACATCGGCCGCGCCATGGTCCCCGACCTGCGCGCCAATAATTTCGACGGCGCTGTGCTGCTGGCCGTCGGCCAGGTAGCCCAGGACATCGCCGACGACGCTCACGTCACTCTCAATCAAGGCGCGCCTCTTCAAGACGAGCCTGTCGAGCCCGCCGTTCATCACTCCAGCGTGCTCGGCAAACTGATCCTGCTCATCATTGTCCTCATCTTCTTTGGCGGCTTCTCGCTTCTTCGCATGCTCTTCGGCTTCGGCCTCTTCTTCGGCGGCTGGGGTGGAGGCGGATGGCGCGGCGGAGGCAGCAGCTGGGGAGGCGGAGGCTTTGGTGGCGGAGGAGGCGGCTTCGGCGGGGGCGGAGGCTTTGGAGGCTTCGGAGGCGGATCGACCGGAGGCGGCGGCGCCGGTGGAAGCTGGTAAGAATCTGAGATTTCATCCTGCTCCGCGCAGTCCCGGCCGTCGATGCCAGAGCTGATAGCTGTCAACTATCCGCTGTCAACTGTCAACTGTTTCATTCCAAGGAGAACCGCATGAGTCGTGCATTAGGAATTGCCCTCGCTGTCGTCGGCGTCCTGCTTCTGGTCGTCTTTATGGTCTTCGGCAGCTACGTCAGCGCCAAGAACCAGATGGTCGCCAAAGATCAGAACGTTAAAGCCACCTGGTCCGAGGTCGATGTGCAGCTCGAGCGCCGCGCCGACCTCATCCCCAACCTGGTCGAGACCGTGAAGGGTTTCACCAAGGAAGAAAACAGTGTCTTCGCCGAGGTTGCCCAGGCCCGCACCGGCCTGATGAACGCCCAGGACCCCCAATCCAAGATCGCCGCCAACGGCCAGGTGGATGCCGCTCTCGCCAAGGTGCTCGTCCTCACTGAGAATTATCCCCAGCTGCGCTCGAGCGACCAGTTCATGCGCCTTCAGGACGAGCTCGCCGGCACCGAAAACCGCATCAGCGTGGCCCGCAAGCGCTACAACGACGCCATCCAGGACTACAACACCTTCGTCCTCCAGTTTCCCAACAGTATCTGGGCCGGCATCGCCGGATTCCACCAGAACAACGCCTTCTTCACCGCCAGCCCCGCCGCCCAGGCCGTCCCGTCCGTCAAGTTTTGAGCGCGCACAAAAAAGCCATTCCGCCCCGGCGGAATGGCTTTTGCGGTGATACCGGCCCGTCTGCTTGACCCTTTACTTGAACGATGCGATTGCGCTTGCCTCGTCGTCGTAAATGTCGAATACGGTGTAAAGCTTGGTCAGCTGCAGCAGGTCATGCACCTTTTTGGTCAGCTTTAGCAGCTTGAGCCCGGCGCCCTGGTTCCTGGCCGAAGTATAGGCGCTCACCAACTCGCCCAGGCCGGAGCTGTCGATATAGTTCACATCGCCCAGGTCCAGCAGAATGTTCTTCTGCCCCTTGCCGATGAGGTCGCGAATCGCGTCGCGCAACTGCACGCTGCCCTCGCCCAATGTGATTCGCCCGCTCAGATCCAGAACGGTCACGCCGTCGACTTCACGGGATGCGATAGTTAGTGCCACGGAATATTCCTCCTTCTCGGTTATCTCGGTTATAGCACTTCCAGGGCCTTCCAATATTCGGAAAACTCCCCGGCCGCGGAAAACTTCTCTCCGCTCCCATACCTCGCGCAAATGAGGCAGCCTATTCAGGTTTTTCCCGTCGCCGGCGTCAGATGCTTCACCAGCTTCAGCTCGGTCCCCGGATGCAAATGCCGAAAATGAACCTCATCCATCAACGACCGGATAAGGAAGATGCCGCGGCCCGTGCCGCGAAGAAGATTTTCGGGCGCCAGCGGATCAGGAAGATCGTCCGGATTAAACCCCCGCCCCTCATCCCCGACCGTGAAAATGAAGTCGGACGCCGTGGTCTCGATCTCGACGTCGATCATCCGCGACGAATCATACTCGTTGCCGTGCAATACGGCGTTTACCGTGGCCTCTCGCACCGCCATCGTAACGTGAAATCGCTCATCCTCGTCAAGTCCGGCCTCTGTGGCCAGCCTCTCCGCCGCCGCCTCTACCTCGCTGACGCTCTCCATGGTGGAGTTTAACTTCGAGCTCCACTTTCCTTTGCCCGCTCCGCTCACCGCGTTCGGTTCCGCCTTCGCTGAAGTATGTTGAGGAGGTTTCCGTTACTTCTCAATAACCTTGCTGGCAGTTTCACGTCTGCAACCGATTGTGTCAAGCCGCCGGTGTGCCACAGGCGCGGCCGGGGCTCAAACCCGGTGCAATTTTCTTCCATCTCGGACCATGATTGTCCATCATCCTCCGCCCGCGCCCGGCAAAGAAAGATACACTCATCGTGTGGAGCCGCGCACCGCAACCCGCGTCAGTCTCACGGCCCTGCTCGGCACCCCCGTCACCGACGCCCAGGGGACGCTGCGCGGCCGTCTCAAAGATATTGCTGTGGCCACCGGGCCCGACGCCGGAAAAGTAGCTGGCCTGGTGCTCAAAACCAGGTCCGGCCTGGCCATCGTCTCCTCGCAGGACGTGATGGAAACCCCCGCCGGCACGCTCGAGCTCCGCTCCGCCGGCGCCATGGTCCCGCTCAAGGACCAGGGCAACTACATCTACCTGCAGCAGGACATTGTGGACCGGCAGATCATCGATATACACGGCCGCAAGGTGGTTCGCGCCAACGACGTCGAACTCGAGTGGCTGGGCCGGGGCGCGGCTCACCTGCTGCGGGTTGCAGAAGTCGAAGTTGGGCTTCGCGGCGCCTTCCGCCGGGTCTTCAAAGGCATGCTGCCCCGCGCCCGCCTTGAAGCCGTCTCGCGCAAATTCGCGCCGCGCGGCATCCCCTGGCAGTTCGTCGACGTCATCGAGGTCGATCCCGCCCGACGCGTCAAGCTTCGCATCGAGCACGAGCGCCTGTCCGAGATGCACCCCTCCGACCTGGCCGAGATTCTTGAGGACCTCGCCCCCGCCGAGCGCGAAGCCATCTTTACCTCGCTCGACGAAGAAGTCGCCGCCGAGACCCTCGAAGAAGTCGAGCCCAGGCTGCAGAAGGCCCTGCTTGAAAAACTCGACGACGAGCGCATCGCCGACATCGTCGAAGAGATGGACCCCGGCGCCGCCGCCGATCTGCTTGCCGAGCTGCCCGAAGAACAGTCCGACGCCATCCTTGAGGAGATGGATCCGGAAGAGCGGCATGAGGTTGAGGAACTGCTCGAGTTCGACGAAGACTCCGCCGCCGGCTGCATGACCACCGATTTCGTCTATCTCGGCATCGAATCCACCGTCGCCCAGGCCGTCCAGGCCTTGCGCAGCTTCGACGGCGATCCCGAAACGGTCACTGAGATTTTCCTCCTCGACGAGAAACGCATCCTCCGCGGCGCGGTCTCCCTGGCCCGCCTGGTCATGTCCCTGCCTGAGACCCGCCTCAGCGTCCTCTCCGAGCCCCGCGTTCTCTCCGCACCTGCCGACCTTAACCAGAACGACCTCGCCGAGCTATTCGACAAGTACAACCTCCACGCTCTCCCCGTAGTCGATGCCCAGGGCCGCATGGTTGGCGTAGTCCAGGCCGAGCAGGTCATCAGCTTCCTCCGTGAGAAGCTCTAGCCTGCTCGCCGGCGAGATCTTCTATCTCCGGTCCTCTGTTCCCTCCTTCCGCAGGCCCTGCTACACTTGTGCCACATTTCTTGTCGTTCAACTGAATTGAAAAGCAGGCCTTCCCCTCGGCTGGCAGGACGATCCTGCCGGAACTTTTGGCTGAAGGGAGAAAGCCCGTGGAAAACCCAAATCTTTGGCATCCGGTCACTGAGGAATACCAGCATCCGGAGAATCTTTCAGTTGCCGCTGTCATTGAACCTGATAAGAGCGTTGGCCAGGACGCGGATCAGAAGGCCGAGCCTCGCCGCAAGAGCGCGGCGCCTGTCGGGCTCGCCGTCATTACCTGGTATTACTTCGTTCGCGCCGCTGTCTACCTCATCTTCGCCTCCGTCGTGCTCGCCAGTCCCGATTCCGACTTCGCTGCGTGGCTGGTCAACCACAGCCGAATTCTGATTCCATACACCATGGTCCGCCACGCCGAGCGGGACGTCTTCTTGTCCGTCGTCGCCGTGGGGTTCGGCGCGGTGGGCTTGCTCTCGGTCGTTATAGGCGTGATGTGGCTGGTCCGCTATTGGCGCATCCGCTGGATCACCATGTTCTATGCCGGAGCAATGCTGGCCCGAACCTCGATCTTCTTCCTCAGCGACAAGGCCGCCGGACTCGCCACTCCGCTCACCGACCTGCAAAGCCAGCAGCTGGGTCTCGGCTGCGCTGTGAATCTGCTTCTGCTCGGATACCTCGCCTTTTACCCCGGCGTAGCCCAGGAGTTCGAAAGACCGATCTAGAAATTAGGTTTTCCGGTCCCTGTTCCCCGGTTCTCATTCCCTGTTCCTTGGGTCCCTGCTAGACTTGTGCCAATCCAGCCCGCGGCCAAGCGTACGTCCCCGTTTTCTGAGGTCGTGTCGCCGAACGCAAGACCTCGCACGTCCACACACACCCGGGGAGGAGAACTTTGGAAGACGATGCAAAGAAAGTCACCGAAGAGCGACCCAATCAGTGGACCCCCGTCACCGATCAGTACTCCGTCGATCTTGATCCCGCGGCCGCCGCCCGTCTCCTTGACGAAGAAAAAATCAAAAGAGACTTAGAGGCCAGGCACAGAGCCGAGAGAATGTCCTCGCCACCCCTGGGGATCGTTGCCATCACTTGGTACTACTTCCTCCGCGCCGTCACCTACCTTGTCTTCGCCTCCATGCTGCTCACCGATCCCCTGTCTTCCTTCAGCGCCTGGTTATACAGCCACATCCAGGCCCTTGTCCCGCTTGCGCGATCTCAAATCAAGGTCGACACCCACAACGTCTTCCTCGGCGCCCTCGTTTTCACCGCCATCCTGTCGGTTATCCTCGGTCTGCTGTGGATGATGCGTTTTGCCCACGTCCGCATCATCACCCTCGGCGTGCTCGGCATTACGCTGGCGCTCAACATCACCCACCTCGTCACCAATCAGATGGCCGCGTCAACCGTTCTCGCCACTGCCGGGCAGAAGAACGATTTGATTCTTTCCTCGGTCGTCGACGCGGCGATCTTCTGTTACCTCGCCATTTCCCAAAATGTTGCCAAAGCCCTCCAAAATCCATTCTGATTACCCCGCGCAAATTAATAACGGGCCGCAAGACGAATTTGTGAAACAATTGAATAATGGTCCAGCTTCCGAAGATCATTCAGGGCGGGATGGGCGTAGGTGTCTCGAATTGGCGCCTGGCCCAGGTTGTCTCCAAGTTGGGCCAGCTCGGCGTGGTCTCCGGCACCGCGCTCGACGCGCTCTTCGTCCGCCGCCTCGCTGACGGCGATCAGGACGGCAACATGCGGCGCGCCCTCGACGCATTTCCATTCCCTGAGATGGCCCGGCGCATCTGGAATGAGTACTTTGTCCCCGGTGGCAAAGGGCCCGACGCCCCCTATCCCGCCTTGCCCATGCACCAGAAGCGCGACTCCCGCAAGCTGATAGAGATCTGCATCGCCAGCAACTTCGTTGAAGTTTTCCTGGCCCGCGAAGGCCACAAGAATCCGGTAGGAATCAATTTCCTCGAGAAAGTGCAGATGCCCCACCTGGCCTCGATCTACGGCGCGATGCTCGCCGGAGTCGGCTACGTGCTCATGGGCGCCGGCATTCCGCTCCACATTCCGGGAGTTCTCGATGCCTTCGCAGCCCAGAACGCCGCCGAGTATCGCCTTGCCGTTGCCGGCGCGCCCGTCGACCAGGATACGATGATGCATCTCGATCCGGCCGACTTCATCGAGGGGCCGCTGCCCCTGCTCACCCGTCCGCGCTTCCTGGCCATCGTCTCCTCCAACACCCTGGCAGCCACCATGCTCCGCCGCGCCAACGGCCGCGTCGACGGCTTTGTCTACGAGAGCCCCATCGCCGGAGGCCACAACGCTCCTCCCCGCGGAAAGCTCCAGCTCAACGGCGCCGGCGAGCCCATTTACGGAGAGCGCGACCGAGTCAACATCGAACAGCTCCGCGAGCTCGGCGTGCCCTTCTGGCTGGCCGGGGGCTATGGCAACTCGCACAAACTACTCGAGGCCCTCGGCCAGGGCGCCGCAGGTATCCAGGTCGGTACCGCCTTCGCCTTCTCCCGCGAGTCCGGAATGAGACCCGATCTCAAGCGCCGCCTCATCCAGCAGGCCCGCACCAACTCCGGACAGGTCTTCACCGACCCGCTCGCCTCGCCCACCGGCTTTCCTTTCAAGGTGGCACAGCTTGACGGCACCTCCTCGGCCCTCCCCATCTATCAGCAGCGCACCCGGGTCTGCGATCTCGGCTATCTCCGCGAGCCGTATGCCGATGGCGTCGAAGGCAAGATCGGCTACCGCTGCGCCGCCGAGCCGGTCCAGAACTACGTCGCCAAAGGCGGCAAAATCGAAGATACAGTCGGCCGCAAGTGTCTCTGTAACGCACTGCTGGCCAACATCGGCCATGCCCAGGTCCGCAAAAACGAAGCCGTCGAGCCCGCCCTGGTCACCGTGGGCGATGATCTGAACTCCATCGCGCAGTTCCTGGCCCCCGGACAGGACTCCTATGGAGCCGCCGAAGTTGTCGAAAGTCTCCTCAGCCTCACCGTAGAGGAAGCACCCCACGCCATCGCCGCGCGCGATCCCAGGCCCGAAGAGATCTTCGCTGCTGCCGCATCCATGGTAGCCGTCCCTGCCTGAAGGCCTTCCCTGGCCCTCCCGGAACCGCAGCCCGCTTCAGCACTCAACCCTGAATTCACTTAGCTGATGCGGCGGGACCACAGCTGCTCGATGTAGCTGTCGGTCATGCCGGCGATGTAGTCGGCCACGGTGCGGGCCAGTCCTTCGGTGGAGATTTGCGCCTGGTGGTCCTGGGGCATCAGGGTGGGATCGGAAATGAGCAGATCGAAGAGACTGGCGACCACCTCTTCGGCATGGCTGTGGACTTCTTCGATACCGGGCGAGTTGTAGAGATGGTCGAAGAGGAACTGCTTGGTTCGGGAGCGAGCCGATTCCATCTGCGGGCTGAAGGCGGCGAGACGACGCGGAGCCTGGCGGATGTCTGCCAGGCTGGTGGCGCCAAGCCCGGAAATCCCGGCGCGCACTTCGATTAACAAATCCGAGACGAAAACATTGAGCAGGCGGCGGAGCGCGTCATAGGCCGCCAGGCGCGGGGCTGCGTGCGGATAGCTGCGCAATGCGGCATCATGAAAATCGCGAAAGAGCGGCACGTGCTCCCGCACAGAGTCGATATCCAGGATGCCGGAGTCGAGCCCGTCGTCGAGATCGGCGGTAAGATAGGCGATCTCGTCGGCCAGATCGATTAGTTGCGCTTCCAGTGGTGGAAACTGGTCGAGGAAGTAGGCGGAGAGCTCGGGATGTTGGGCGGCGGAGTAGTCCCGCGAGTGTTTTACGATGCCTTCGCGGACGGCGAGGGTAAGATTGAGGCCCCGAAAAGCGGGGTAGCGCTCTTCGAACCAGGTGACGATGCGGAGGGCGTGCAGGTTGTGATCGAAGCTGAGGCCGTGAGCCTGCAAGGCTCGGTCGAGCGCCTTTTCGCCGGCATGGCCGTAAGGCGGATGGCCGATGTCGTGGACCAGGGCGAGAGCTTCGGCGAGCTCCACATTCAACCCCAGCGCGGTGGCGGCGGTACGGGCTATCTGGGTTACTTCGAGGGTGTGGGTCAAGCGGCTGCGGAAGTGGTCGCTGAGCGGGTCGCCGGGCAGGCGGGTGAAGACCTGGGTCTTGCCGGCCAGGCGGCGGAAGGCACGGGCGTGAAGGATGCGGGCGGCATCGCGGGAAAAGGGAGCGCGGTAGGAGTGGGGCGGCTCGGCGAAGGCGCGGTGGGTCAGTTCGGCGTCGTCGCCCGGCACCGCTATTGCCGGCGGCAGGTGGATGGCGGGTTGTGAGTTTGAGTCAGACATAGTCCAACGCCCGAGCTGAAAGACCTCTCCGTCTTGGTGCTCAGGTTCGGTTATACCGCACCGGGCGGCGGCGCATGCTATGAGGCGGGACGAGTTCGCGGTATACCGGCAGCCACTGCAAAAGAACCCCTGACCCCTGATCTCTGATCCCCGATCCCTGAGCTCTGATCTCTGATCCCTTCGCACTGTGCTGGGAGTCACCGCTCAAGAATGGGCCGGGCTGGTATTTGTTCAAGATACGTCGTGGATTCAATTGGACAACGTCGAATTCGCGTAGTAATATCCTGCCGGATTTCGGTTGGCGATGCCGGCGTGGGGTGAACGCGCCAGATGGCGATCGCGATTTGAACAGGGAGGTAATTATGAAGGCGATGAGGAGCATAGGGATTGGCGCGCTGCTGCTGGCCGTGGTCGGCACATTGGGATGCGGCGCGAGGCACTCGAAGAAGGAAGTCTTCTACCTGATTGCGAGTAATCAGGCTCTGCCTTACTGGCAGGCCGCGGCGGCGGGCTTCAATCACGCGGCAACGGAATACCAGGTGACCACCAAGGTGGAGGGCCCCCAGAACTACGATCCGCAGGCTGAACTCGGCGAATTGCAGAAGGCCGTGGCTGCCAAGCCGGCGGGGATTTTGGTTCAGGTGAGCGATGCGGCGGTGCTGCAACCGGAGATCGATGCGGCAATCGACGCGGGAATCCCAGTGCTGACCATCGACTCGGACGCCGCAGCCAGTCACAGGCTCTACTTTATCGGCACCAACAACCTTGAGGCGGGACGCCTGGGCGGCCAGCGCGTTGCCGAAAAGCTGGGCGGCAAGGGCAACGTCGTGTTCTTCACATTTACCGGCCAGCCGAGTCTCGATGAACGGCTCAAGGGCTTCAAGGATGCGTTCGCCAATAAGCCGGAGATCAAAATTGTCGACGTCGTGGACATCAAGGGCGATGACCGCGAGGCTTTCGACAAGACGCAGCAATATCTGGTGCAGACCGGCCCGAAGAAGATCGACGCGTTTGTGTCGCTGGAGTCATCATCGGGGAAGATAGTCTCAGATGCGGTGAAGCGCGCCAATGCGACTGACAGGTACGTGATGGCGTGGGACGCGAGCCAGGACACGCTGGACGCGATCAAGAAGGGCTTCATCAATGCCACCATCGTGCAGAAGCCGTGGACCATGGGCTATGTGGGGCTGAAGGGACTCGACGAAATCTTCCACAATCCCCCTAAGCAGTTGAAGAAGGACTTCAGCAAAGACTCGTTCTCCCCCTACCCGGTATTTGTGGACACCGGCAGCACGCTGGTGGACGCGACGAATGTGGACGATTACCTCGCGGCGGTAGCCGAGGGAGCGAAATAAGACGGGTCCCTTTGCAAGGTGCGACGAGGATCGGCCGCATCGGTCCGGACCTCAAGCCCGCGCTCTTCCGAACTCCGGCCTTGCGCAAACTGAAACGGCGGCTCTTTGTGATGCGAAGAGCCGCCGTTTCAGTCAGTGCTGAGAAAGTTCAGCGTTACTCCGGCTTGGGCTGGCCGATCGAGGATTCTTCCCTTGCCAGCTTGATGTGGGCCGCATCCAGCTTTTTCTGAACCTTGGCCACGTCGCCGGGCTCGATGTCGGCGGGTGAGGACTTGGCAAACTCAGCCACCGAAAGCTCCCACTGTGCGGCGGCCAGGCGAATGCGGCCGGTCTTCTCGTAGAGATCGCCCAGATGCTCGTGGACGGTGGGATCGGTCTGATCGCGATCGACCGCCTGGCGGAGATTGTCTTCAGCCAGTTCGTATTCTCCCAGCTTGAAGTAGACCCAGCCCAGCGAATCCAGGTAGGCGCCGTTCATCGGCTCCAGATCGACCGCCTTGCGGATCAGCTTGAGGGCCTCCGGCAGCCGCACGCCCTTGTCGGCGAACATGTAGCCGAGATAGTTGAGGGTCATGGCGTTGGCCGGGTCCAGTTCGAGGGCCTGACGGAAGAACTGCTCAGCCTGATCCGCGCGCTTCTGCCGGTCGGCGAGTTCGCCCTTGAGAAACAGCAGGTAGGTGCGGTCTTCCTTCTTGGTGGCCAGCGGTTCGGCCTTGCTGAAGGCGTCTTCGGCATCCTTCCAGCGGCGCAGGCGGATGTTCATCTGCCCGATCGAGAACCACACCGAGCGATCGTCGGCCGAGTTGGTGAGCAGGGCTTTGGCCATGGCCAGCCCCTCATCCGGTTTTCCGTTGTCGGCCAATTCCCCGGCAAGCATCAGCTTCAGGTCGCGATTCTTGGGATTGGCGTCGACGGCCTTCTGGGAGACTTCGATGGCCTTGTCGAACTGCTTGGCATCGCGGTACGCGTCCACCTCGCCCTGGTAGCCGCGGACGGCAATGTCGCCACCCAGGTCGATCATCTTCTGGTAGGTGGCGATGGCCAGGTCAATCTTGTTCTGCTCCAGGTAGACCGCGCCCAGGCGCTCCAGGAAGATGCTGCGGTTGCTCTTTTCCTCGTCAGTGTAAGCGCCGTTGGCATGGGTCAGCGCGGACTGCTCGAGGGTGTTGGAATACGCCTGGGCGGCATCGTTGAAGCGCCCCAGCACATCCAGCAGCAGGCCCTCGTTATAGCCGGCTTCGAGCGATGTGGGATCGATCTTGAGAGCCTTCCGGATCGTGGCCAGGGCGTCTTCATACTTGCCCTGCCGGCGCTGAATCTCTGAAATATGAATCAGGGCCTCATTGTTTTCAGGGTCCGCCGCGGCAAGCTGCTTGTACTGCTTGAGAGCTTCGTCGAACTGATCGTTGTTGAACAGCGCCTGCGCCAGTGCATCGATGGTGCGCGGGTCCCCGGGCTCCATGTCTTCAGCGCGCTTGTAGGCGGCGATCGCGTCGCCGGGCTTCTTCAACTGGTCATACGTCGCGCCCAGGGTGAACTCCATCTTGGGGGTCCGGTCGGACTCGGGGACATCCTCGATCACCTTGACCGCGTGCTGCAGGTCGCCGCTCTCGCCGTAGAGGCGAGCCAGGTTAAGAACCACGTCCTCCGAGTCGGGCTCGATCGCCTGGGCGGTCCTGAACTGCTCTTCGGCCTTCTGGGGCTGGTGCTTGACCGTGTAAAGCTGGCCCAGCACCATCCGGTCTTCTACGCTCTTTGGCGTGAGGGCGACAATCTTCTCGAATTCCGCGATGGCCTGGTCGAGGGAGTCGCCGGAGGACGATGCCGACGAGACGCCGTTCTGGCCCTCGCTGAGCTGGCGCAGGTAAATCCGGCCCAGCAGTTTGTGGGCCTCGATGTTGTCGGGCGAGGTCTTGAGCAGGCCGCGGGCCGTGACCTCGGCCTCGCGCACACGGCCGGTACGGAAGTAGAGATCGGCAAGTCCGTTGTTCAGTTCGGCGGAGTTCGGATCGGCGTTCAGAGCCGATTTGTACTCTTCGACGGCGTGGGTCACGTCGTCCGGCTTGCCCTCGGAGATGGCGTCGTCCTCATAGGTGGCAGCCAACGCAAGGTGATAGTAGGATTGGGCCCGGTCAGTAGCCGGACCCGGTTTCTGGGTCGGCTGGGCTTCGGCCACCGCGGTCTTGACTGCCGGGGCCTTTGCCGGAGCCGCTTTCTCAGGCGCGGAACCGGGAGCAGGCTTGTCGGCGGGCTGATTCTGCGAAGGCGTGCCGGGGGTGCTCTGAGCGCAAAGCAGGCCGCCAGTAAACAGGAGCAGGCTGGCTGCGGCGAGACCGAGCCAGTGAGTCGGCGATTGGGTTCTAGGTATCATCATCCAGGAATTTCCGCGCGCTGTTCTCACCCGATGGAGTGCAGTTTAGATCGGAAGGGCAAGAAAGCTGCGCAGGCAGCCGGTCCGAGCAGCTCTGCCTGCTATTAAAGACGATTCTACCCGTCAATAGTCGCAAATGCTCGCACGATTGCGGGAATTTCGCCCGCGCTGGCCCGTTTGTCCCGGCCGGCCGGGATTTTTAACCTGCCACGACCGCTGGATGCACCCGTCGAATCAATGCCGGAAGTGCCGGATGCCCGTAAACACCATGGCCATTCCGAGCCGGTCGGCGGCGGCGATGACCTCTTCGTCCCGAACCGAGCCGCCGGGTTGGATGACCGCGGTCGCGCCTGCCTGGGCTACCGCCTCCAGGCCGTCCGGAAAGGGAAAGAAGGCGTCTGAGGCGGCGACCGAGCCATTGAGCGGCAGAACGGCTTTCATAGCGCCGAAGCGGGCCGCATCCACCCGGCTCATCTGACCCGCGCCAACGCCCAGAGTCTGGCCGTCACGGGCATACACGATGGCGTTGGATTTCACGTGCTTGCACACCCGCCAGGCGAACAGCAGGCTGCGCAGCTCTTCGGCGGAAGGCGGTCGCCACGTGACCACCTTCAGCTCCGACTCGGTCACGCGCCCGGTGTCGGCGTCCTGCAGCAGCAGTCCGCCGGACACCTGCTTCACCACGAGACTTGGAGGGGCGGCTCGCAGCTCCACCAGGCGAAGATTCTTCTTTGCCTCGAAACGCCGGCGGGCTCCCTGAGTAAACGCGGGCGCGGCGATGGCTTCGACAAAGAGTTTCGCAATTTCCTCGGCGGCCGCTTCGTCCACTTCGCGGTTGATGCCGATGACGCCGCCGAAGGCTGAGACCGGATCGCAGGCCAGGGCTTTCTGATAGGCCTCCAGCACGGTGGCCCCGGTGGCTGCGCCGCAGGGGTTGGTGTGCTTGACGATGACCACGACCGCTGGATCGGACTCGCCCGAGGGGAACTCTTGTGCCAGCTCCCAGCAGGCGTCCAGGTCGACCAGGTTGTTGAAGCTTAGTTCCTTGCCTTGGAGCTGCGTTGCGCCGGCAACTCCCAGGCCCGTGCCGTCGGAATAAAGCGCGGCCCGCTGGTGGGGGTTTTCGCCGTAGCGCAGAGACTGGGCTTGCCTGAGATTGATCCTTAAGGTCGACGGCAGCGAAGACACCTGCGGTGTGGCCAATTGCTCCTGGGCCGGTTCCGACGGTGCAGGAGCGTTTTCGATCCGGTCAAGCGTATTGGCGATTGCCGTGTCGTAAGCGGCGGTGGTCGCGAAGGCTTGCCTGGCCAGGCGCCATCGGGTGGCGCGCGTTAGAGTGCCTTGATTGGCCTTGAGTTCCTCGATCAGGGCGGGATAATCCTCTACCCGCGTGACGATGGCGACGTCTTCGAAGTTTTTTGCGGCGGAGCGGGCCATGGAGGGCCCGCCGATGTCGATGTTTTCGATCAGATGGCCGAAGGGAACTCCGGCCTTTGCCGCCGTTTTCTCGAAGGCATAAAGATTCACGACCACCAAGTCGATCGGCTGGATGTCGTGCGCGGCGACGGCCGCCTCATGCTCCGCATTGCCGCGGATGTACAGCAGCCCCCCGTGGACTTTGGGATGGAGGGTCTTCACGCGGCCGTCGAGCATCTCTGGGAATCCCGTCAGCTCGCTGATGTCCCTGACCGTGAGCCCCGCCGCACGCAAGGCGCCCGCCGTTCCGCCGGTGGAAATAAGTTCAACGCCGAGGCCGGCAAGCAGCAAGGCAAACTCCACCAGCCCGGTTTTATCAGTAACGCTCAGCAGTGCGCGGCGAATGGGTTTCCGGCTGCTTTCCTGGGTCACCTGTCTCACTCCTTGCGGTTGGGATTCGCCGGTGAATGCGTCACCGGGGGGCCAAACACCAGACTACAACCCAGGGGCGAGCGGATGGATAGGTCTGGCCTGACCAGAGCATCGCGAGACCCACACCCGGGAAACACGACAGCGGAATTGCTATAAAGTAAAGACATGGGAAGCACTCCCCCCGTTCTTCCATCCCAGGGTCGGGACCCGCACGGGAAAGCCAGCGGCGCCCAGGTTCAGGCAGAGTTTCTACCTCCCGCGAGTGACTACGCGCCTCCGGTCGGCTACGAGCCTGTTGCGCAGCCTGCCCGCAAGCCGCGACCGCTGTGGCGGGCTGCTCCGGCTACTTACCTGCTGCTGGGAATCAACTGCGCGATTTTTCTGGCCATGGTTTTGCGGGGCATCAGCCCCCTCAACCCGACTGTCGATCAGCTGATGAGGTGGGGGGCGAACAACGCCGGCAGCGTGCTGTTGGACGGCGAGTGGTGGCGCGTGGTCATGGCCATGTTCCTGCATGTGGGAATTCTGCACCTGGCCACTAACATGTGGTGCCTGTGGAACCTCGGCCTGCTGGCCGAGCCGCTGATGGGCTCCTGGGGCGTGCTGGCCGTTTACATCCTCACCGGCGCGGGCGGCAACCTGCTGTCGATCTTCGTCAACTGGCTCAAATACAGCGACGCGAACGTTTTCCCCGCCGGGGCAGGCGCCTCCGGTGCAGTCTTCGGCATTGCCGGGGCGCTGATCGTGCTGCTCAAGTCCAACCGGCTGCCTGTGCCTCCCGACGAACTCAAAAAGCTGCGCAGGTCGGTGATTTACTTTGCGGCCATCAACCTGGTGATTGGATTTTCCATCAGCGTGGGCACCGACTATTTCGGCAGGGGACTGAATATCGACAACTGGGCGCACCTGGGCGGATTCACCTGCGGGCTGCTCTTCGCCGCGCCCATGGTTCCGCGCCTGGGCTCGCCGAAGACTTCTTTCAACCTCCGGCTGCGGATCGCGGTTGCGGCCGTCGTCGGGCTGCTGGTGCTGTTCGGTTTCTATCTGGCCCAGTTGCCGCCGCAGAACTGACGGCATTCCAGCCGGTTCGCGTTTTATGCAAAAATAATCTCGTACGCAATCCATCCACTCCCCTCTCTGGAGGTAGACCATGGAACGGCGCAATTTCCTCAAGCAAGCCGCCATCACCGCAGCAGCGGTTGCATCCGCTAGCCAGTTGAGCCGGGCAGCAGCGACATCTTCAACCACACCTTCCAAACCCATTGCCCGGCGCACCCTGGGTAAGACCGGCGAGCGCCTTTCGATCATCGGATTCGGCGGTATCGTGGTGATGAACGAAGATCCTGGAGCCGCCGCCAACATCGTGGCCGAGGCCGTGGATCGCGGCATCAACTACTTTGACATTGCGCCCAGCTACGGCAACGCGCAGGAGCGGCTGGGGCCGGCGCTGGCGCCCTATAGAAAAAACTGCTTTCTGGCCTGCAAGACGGATGGGCGCATGAAGGACGACTCGCGCGCGCAGCTTGAGCAGTCGCTGAAACTGCTCCAGACCGATCACGTGGACCTCTACCAGTTTCATGCCCTCACGAAAATGACCGAGCTCGACAAAGTGCTGGGGCCGGGCGGCGCGATGGAGACCATGGAAGCCGCCAAAAAGGAAGGCAAGATTCGCTACATCGGCTTTTCGGTTCACTCCGTCGAGACCGCGCTTGCGGCTATGGACCGCTACAACTTCGACACCGTGCTGTTTCCGCTCAACTGGCTGCTGGTGAGCCAGGCCAACTTCGGCATGCAGATTGTTCGTCGCGCGCAAGAAAAACAGATGGGCATTCTGTGCCTGAAGAGCATGGCGAAAACGGTTTGGGCTGCCGATCAGAAGCAGAATCACCCCGAGCCCAAGTGCTGGTATCAGCCCGCCGATTTTCCCCACGAGGCGTCCTTGGGGCTTCGCTGGACGCTGGGCCACCCCATTACAGCCGCCATTCCGCCCGGTGACGAGCGCTACTTCCGGCTGGCGATGGACGTCGCGCAAAACTATAAGCCGCTGGAGCCCGATGAGGAGCAGGCGCTGCTCAGCGGAGGCAAAGGCCTCGAGCCGATCTTCCACCTGGGCAATGACGTATAGTCCCTCGGGGGACGCTTCGCGGGCTTCAATTCAACATCAGGCTTCAGCGGTGGCGCGATTCTTCAGGGCTTTCATGTAAGCGAATCCGTAAGCTTGTTCCGGGTAATGGCCGCCAACCACATCGGGCGTGTGATCGAGGATTACGATGCCGTCGAACCTGACTTCAACCAGGGCCTTCATGATCTTCGCCATGTCGTAGTAGCCGTTATCCATGAATGTCTCGACGAAGTGCGGCAAGGGCGCGCTCACGTTGCGGAAGTGAATCTTCCAAATCTTCTCCGCGCCGAAATGCCGGATGGTCTCCGCCGGGTCCTTATGCATTAGTTTGGGGCCGCCTTCGTTCCAGCAGCCGCAGCACAGGCAAATTCCCACGTTGGGGCTGTTGGCAATCTCCATGGCCCGTTTGTAGCCTTCGAAGCTCGCGAAGATGCAGCGCGGAACTCCAGCCAGCTCGGGCACCGGCGGATCGTCGGGGTGAATTCCGATGCGGACGTTGTTCTCTTCCGCGACCGGAGCCACTTGTTTGATGAAGTACGTGTAGTTCTCCCAGATCTCGTCGGGTGAAAATCTGCGGCCGTGGGAAAGCGGCTCATAGAACTTCTGATCGCCCCAGACGCCGACCTTGTTGGGGCTCGCCAGGTCGAACTCCCTGGCGGAGGCTCCCCGAATCTCGGCTCTGCCGCTGCTCCAGATGCCGTTACCCATGTGCGCGTAGGTGGTGTAATAGATGCCGGCCTGGCCCAGGTTGCGGAGGTATTGCTTGTACTCTTCAATCTTGCGGTCGCGGCCGGGAAGGTTCAGGGTTACTTCAGGCATGTTGTGAACGTTGGCATTGCCGATGTTCCAGACGGTGATCCCCGCATCCGCATAGCGCTTTTTGATCTGCATGAAACCTTCGGCGGTGCGCAAATCGGGGGTCGAGGCCACGCTCACATACTCGGCGCCAATTTGTTTGAGGAAGAGCAGTTCATCGTCGGTGGGTCTGGCCGACGATTGTGCGCACAGCTTGATGCCGGGGCCGTTTTTGTCAACGGTTGCGGAGGCAGGCGGGGCCGACAGGAATGCCTTGGCGCCGAGAGCACTGCCGGCCGCCAGCTTGACGAACTCTCTGCGGTCAGGACTGAACGCGGTGCGGGTGCTGTTCGATGCTTCGAGATTCGATTCAGAGTTTTCCATGGCTCATCCCCCTCGCAACGAGTTCCATCTCGGTATCGGCGACGAGCCAGTATAAACGGAATTTGCGTTAGCGAACGGCGGTGGCGGCGAACTTCTTCACCATGGCCAGCAGCAGCTTGCGATCGCTGTCATTCAGATTGTTGGAGTAGCGGCGAATCTGGCTGAGAAAGCGGAGTTCCTCATCGGAGAGCTTCTGTGTGTTGAGCTGGCGGCCGAGCGCGTCGTCGGCAAAGAACTGCGCGATGGGAAGGTCAAGGGCCTGGGCAATCTTTGAGAGCGTGTCCAGCGAGGGCACCGTGTGCCCGTTTTCGACTCGCGAAAGATAGCAGCGCAGCAGGCCGGTCTTCTTCTCGATATCGCCCTGCGAAAGGCCCTTCTGGAGCCGGAACGCGCGAATGGTGGTGCCGATCTTCATGAGGGAGATGTCCTGTTCTGACGGGGTCCGGCTTGCTTCTCCGGCGCCCATCAGGAAGCTATTGGCTTAATAGTAAACATGGGGCGGATGCTTTTGCAAGGCGATCTCCGCGGCCGGGATGTCACTTAAGTGGTATGTACCTTCGACGCTTGCTCGGTGCGTTCGAGGCGGGGTAAACCTTCGCAGCCAATGACTCGTCAGAGTGAATACGGGAAGACTTGATCTGGAGACGGAATGCGGCTTGCGGCGGGACGATGGGCGTTGGCGGCGGGAATGGTTGCGGCTGCCGGCGTCCCATGGACTGCGCAGGGACAGGCCGCCGCGCCGCCTCAATCGGCAGCGCCCGCTCAAGGTTCCGCGCCAGCCCAGACGGCGCCGGCCGGAAATATGGGGCAGTCGCCCCAGGTTGCGGTCGGCGGCAGGCTGCATGGAGTGGTGAAGAGCGGGAATATCCCACTGCCCGGAGTCGCGGTGACGGCGCAGAACACGCTCACCGGCAAGAAATACTCCACCACCACCGACATCACCGGCGCCTGGTCGATGAATATTCCGCAAAATGGGCGGTATGTGATCCGCACCCAGTTCGCAGCCTTCGCACAGGGGTCGGAAGAGGCGGTGTTGAATGCCGCCAGCCACGATCAGGCAGTGAACTTTGCGCTCTTGCTGGCGTCGAGGGCTGCAGCGCTGGCCGCGCAGCAGGCTGCGCAGTCCGGACAGGGAGCTGCGCAAAGCATTGTGGAGCAGGCCTTGCGGCAACTGGCCGGCAATGCGCCGCAGAGCCTAAGCCTCACGAGCGCGCTCTCCAGCGACACTGAAACCGGCGGCGGCGTGGCGGGTGCGGGTGGCGCGGCGTTGCCCTCGATTGCGGGCAATACCGATTTCAGCAGCGAATCGGTGGCCATCTCCGGCCAGTCGGGGCAGGTGAGCCCGTTGGCCGGCGTCGACCTGGACCGGTTGCGCGACCAGCTCGAGGCCTACCGTCAGCAGAATGGCGGTCAGCTGCCGAACATTGGTGGATTGTTTGGCGGACCCGCTGGCGGCGGCGGATTTGGCGGAGGCGGCTTTGGGGGCGGCGGCTTCGGGGGTGGTATAGGCTTCGGCGGCGGCGGCCGGGGAAACTTTCGCGGCTTCAATCCCGGCCAGCCCCACGGCGCCATCTTCTGGAGCGGAAACAATTCGGCGCTGAATGCAGAGCCATTCTCGCTGCGCGGTCAGCCGCAGCAGCAGCCCGCTTCGGGGTCGAATCGCTTCGGGCTGACGTTCATGAGCGCGCCGTACATTCCCCACCTGACAAAGCCGAGCGGGAAAGACACGGTGTTTCTCACCTTCTCAGGCACGCGCAGTTCAAATCCTGACGATTTTTACGGCACTGTGCCGACCGAAGACGAGCGCAGCGGAAATTTTGTTGGGCTTCCGGAGATCTTCAATCCCGCGACCGGGCAGCAGTTCATATCGAACGGGGTGCCCAACGTAATTCCACCCAGCAACATCTCGCCGCAGGCTTCGGCGTTGCTGAATTATTTTCCGCAACCCAACATCGCCGGCAACGACGTGGTCGACAATTACAACTACCACCTCTTAACCACCGCGCAATCGAACTCGACCCAGGCCGGCATTCGATATATGCGCAGCCTGGGCGCGAACGCGACACAGCCCACCGGCCGCGGCGGAATGGGCGGTGGACGGCGCTCCTCGCAGAGTCAAGGCCTGCGGCAGAGCATCAACTCGAACTTCAATTACAGCGATTCGGCGTCCGATATGGCGAACCTGTTCCCGATCTTAGGTGGCAAAAGCGCTTCGCACTCCTATTCGCTCGCCGCCGGATACACCGTCGGCTATCACAAATTCACCAATATCTTCAGCGCCAACTGGAACCGCAGCGACAGCCAGGCCACAAATTTTTTTACCAATACCTCCAACAATGTGGCTGAGGTGGCGGGTGTGACTTTGCCCAACGATGTTCCGTTGAATTACGGGCTGCCGGACATAAGCCTCAGTAGCAGCCTGACCGGGTTGAGCGAAACCGAGCCAAGCTTCTCGCTCGGGCAGACCATCTCGTTTTCAGAGACGCTGAGCTGGATTCACGGCAAACACAATCTGCGCTTCGGCGGCGACTACCGTCGCGTGCACCGTGATTTTCTCGCCGGATCGAACGCCACGGGAGACTTCACATTTACCGGATTGTTCACCGAGAACGCCGCGCAGGACCCGGCGACCGGATCGGCCTTTGCTGACTTTCTGCTTGGACTGCCGCAGTCGACCAGCATCAACTCTTCGATCGAGAAGAGCTATCTGCGCGACAACGTGGTGGACGCCTACGCGCTGGACGATTGGCGCATGCGGTCGAACCTGACACTAAATTACGGCGTGCGGTATGAGTTTTTTGCGCCTTATACGGAGAAGAATGGGCGTCTGGCCGAGGTGTTGACCAATCCCGATGGCGGATTCACCAGCGAGACCGAGGCGCAGGCGGGAGCCAACGGATTGCCCGGTTCGCTGGTCTATCCCTGGCGCAGGGCCTTCCGGCCAAGCGTAGGGATTGCCTGGCGAGTTCCCAAGATCAAGCAGACCGTAGTCCGCGCTGGATTCGGCATGAATTACACCGTGGGCGAGTATGCCACGTTTGCCACCACCATGGCGCACCAGCCGCCGTTTACCGATGAGCAGACCAACCAGGAAGCCAGCGGCAACGCCGCCTCAACCGCATGTCTGCAGGCTGGCAATTGCTTTACTTTGGCCAATGGGTTTCCCGCGCCGGCAACGCTGGGCAACTACGCGCTCGATCCCCACTATCCGCTGCCCTATGTGCAGGCGTGGAACCTCGACATTCAGAAGACGCTGCCCTGGGGCGTCCTGCTTAATCTTGGCTACAACGGAACCCGAGGCAATCATCTCGACACGGTGATCGAGCCGCGTTCCGTTCCCGCCAGCCCCGGCACGGATCCCGCGGTGCCTCAGGGCTCATCCGATTTTCCTTTGAATTTCCAGTATGAAGAAGCTGTTTCTTTCTCCAAGTTCAATGCCGCCACGGTGCGCCTCAACAAGCGTCTCTCGAAGGGCATCGCGATGGGCGCCAATTACACCTATTCGCATTCCACCGACGATGCGGGCGCCGAGGGCAGCGTGGGCGGAGTGAGCGTGCAGGATTGGCAGAACGTCCTCGGCGAGCTTGGAAACTCAAGCCTCGATGTGCGCCACAAGGTGAGCGGAACGTATCTCTACGAGCTTCCATTCGGGAAAGACAAGTTCTGGCTGACCACCGGCGCAGGCTCCCATATCATGGAGGGATTTTCCGTCTCCGGCAGCTTCACCTTTGCCACCGGGACGTGGCTGACTCCGAGTTACCAGGCGTCGGTGGCGAGCACTACCTGCGGCCTGAACGGAGTATTGCGCCCCAATCTTACGGGGGCCCCGATTTACCAGGATGGCGGCTCGCTGCGAAGGTGGTTCAACCCGGCGGCTTATGCAGCGCCCACCAATACCCCGGGCTATTGCAACTACTTTGGCGACGCTCCGCGCAACTCGATTGAAGGACCCGGAACCGTGACCAATAACATGGCGCTGTCAAAGACCATCCAGTTTGTTGATACGCGCAGCATGGAGATTCGGGCCACGCTGAACAACGCCTTCAACACCGTGCAGTACTCGGGCGTGAATACGGTGGTGAATTCGCCGACCTTTGGGCAGGTGAGTTCGGTAGGTGCGATGCGGTCGTTTCAGTTCATGGCGAGATACAGGTTTTAGCGGAGTTAGTAAGTCGCACTTAGTTCGAGCCGGTTTGTTAGTGAGGGAGTTATGAACGGTTGGGCACAAAAGCTCATTGCGGTGATTGCAGCCTCGGCGCTTGCGCTGCCCGCTGCTGCCCAAAGCCCCAACCAGGCCACGTCCACTCCCCAGGGCGGCTTCACCCTCAAGCTCAACGGCGAACTGGTGCTGACCAACGTGGTGGCTCGCGACGCCAAAACCGGCGAGATCGTGCACGGTTTGAAGCAGAGCGATTTTCGCGTGTACGAAAACGGCAAAGAACAGCAGATCGACACCTTCGATTTTCAGAGCGTCGACATGGCGACGCCGCTCAACGAAGCCACGGTGAGCGGGCTGGCCGCGGGCCCCACTGGCAGTGGCAGCAAGGCGGTGGTCGTGGCCAAACCCGAAGAGTTGCGCAATCACCGCTTGATCGTCATGTTCTTTGACCTGACCTCGATGCAGCCCGAGGATCTGGAGCGGAGCGTGGATGCGGCGCAGGATTTCCTGCGCAAGAAAATGCAGCCGGCCGACCTGGTGGCGCTGGTTTCGCTCGGCGACACGCTCAGCGTAGACCAGGACTTCACCCAGGACAAAGACGCGCTCATCCGCGAAGTGGGCGCATACAACGGCACCGAAGGGCAGGGCTTCACGCCTGGCGCTACGTCGACCTCGAACCAGGTGGAAGATACAACCAGTTATACGCCGGATGAGAGCGAGTATAACGATCTGAATACCGATCGCGAGCTGTTTGCGCTGATGGCGGTCTCTAAGTCGCTCGCCAGAATCAGTGAGAAGAAATCGCTGCTTTATTTTTCCGGCGGCATCTCCCGCGACGGCATTGAAAACGAAGCGTCCCTGCGACAGGCCATCAACGCTGCGGTGCGCGCCAACCTCGCGATTTATAGCGTCGATACGCGGGGGCTGCAGGCTGTCTTGCCGCTGGGCGATGCTTCGACGGGCAGCCTGCGCGGTTCCGGAGCTTACAACGGCGCGGCCCTCGGGAACAATATGCAGGCCAACTTCAACTCGCAGGAAGTGATGTCGACGCTGAGCACCGATACAGGCGGAACGGCGTTCTTCGACTCCAACGACTTTGCGCCCGCCTTTGCCAAGGTGCAGGCCGATACATCGGCGTATTACGCCATCGGCTTCCGCTCCACCAATCCGGCGCGCGACGGCAAATATCGCAAGCTGACGTTCAAGATCACGCGGCCTGGAATAAAGCTCGAATATCGTCCGGGCTACTACGCCCCTGCCGACTTCAAGCACTCGGGACGCGAAGACAGGGAGCAGGAGCTGCAGGATCAGCTGGCCAGCGACCTGCCGGCCACCGACATCGCCGTGTATATGGACGCGATGTATTTCCGCCAGGATGAGAACAGATTCTTTGTGCCGGTTTCGCTCGTGGTCCCTGGATCGCAGATTCCGTTTGTGAAGGGCGGCGACAAGGACAAGGCCACGCTCGACATCATCGGCGAAGTCATCGACGAAGTGAGGCGGCCTATCGGGCGCGCGCGAGAAACAATCAAGCTGAACCTCGACCAGTCGGTGCAGGCGCGGCAGAAAAACATTCAGTACACGACAAGCTTCAACCTGCCTCCCGGCAAATACACCATAAAATTTGTCGTGCGTGAAAATCAGACCGGGCGCATGGGCTCGTTTGTGGCCGATATTACGCTGCCCGATATGAAGAAGTCGCCGCTTAAGCTTAGCTCGATCGTGCTGTCGTCCATGCGCCAGCCGAGCAAGAAGCTCGATCCGCTGGTGCGCAACGGCGAGGAGTACGTGCCCAATGTCAGCCATGTCTTCCGGCAGGATCAGCACATGTATCTGCTCTACGAGATCTACGATCCCGCGAAAGAAAAACCGGCCGAGAACGCGCCGAAGGGAACGAAGCCCGGCATCAACCTGCTCAGCAGCCTGGAACTGATCCAGGGGTCGACCAAGGTGTATGAGACGCCCGAGGTGCAGGCCCGGGCCGTCAACGTGGAAGGGCGCGACGCCGTGGCCTTCGAGCTCGATGTGCCGCTGGCAGGACTGAAGACCGGCTCCTACATCTGCCAGTTGAATGTTGTGGACGATGCCGCGGGCAGCTTCGCGTTTCCGCGCTTTGCGGTGCTGGTCAAGGAGCCCGCGCCTGCACCTCCGAGTCAGCCTTCGGGAAGCGGAGGCACTGAATGAGGCGCCTGCGCCTCTGGCCCCGGGCCGTCGGCCGCCCCATTCCCGTAAGGACAGTGTCTGCATCCTGAGCCGCAGCACGCGCCACGCTTCAGGTGATAGACAGCAGTGAAGACCAGGGTATCGCCGTCCAGATAATAATCTTCTTCCTCGAGCTCCGGCGGCCAATCCATATCTCCATTCTCTCTTAAGCAGCGCGGGCGCGCAGCGGGCAGCCCGCGAACAGTAGGTAAAATTGAAGCATGACAGTTTCCGCCCGGGATCGCGCCCGCAAGATCAAGATCATACTTTTTGACGTGGATGGTGTGCTGACCGACGGCGGCATCTGGTTGATCCCTGTGCCAGTGAGCGAGAGCGGTAAGACGATCTCCAAGATGGTCGAAGCCAAGGGCTACAACGCGCACGATGGCACCGCGATTTCGCTGGCCCGGCTGGGCGGAATGAAGTGCGGCATCATCACCAAGCGCATCTCCGAGACGGTTCAGATGCGTGCGCGCGACCTCAAGCTTGAGTTTGTTTATCTCGGTCAGGCGTTCAAGATGAAGCCGGTGCGCGAGATCATGGAAAAAGAAGGCGTCTCGCTCGAAGAGATTGCCTATGTGGGCGATGACGTCATCGATCTTCCGGTGATGCGCCAGTGCGGGTTTGCGGTCGCGGTCGGCGATGCGCGCCAGCAGGTAAAGGCCGAGGCGCATTACGTCACGCCCAACAAGGGCGGCCACGGCGCCGCGCGGGATGCGGTTGAATTTATTCTCGAAGCCAAGGGCCTGCTCGACCAGTGCATTGCCGCATACATCGACGAAGACAATCCGATTTCGCCGTCGATGGACATCGGCAAAGGCAGCGATTAGCCGTCCAGGCAGTGTGAATGAGATGAGCGACGAATCGTATCGAAGCCCGCTTCGCGGGCGATAGACGGTAGCCCCAGGCGCGTGCCTGGGGTTCGAAGGATAAAGATTGGGCGGAAGCCCCCGGAGGGGGCGTAAGAATGGCGCACACCTACACAGATCTGCTCACGCACGTGGTCTTTTCCACATCAGAACGCGTGCCGTTTTTGTCGGATGCCATCCGGTCCGACGTTCATGCCTATCTTGGCGGCATTTTGCGCGAGCTGCACGCAACTCCGATCGCCATCGGCGGAGTCGCCGACCACGTCCACATTTTGACGTGCATTCCGGCGGACCTATCGATTTCCGACTGCATGCGCGTTGTGAAAACCAATTCATCTCGCTGGTTGAAACAGAAATGGCCTGAGAAGCGACCTTTCGCCTGGCAACAAGGATACGGAGCCTTCAGCGTGAGCGAGTCAAACCGCGCTGCGGTGATTCAGTATATCCAGCACCAGGAACGTCATCACCAGCGCCGCTCTTTTCGAGGTGAGTTTCTTGCTCTGTTGAAGAACCACGGGGTAGCGTTCGAGGAGCAGTTCCTCTGGCGTTGATTCTCTTTCGCCCGCTTCGCGGGCTTCTGCCGTCGATCTGCGCCGGCATCCCCAGGCTTGCGCCTGGGGCTACCATCTCTTGCCCGCTTCGCGGGCTGGGCTATCTGCCATCGATAGAAAAGCCGGGCTTGCGCCCTCCGGGGTTGTGTTCTCCGGGGTTGCGTCCCGAAGCAACCGAATGCCCCCGCGTTGCCGGCCTATCGGCGCCAGACGAGCCGGGTTTTGCCGTAAGCAGGGCGCTTCCCTCAAAATCAAGACAGAAGGTCGCGTACTGAGGGACTTCTGAGGGGCTCACAATGTCTGATTCGCAAACCAGAAGGGCGGTGGTGCTGCTGAGCGGCGGCCTCGACTCGGCGACCGTGCTGGCGATTGCCCGCAACGAGGGCTACGAGCTTTATGCGCTCTCATTCGCTTATGGCCAGCGCCATGTGTGGGAACTCCAGGCGGCGAAGCAGGTTGCTGCAGCGCTGGGCGCGGCGGAGCATCGCATCGCGCAAATCGATCTGCGCGTCTTTGGCGGCTCGGCGCTCACCGCGGAGATCGATGTGCCCAAGGGACGCCAGGCCAGCGAGATGGCGCAGGGAATTCCGGTGACCTATGTCCCGGCCCGCAACACCATCTTCCTCGCCTTCGCGCTCGCATGGGCCGAAGTTTTGGGGTCGAGCGATGTGTTTATCGGCGTCAACGCGCTCGATTACTCCGGCTACCCGGATTGCCGGCCCGAGTTCATCGAGGCTTTCGAAAACATGGCGAACCTGGCCACCAGGGCGGGCGTCGAGGGCAGGCAGCGGCTCAGGATTCACACCCCGTTGATCACCCTGACCAAGGCGCAGATTATTGCCAGGGGCATTGAGTTGGGCGTCGACTACGGCCTCACCAGCAGTTGCTACGACCCGGGCCCGAAGGGCGAGCCCTGCGGTGAATGCGATTCGTGCCTGCTGCGGCAAAAAGGATTTCGCGAAAACGGGCTCAATGACCCTCTGAGTTTCGCTTCTTGAGTTACACATGACTTACGCCGTCAAAGAGATCTTCCCGACGTTGCAGGGCGAAGGCGCGCAGACAGGGCGCGCGGCGGTCTTCCTGCGCTTTGCCGGATGCAATCTCTGGTCAGGGCGCGAAGAAGACCGAGCCTCGGCCATCTGCCGGTTTTGCGATACCGATTTCAAGGATGTGAATGGCCCCGGCGGCGGGAAGTTCAGCTCGGCGGAGGCGCTCGCCGGCGCGGTTGCACAGGCCTGGCAAGCGGACGAAGCAGCCGCGCGGAAGTTCGTTGTGTGCACCGGAGGCGAGCCGCTGCTGCAACTGGATGGTCCCCTCATCAACTCGCTGCACAGTCGCGGCTTCGAAATCGCAGTTGAGACCAATGGAACCATTGCCGCCCCAGCGGGCCTCGATTGGATCTGCGTGAGTCCCAAGGCCGGCGCCGTGCTTGCCCAGCGCCGCGGAGATGAATTGAAGCTGGTGTATCCGCAACCAGGCGCGGAGCCGGAGCGCTTTTCTAGTCTCGACTTCCAGCATTTCTTTCTGCAGCCGATGGATGGGCCGAGCCGCGAGGTGAATACGGCGCTGGCGGTTGCCTATTGCCTCCATCATCCGCAGTGGCGAGTCAGCCTTCAGACGCACAAGCTGATGGGAATCCCATAGCCGCCCCTAAGCGGTCGGCGGCTGGGGCGGATAAGGCGGCTGCGGCGGATAGTAGGCCTGCTGCGGGAGGGGCGTGACTCTCCATTCGGAGAAAGCCATCACGTAGAGCAAAACCAGCGTGCCCAGCGACGGAATTACACACAGGAGCGAGAGCCAGGGGCTGAGGCCGGCTTTCTTCAGGATGAACCAGCACGGCACCATGAACAGTGCGATCGCAAACAGGATGAGAATCGGGATGATGGCCATCATGGTCATCACCAGGTGCTGAATCATGACCGGATCGGGTTGCTGTTGCAGAAGCAGCGCGAAGTCGAGCATGGAGAACGCTCCAGATTGGAATGGAAACCAGGAGCCAAGTTAGCGCTAATCGCAACAAACCGCAAGGGAAATCGTGGGCAGCAGGTTCCCGAGGTACGCGGAGCTATGGCCGAGGATACAGATAAACCCGGCGCTCAAACTTGTTTCTTGGTGGATTTCCAAAGCTCCGAAGCAGTGCCATCGGCCCTTGGTCAGAAGATCTTGTAGCTGATTCCCACGCTGCCGCCGTAGGGATACAGCGTCGGCGCGACGCGCCAGTCCTGGTACTCGAAATCGAATGCGCGAATGGTCAGCCGCCTGGAGAGCCGGTAATCGAGGCCGCCGCCATAGGCGAACGCGCCCGTGGGCCCAGTCAGAAAGCTGCCGGTTCCAAGCCCGAAGAGGAATTTTCCATAGGGAGTCCAGCGGTGGAAGAATGTGTGGATCGGCACCCGCGGGCCAATCAGATAGCTGTTTTCGTTGATTCCCTGAAACTCGTTGTAGTGCAGCCAGCGGCCCTCGGCCTCAATCTGTACCCAGCGCGAGAACCGCACGTCCACATATGCGCCCATTCCGTACAGCCGATTGGGCGATTCCTCCGCGATACCAGCCCCCGCATAGTCAGGCTGAAATACTGAAGCCAATCCGCCTGCGGAGATCGAGACACCACGCTGGTAAGCTGCCGGAGCGACCTGTGCGCGCAGGGGAAGAGTTACGCTGGCCAGAGCCGCGCAAAACAAAACCAGAATCCATCTTTTCATGAGTGCTGAGTACATCCAGTTCTGGGAAAAAAGCGACACCCAAGCATTGAACTCTTTGACTCGGATGCAGTTTGCCGACCGTTTGCCGCTTGTCAAGCTTAAGAGCGGCCTTATTCGGTTCTTTTTACTGGGGGCTTTGCGCCGCAGTGGCTGGTTGCTGGTCCTGCGGTGGGGGAGCGGCGGTGCCCGACGGCTGCCCGCCTGCCGGCGAAGCATTATCCGGAGACGCAGCCGGCTGATCCCCGGCCGCTGGCGCCGGTGGAGTGGGACCCGTAGGGGGCGGCTGGGTGCTGGCCACGTCATACCGCTGCAGTTTGTAGAACAGCGGGGTCACTTCAAACGGCATCTTGTCGCGCGCGTTCATAGGCGCATACCGCTTGGCGTTCAGCATGAGCACCTTGTCGTCCCATGGATCGGTCTTCAGCCAGCTGCCCAGCGGAAGCGCGGCGGTCTGGTTCAGATCGTCCCAGTTGATCTTGGGCGCCATGTGCTCCAGGTCGCTCATCCACGGAGTTCCATCGGCCTTCAGCAGGGAATCGCCCAGTTTCGGCGTGTTGAGGGCCTTCAACACCTTGCCCCGGTCCATGAGCTGCTCGTAGAAGAGGCCCGCGTCGGGAAGCTGGGTTTTGTACATCGAATTGCCAAGGTATTCCATTGCCTTCTTGGCCGCGGTCCCGTTGTCCACATCGGAGTGATACATGTCGATGCGCTGGAAGGTTGACTCGTCGGGAAACAGCAGCCGGTCGTTGAACGCATAGCGGGTGTCGATGTGGTGGCCCAGGGCAATGTGCGCCAGTTCCATCGAAAGCACGGACGCAATCGCCGGCTCGTTGGGGAGGCTGTCCAGAAGTCCCTTGCTGATCAGGATGGTGTTGCCTACCGTGGTCGTCTCAACCGTGTCGGTGAGCAGCACCCGGCAATGAATCTGGTCAGTGAATGCCAGGTTGTTGGGAACCTGCAGGTTGATGACGATCTGTCCGAGGATCTTTTCTTCATAGCCGCCCTGGCTCAGCGGCGCCACCAGGCCGGCTTCCACCAGCCTGTCGATCACGTTGTTCTCAGCCTGCGTGACCCACATGCGCGAGGCCTGCAGCGGACCGACATCCTGCGAATCCTCGCTCTGGTCCACCGCGTCGTCCACTTTCACGCTTACGTTCTCGCTGTCGCGGGTGGGCAGTTTGAGAGAGTAGCCCCAGAAGTGAGTCTGGGCCTTCAATCCAAGCGCCTTCGCGCCTTCGGTCCGGTTCGTCTCCTCGACGTAGACCGACACCGGCAGCCAGATCCCCGGCTGCACATTCATCCTCCAGCTATCGAAGTGGAAGTAGTACTTGGATGAATCCTCCGAGGTCGGACCGGTATAGGTGCCGTTGAAGCGCACCACGTTGCCGTCCTGGTCCTCAATCCAGATGCGCCCATAGAAGCGGCCCATCCCCTTCACGTCGCTCTTGGGGTGAACGTCGAAAACCCAGGTGCGCACCGTTCCCAGGAACTCCCTGCGCACAAAGCTGAAAACATAATGCTGCTGGTCGAATCCGTTGGGATCGACAAACATCATCTGCATGAATCCGGTGGGCGAATAAGTGAACTTCTCCAGTCCGAGCGCCTTGGTTAATCCTGAGATCGCCGAAAACGATCCCTTGAACCACTGGTGCTTGCCCTTTCCTTCAGCACGCGTCTGGGGCACGTAGGACTTGTCGAAAAACCCCTTACCGAAATCGACCCGGCTCAGCATGTACTGGTCGTCAACCGGAACTTCGTACAATTTCACGTCGGGCCGGGTGTCTTGTATGTAGGTTTCAACCAGCGGAGTGCGCTGCTGGATATTCTTGATCAGCACCTTCTCGCGGGCCACTGCTTTTTGCACCAATTCGGCCTGCTCAGGAGTAAGTTGGCGAGTCTGCTCATACTTCGGCTGCTTTTTCGCAAATGAGCTGGTAGCCAAAAGAAAGAGAAGCAGGAAGGTTAGAGGGGTCTTCCAAAACGTCATGTCAAGCTCCTGGTGTGGTCTGGCCGGTCTTTCTCTCATCCGCTTGTCATCCGGCAGGCCGCTGAGCATTAGACCTCGTTGAGTACTTACCATCGATATTACAGCGAGTTCGATGTGTTGACGCTATGCCAATTGAAAGGTGATGGTGATATTGGTTGTCATGTCCACCGCACGCCCGTCCCGCGTCGCCGGCCTGAACCGGATCTGCTGCGCCACGCGGCGCGCTTCCTCGTCCAACCCGTGGCCGAGCCCGTGGACCACGCTCTGCACCACTACCTGGCCATTGGCCAGGAATGTCACGCGCAACACCACGTCGCCCTGTACCCGCAGCTGCCGGGCTTCGCTGGTGTACTCGACCGGAGGCTTGGAGAGAACTTCCAGGCCAGTGGTCGCAGGCTGAACCGGCGCCCTGGGTACCACGGCCGCAACCGTCGTCTGGGTTGGAATCCCGGCTGAAGCCACTTTCCCGTATGAACCCGTGTTTGCCGTTCCAGTTGCGCCTGGAATGCCAGCGGATGCAACTTTACCCACCACGCCGGCATTAGAGCCAGACTTCAACCCGTTTCCGATACCAGTGGAACCCACCACGCCGTGCGGTGCCACTGCCGGGCCCTGCATGCCCCCGTAGGGGTTTCCTATGGCGGCCACCGTGGCCGGGCGCGTTGCGTTGGGATTCGGTGTAACGCCAAACGTCTGGCCCAGATGAACCGGCGCCGTCGACGCCTTGACCGTGTTGTTCTGCGCCGGCATTGCCGCCGTCAGTGCCGCCTTGGGCTGCGGGGCCTCGATCACCGAGGGCTTGGCCTGCTTGATCACCGGCAGCGTCACCTTGGCTTCCATCTGAATTGGCTTCGGCTCCGGCTTCGGCTTGGGCATGGTGATCTTCGGTGCATCGAGTTTCACCTTGGGCGGCTCGGGCGGCGGAGGAAGCTTCGGAAGCACCGGCGGCTTCACTTGGACAGGCGGCGGCGGATTTTGCGGTACCACCAACTCTGTCATCTCGTAGTGGTGCTGCTCCATTACATGCTTGGCCGTCATTCCCACGATCAGAATCAAGATCAGGATGGTGAGGTTGACGCCCGCGCTGGTGGCAAATGATACGAATCTGCCCTCCGGCTCGGGAAGCAATCCGAAGGTGGCTCGTCCAGGGGAATAGTTATTCGACATCTTTTCAGTCCTCGCTTCGCGCTGCAGCCGCAGCACAAAATTCCTCACATAAAGCAGGTCGCTCACGGTGAGCCGCAGACTCAGGGCCCTCTCCGGTCTCCCGTACTTCGCTTATCGGCCAAGGGGTGCAAAAATTCGCCGGAATTCCATGCCCCGGCGCGTTTTCACGCCCACCGGTGCGGACAAGTTCAGTAGTTTCGCTTGCGCAAACTGACCGGGAAAGAGTCAGTTTTTCGAAGGCAACTCTCGTTCTCGGCACTAAAGTAACCAGAGCGCGGCGAGCTTCGCAAACCCACTGGCTGCCTTTCGAATTCTCAGAGCCCTTGATGCGATTCAAAGTGCCGGTCATAGCCGTCCTGGATACAGCGCGCTCCCGCTCGCGATCCAAGGCGTCACCTGAAATCTGTTCGCATCTACCTGATTATAATCATGATACATGTTATTTCAATGCGAGCCAGGGATTGAAGTGAACGTGTCAGACCATTTGGCGGTAGGGCGGGATCATGGTTACTAAAATCATTATGCCTTGGTTACCACCCATTCCGAAATCCCCCCAAAGGGGGAGTCGGGTCAGTCTGACTGCTTCCCACTGTAATAGACTCAAGGTTACCTAAACTGTTCACGAAAGGACAGTGTTTTTTGTGAAGATACTGGTCACCGGCGGTGCCGGGTATATCGGTGGTACCGTGGCGGTCCTCCTTGCCGAAAAGAAACACCGCCCGGTCATCTTTGACAACCTCAGCCATGGCAGGCGCGATCTTGTGTCCCCATCCATCCCGTTTGTGCGCGGTGAACTTGCAGACCGTGCGACTCTCGAGGGCCTCTTTCTTGCCGCCCGTGAGGCAGGCGAACCGTTCGACGCCGTGCTTCATTTTGCCGCGCTGATCGAGGCCGGCGAGTCCATGCACCATCCGGAGGTCTTTTTTCGCAACAACACCGCCGCGACTCTTTCGCTGCTTGAGGCCATGCTCGCGGCCGGCCCTCGCCGGCTTGTCTTTTCTTCCACTGCCGCCGTCTATGGCGAGCCAGAATCGGTTCCGATTCTTGAAGATGCGCGCCTTTTGCCCACCAACCCCTACGGCGAGTCGAAACTGCTGGTCGAGCACATGCTCTCCTGGTTCAATCGTATCCATGGTTTGCGCTATGCCTCGCTGCGCTACTTCAACGTGGCCGGTGCTCCCGAGTCGCCTGACGGAATCCTGCGCGGGGAAGCACACGATCCTGAAACCCATCTCATTCCGCTTATCCTCGACGTTGCTCTCGGCCGCCGCGACTCCATTCGAATCTATGGAGAAGATTATCCCACGCCGGACGGTACCTGCATCCGCGACTACATCCACGTCTCCGACCTGGCCGCCGCCCATCTGCTGGCTCTCGAAGCACTCGAGTCTCGCGACCGGCTCATCTGCAACCTCGGCAACGGCCATGGCTTCAGCGTCCGCGAGGTCATTGAATCGGCGCGGCGGGTGACCGGCCATCCTATTCCGGCGGAAGTTCACCCCCGCCGCCCTGGCGACCCCGCTGTCCTTGTTGCCGGCTCTCAAAAAGCCTTCATCGAACTTGGCTGGGAGCCTCGCTACACCGAGCTCGACGACATCGTGCGCACGGCCTGGATCTGGCATCGGAAACGCTATGCGGCGTGAGGCGGCTTCCGCTTTTGCCTCCAAATCGGCTCGGTTTCCATTGATTCCAAACAATCTAAGTTCAGGCAAAGTCGAATTCCACCTTCTCCGGGAAGCGGGGACTCGCTGGTCCGCCACCGCCATCCGCGAAAAATCCCGGTGTTCAGTAAGATTCTGCAACCATCGAACTTCGTTGCATGTCCAATCAACGGGATAGGCAAATCGTATCCAAGAGGTCACCCGCGAGGTCAACCGCTTCGATGGCAAACTCAATTCGGTGGGGCCGCCTGAAGGCGTTTATCGACTTCTTCATCCTCTTCAGCGGAATCTCCACCGCCTCCAACCTGGCCCGCACCCAGGGCCGTGCGCTCGGAAGTCGCGGACTATTCCTGTTTCGCAAGCCTAAAAGCGAGTGAAGCAGGGCGCTTCCCGTACCGATGCCGTGACTCGGCATACTCCACTCCGCCGTGAGAAGCTACCTGACCTGCAATCTCTGACCCCGGGGACACAGATTGGTTGCTGTTCTAAAATCAATTTATGTCTTTGACCCGCCAACAGGCCCTCGACCACTTCCACTCCCCAGACCTGATTGGCCTGGGCTTTGAAGCCGATGCGGTTCGCCGCCGCCTTCATCCCGAGGGCGTGGTCAGCTACATCATCGATCGCAATATCAACTACACCAACTTCTGCACTGAATATTGCAACTTCTGCGCCTTTTACCGGCCGCTCAAAGGCCCCAAGGCCGCCGAAGGCTACATTCTCGAATTCGAAAAAATCTACGAGAAGATCGCCGAAACCGAGGAGATGGGCGGCACCGGCGTGCTCATGCAGGGCGGCATTCATCCCGATCTGAAGATCGACTGGTTCGAGCGGCTCTTCACCGGCATCAAGCAGCGCTTTCCGAAGATCTGGCTGCATTGCCTTTCGGCTTCTGAAATCCTGGCCATCGCCGAGTACAGCGATCTCGATCTGCGCACCACCATCGAGCGCCTGCGCGATGCTGGACTCGATTCGATTCCCGGCGGTGGCGCCGAGATCCTCGACGACGAAGTCCGCTTCCGCATCGCGCGCCTCAAATGCCGCACCGAGGACTGGGTCAGCGTCCATCGCACCGCGCATCAACTGGGCATGAGAACCACGTCCACCATGATGTTCGGCGTGGGCGAGACCGTTGAGCAAAGAATCAACCACTTTGAAGTCATCCGCCGT
>Ga0182013_10000251_pt1 | contig 73236 bp, 58 predicted proteins | sample 612S2MmetaG_FD_120487 | JGI IMG/M metagenome (GOLD analysis project Ga0182013, IMG submission 120487) | Permafrost microbial communities from Stordalen Mire, Sweden - 612S2M metaG | ecosystem: Environmental > Terrestrial > Soil > Wetlands > Permafrost | place: Sweden: Stordalen | collected... | reverse complement strand
CATCACCGCCGCAATCAAAAATCTGGTTGTCCTTTGCACGCGTCTCACCTCGAACATCCTTCCTATGGTATAACCCGACAATTCGATCGTGCCGATTGCCCTTTTTCCTGCTCTTCTCGGGTACCATCGCAATCAATGATGATTCGCGCACGCACTCTTGCTGGCCTGCTGGGGCTGATCGCCGTCGCATCCGTCGCCACTGCCAAACCACATCCGATTCCAGTGAAGGTGGTGGTGGTCGCCATGTTCGAGTTGGGCGCCGACACGGGCGACGAACCCGGCGAATTGCAATATTGGGTCGAGCGCGACCACCTGGACCGCGTGTACCCGCTCCCTGCCGGTTACCACGCCGTACGCATGAACGGAGAGGGCGAGATGGCGGTGCTGACGGGTCAAGGTACTGCACACGCCGCGGCCACCATCATGGCGCTCGGCTTGGACCCACGCTTTGACCTGAGACACGCCTATTGGATCATTGCCGGAATTGCCGGTGCCACACCCGAGCGAGCTTCGCTGGGTTCGGCAGTGTGGACACGCTGGGTAGTGGATGGCGACTTGGGCTACGAGATCGATGCCAGAGAGATGCCACCCGATTGGACCACCGGCTACGTTCCGCTGCGCAAGGCGCGTCCTTTTGAACCGCCGGCCGTGCCGCTCGAGGGCCAGGTGCATGCGCTGAACACGGGCCTCGCTGAGTGGGCATTCAACCTGACACGCGCTACCCCGCTCCCGGACTCGGAAAAGTTGAAGAACATTCGCGCGCAGTTTGACGGCATCGCCGCCCAGCGTCCGCCGTTTGTGACCATCGGCGACGAGCTCTCTTCGTCAACCTACTGGCACGGCAAGCTCTATGATGCCTGGGCCGCACAGTGGGTGAGTTACTTTACCGGTGGGCAAGGGCAGTTTGTGACCACGGCCATGGAAGATACGGGCACGCTGCTCTCGCTAAAAGGACTGGCCCAAGCGGGCCGGGTAGACTGGCAGCGCATCCTGGTACTGCGGGTGGTCAGCAATTTCGACCAGCAACCGCGCGGCATGAGCGCCGCCGACAGTCTGGCCGCGCAACGCACCAGCCAGTTCGGCGCCTATCTGCCTTCGCTGGAAGACGCATATGCTGTGGGAAACGTGGTGGTAAACGAGCTTCTTTCCCAATGGTCAAAATACGCAGGCGCGACGATTGGCGCGGATCATCCCACACCGTCTAAGCCATAACTGCGTGGTTTAAGCGTTTGCTGTCTGCGAAGAGCCTTGGCGAGGGCAGGCCTGACAGTGCAGAATGCAAAGGTTCCGCGAATCGATCGTTTGTGCGCGCTTTGCCGGATTCCGGAGCTGTTCCGGCCACCTGGCAGAGGCCACCGGGCAGAATAGACGCGCGAAGGAAGCCTTGATGCATTCAGTTTGGTTTGGCGAGTTTCTGGGTACGCTGGTCCTTGTGCTGCTGGGCAATGGCGTGGGCGCTAACGTAACTCTACGCAAGTCCTACGCAGCCGACGCCGGATGGATGGTGATTACCACCGGTTGGGCATTGGGCGTGCTGTGTGGCGTGTTGGTGGCGCAGGCCTTCGGCAGCCCCGGCGCCAACCTGAATCCCGCCATCACGCTGGCCAGCGCTGTTTCCAGCGGAAACTATGCGAACTTGCCGAGCATGTGGCTGGCGCAATTGCTGGGTGCCATGGGTGGTGCGTCGCTGGTGGCGCTGCACTTTGGACCGCATTGGAAACTTTCGCCTGACCCGGCAGCCAAGCTGGGCATCTTCTGTACCAACGCAGCGGTGCGCAGCCCATTGTTCAACATCATCAGCGAGGCTCTGGGCACTGCGGTTCTGGTGGTGGTGGCCGGAGCCATCGGCTCGCATGGAGTTTCTGCGACCGGTCCAGCGGGGGGCGTCGGTCCCTGGCTAGTAGCCAGTCTGGTGTGGGGCATTGGCCTCTCGCTGGGCGGCACCACTGGCTACGCCATCAACCCCGCGCGCGACCTGGGTCCACGTATCGCCCATGCGCTTCTGCCCATACCGGGCAAAGGTGGCTCTAACTGGAGCTATGCGCCCATCCCCATCATCGGCGATCTTGCAGGAGGCGCGCTGGCCGGTCTGCTATTGCACTATGCACGCCTATGATGGACCCAACTCGCGCCTGCGAATCGTGACCGCGCTGCACGCCCATTCTTGAAGCCAAGGAGCAACGATGAAGAAAACCGACATGATCTGCGCAGGGATTCTGGTGCTGTCTGCCATTGGCCATGCTTTCGGATCGTACATCGCTTACAAGTCGGATCCTATGACCCTCTTGTGGGCCCTGAGCGCCAGCTTTGCGGTTCTGTTGCTGGCCGCCATAAATCTTCTTCGCGCAAATCGACATGGGGATAGGTCGCTGTCGTGGACCTGCTTTTTCGGCAATCTGGCATGGCTGGCAGCCTGTATCACACTTGCCAGACTGCTCGGCAATCCATTCGACATCCGTGCTGACCTTCAGGGTGTCGCCGTGCTGGCTCTGACTGGCTTCAGTGTCAAGAGCGCGCTCAGCGCACGGCCGGCGCGCTCCTGAACCAATGCCAATCTTCAGCTAACCCGAGCTTCCAATCATCGCTCACGTGCAGATCTGAGCATCAACAGACGCGTTGGAATCCGATGCCCATCAAGGCCGCAGCCTTCTCCAGCGTGGCCGTCACGTGCCCCACACCTACCGCACAGTGGTGCGCCGCTGCTTGCGCATTCCATGCGTTGACAAAGCCGCGCGCGCCCAGCGGGAAACGGTAACGGCTGTTGGTGTTGCCGATCTCAAGAATCGCACCGGGCACACACTCACCCTCTGCAGCGACCAGCTTGAAGCCCGTCTTCGCATCCTCAGCCACAGAAAGCAGCGTCACAGGGCCGTGCTTCACGCTCATCTCCACACTGACACCTCGGCCCACTTTGCCGTGGTAGACCTTGAGCGGACGCACCTTGGTCTTGCCCTCACAAATAGCGATGTGGCCAGGACCATCGTGGCCCATCAGCACCAGGTCGTCTTTGAAGTCCATTGCATAGTATTCGGTAAACGAGCCGCCGGCGCCGATTACATCCATGATCTTCATGGCCACCACGTTCTTTACCTCGTACTCGCCAGCCACGGGAACGTGCCGCGCGGTCAGGAGAGAGGTGCCGAGGATGATGGAACTCATGGTATCTTCGTTTGCCGGCACGCCAGAGCCCATATAGTAGTAGGCCATGGCGTCCATCTCGTGGCGCTCGACAAATCTGTCCAGGGCCACCGAAGTGCGTGCGGCGCGGCGCAGTTCGTCTGGCGGACAGTCGGGCTGCACATCGAAGCTCTCGAAAAATTCTTTGACACGACGCTCGAGGGCGGCCTCCTCGACTTCGGCCACCAGGGCGCTCAACTCGTCCACTTCTACAATCTCAACGTGCGAGCCAAAGACGATCGAGACCAGCGTCACATCGGTCATGATGTCAAGCATGCCGCTGTAGTAGTGGCCCATCAGGCCCAGGCGAGCCGAAGCCAATGTGGAACGCACGCGTGCCGCGGCAAGCCATTCTTCGATTTCCTTCCAGGTCGCGGCTTCGTCCAGCACGCCGGTTACCTGGTGGAAAGGAATGCGCGCCCGCGTCATTACGTTGGAGATCTCTGGAACGGGGCACGCCGAACAGAAAGCGAGCCAGTCGCCGGTCATTGCCGTCCGATCCCCCAGCCGATTGAAGGCCGCGTAATCGATGGCGGCCTCGGGCTGCAGGTTCAGGACAATAACCGGTACACCGGCTCGCTGGACCAACGGCAGTACGGTATTCGAAAGCGCATAGGTAGTGACATACAAAAATAGAACGTCAATGTCTTCACGGCGGCACTGGTGGCCCGCCTCATAGGAGCGCTGCGGCGAATCCACCAGGCCCAGGTTAACCACTTCGACGCCGGGACGAGCGAGACGCTCCGCCACGTGTGCCACGTATCCTTCAAGCCGCTTCTCGAGTCCCGCGAACTGAGGCCAATAAGCATCCAGGCCAATTCCGCAGAGTCCCACGCGCAAGGCTCTCTTGCTTGTCATGGTTCCTCTTCTCTGTTTGGCGGGGAGCCGTTGGTCCCCGGCATCCCTTACGGCATGTAGAAGACTTCTTTCATCATCGGAAAGCGCTCACCGGGAAGCAAGCCTTCATTGGGCGCAAACAGCGGCTCCATCGTCGCCTGCCAGCGCAGATTGACGGGATCGTTGTCGAACTGGCTCCAGGTCGCTTCAAAGTCCACCGCCTTGAAAGTGAGGAACAGCAGTTCGTCTCTGCGGAAGATGGAGTACTCGTGGATGCCGCCTTTTTTCAGCATGGCCAGCATCTCGGGCCACACTGCGGCGTGCGCTTTTTCATAAGCTTCGGCAACGCCCGGGCGCAGCCGCAGGATGAAGGCGAACCGCTTCAGCGGCTCGCCTTCTGCAGAATGAGTAGTCGGATTCATATTCACCAGGTCACCACCGTAACAGCAAATGCTTCGAGTTTAATCTTCCCACCCGCCGGTTTCACAGTGCGGGCCGGTCCATCGCCAGTTTCCAGATCCACCGTCGACGCGCTCGCCTTGTCGGAATCCTGCAGCGGCAATTCGATCGCATGATCACGTTTGTTGGCCAGCAACAGCTTGTGGCCGCTAGGGGTAATAAAGGCCTGCGCCTCTACATCGGGAGACGCAGGACCGCCGATTTCTGTTTCCACCAGTTTGTCACCGGGGTGGAAATTATCCTTGATCAGCTTCAGCACCCAGAACCGCGCGTTGGGTTTGTTGTTGGTCCAGTCCATCATACTCACGCTGGGGAACTGAGTGGGGTAGCCGATCAACTGCGACTCTCCGATGATATCGATCTGAAGTCGCGAAAGCTCGATATAGAGGTAGGCATAAAGCGATCCGGCCAGGTTCCAGTAGGCTGCCGGCGGAGCCACTTTGTCCGCAGGGGTGTTGTCGGTCGGCAATATCACACCAAGCTCGTCGGTGTCCGTCATTGTCGCTGGCGAGAGCCGCTTGCGGATGGACTCAATGTAGTGGACGGTATTCAGAAAGCCGGCGGCCTGGTCGAAGAACGTGTACTGCCAGCTATCGATTTTCTGACTCGGAGACGGCGAAGCATAGAAGTGATACGAGATAATGTCCAGCGGGATGCCTGGCTTGTGGTTCGCCGGATTCAGGAAATACTCCACAAAGTCCGGATGATCGCTGGGTCCTCCCAGCGCCATGCCCATGAACTTCGTGTCCGGGCTGACGCTATGAATGGCCTCGACGATGGCGTCGTAGCGTGTGGTGTATGCCTGGGGCGTCGACGAATGCTCTGACTCCACTTCGTTCAGCACTTCCCACACGGGGAACTTGTAGTGGTAGCCGGACTCGTGCCGAACGCCGTTCTCATCGGTGAAGCCGCCCTTCACATACCAGCTCACCAAACGGCCGTAGTAGTCGCCTATTTCTTTGCCGGTGGGATCGCGCATCTCCGTTCCCTGCGTATAGTCCCAGAACACCTGGTTGGGATCTGCAGGGTAGGTCACAGGCTTGTCCGTCTTGAACAACCAGGTCGGCATGGTGCTGAAGTTCATTACCGGTGAGTGCCCTTCGGTCGCGGCCAGAAAGTCCTTGGTCATGGGATCAATCAGGCTGAAGTCCCAACTGGTCTTTTGCGGCGTGGGCGGCTCCAGCTCTGCCACTCCCAGTTTTGGATATGGCAGCCATGGCACATAGCGCACGTAGTCCGCGCCCAGTTCTTTCACGGCCTTGTAGGCGCCTATTCCCAAGGGCTCGCCGTGCCGCAGCGGCGGATTCACCACCACCTGTAGCGTAGGCGTGGACTTGGAAACCACCGTGGTCTTGTCCCATTTGATGGTGAGGGTCGTTGCTTGTTGGCCGTAGAGTGTCACCGCCGCGGCCATGCATAAGATGGCCAGAAGTCCCTGTTTCAAAAACGCTCGCAAGATCGTGCCTCTCTTTCCGAGTAAAAGTGCGTCCCGGCACAGGCACGATGGCCTGTACGACGCTCCTCAACCCGCGGCCAAGGTATACCACCCGGCGAGTGTCATTTGCAACTTTTTGCGTATTGATATTGAATGACCGCCCACTGGTGCGGCTTAGTAGTCTCCAAAGGCCCTAGCACACCTCGATCATGATCTTGCTGAAATGTGTAGGCTCGCGACTCCAAGCTTCAAGAATGTCTGGACAACCCGCCATCGGAATCATGTGTGAGACTGCTCCTTCCACCGGGAAGCGGTGCGCCTCCAACATGCGGATTACATTGCGAAAGTCTTCGGGCAGCGCATTCCGCGAACCCAGAATATCCAGCTCCTTTAATACAAAGAGCCGCGTCTCGTAGGCCACCTGCTCCTTGGTCCAGCCGATGTAGACCACACGTCCGGCGTAGGCCACCTCTTCCACCGCGGCACGAAATGTTTCGGGCAATCCAATGGCCTCGATGACGACGTCGGGACCGTGACCTCCAGTCAGCTCGGCAAGTTGCGCATGCAGGTCGCCACTGGCGGTGTTGACGGCGTGTGCCGCGCCCGCCTTGCGTGCGGAGGCGAGCTTGGCATCCACCACGTCGAGTCCAATCACGGTCGCTCCGCGAGAAGCTGCACCAGCCACAGCTCCCAGCCCCACGCCGCCGCATCCGAATACAGCCACCGTGTCACCCGGCGCAATACGCCCGCGCGCCGCCGCGTGGAATCCTACCGTGAGCGGCTCCACCAGGCACAACTCTTTAAGTGTGAGATGAGCGCGGAAAAGGCGCGACGCGGGAACGCGGATGAATTCCGTCAATGCGCCGTCGCGCTGCACGCCGAGCGTCTGATTGGCCTTGCAGGTATTGGGCCGCCCGCGCAAACAAGCGGAGCATCGTCCGCAGTTTGCGTATGGCGATACCGTAACCTCAGTGCCGATCTGCCACTCCGGGTGCCGCGGGTTCAGTTCGGCTACGGTAGCGGCAACTTCGTGGCCAGGAATGCGCGGATAGCTTACCAGCGCGTTGCGCCCGCGATACGAGCTCAAATCCGTGCCGCACAGGCCGACTATCCGAACCTGGAGCAACACTTCATCCTCGCCTATTGCCGGCGGCTCCGGCACCGCCTTGATCGCTGCTTCCCCCGGACGTTCCAACACCATGGCTTTCATTTCTGTGTCCTCTTTCGCAATCACTCCTGCGGGAACTATCGATCATAGACGATGGCGGTTTGCATGGGTGCGGGAGTTCAGTTGTATGCTGGGCGTATCGGCTGTTAAGCCCTTTGCGAAGGAATCGTCCCCCCATGATGGAAACCGTGCTGCAACTAGATCCGCGCGACAACGTCTTCGTGGCGCTTACGCCGCTGGCCGCCGGAACTGTCGCCAATTTTGGTCAAACCTCGTGCCCGGTTACACAGGCCATTCCCGCCAAACACAAGATGGCGCTGGTTGACCTCAAGCCCGGCGACCTGGTCATCATGTACGGAATGGTGGTGGGCGAGGTTGTGGAGGCGATTCCGCAAGGCGGCGTGCTCACCACGCGCAACATACGCCATCGTACCGGCGATTACTCGGCCGCACGACAGCCCGTCTCGTTTGCTCTACCGGACCCCTCGGTTTGGTCGACACGCACCTTCATGGGCTTCCACCGCGCCGATGGCCAGGTGGGCACGCGCAATTATTGGCTTGTGATTCCCCTGGTCTTTTGCGAAAACCGCAATGTGGATCGGATGAGAGAAGCTCTCGAAGAAGAGTTGGGCTATGGCAGTGCGCACAACAGCTACCGCCGGCAAGTGCGACGCCTCGTAAACCATCAGACTAGCGGCAACGGCCATGAAGTGGCAGAGCATACGCATGCGCTCCCGGAGCGCGTCTTCACCAATTTGGACGGCATTCGTTTTCTTACCCATCAAGGTGGCTGCGGCGGCACGCGCCAGGATGCACAGGCACTTTGCGGCCTGCTCGCCGGCTATATCCACCATCCCAACGTGGCTGGCGCCACGGTGCTGAGTCTGGGATGCCAGAACGCGCAGCCGAGCTTGCTGATGGATGAACTGCGGGCGCGCGATCCCCAGCTTCGTAAGCCGGTACTGATCTTTGATCAGCAGCAATTCGGGCGTGAGTCGGTGCTGATGGAGCGAGCGCTGGAGCAGACTTTCCTGGCACTGGCAGAGGCCAATCGCGCCGAGCGTGCGCCCGCACCTCTCTCCGCGCTGACCCTGGGTCTGCAGTGTGGGGGCTCGGATGGGTTCAGCGGTATCTCGGCGAACCCCACGGTCGGCTATGTCTCCGATTTGCTGGTAGGTTTGGGCGGTAAGACGCTACTCAGCGAGTTTCCTGAATTGCACGGGGTTGAGCAGGAACTGATTAACCGTTGCGCAACCGATGAGCTGGCGAAGCGTTTCTCTGAGCTGATGCAGACATACGCTGCGCGCGCCAAGGCCGTGAATTCGGGCTTCGATTTCAATCCCTCGCCTGGCAATATCAGGGACGGGCTCATTACCGACGCCATCAAGTCGGCTGGCGCGGCACGCAAAGGCGGCGTATCGCCAGTCCGAAATGTGATCGACTATCCCGAGTACGCGGTCACGCCTGGACTCAACCTGCAGTGCACACCGGGCGGCGATGTGGAAAGTGTGACGGCGCAGGTGGGAGCGGGCTGCAACCTGGTGTTGTTTACCACCGGACTCGGTACCCCCACAGGTAATCCCGTGGCGCCGGTGGTAAAAATCTCCTCCAACTCCACGCTTGCCGAACGTATGGACGACATCATCGACTTCAATACCGGCGCTATCGTCACGGGCCAGGCAACAATCGCCGAATGCGCAGAAAAGCTGCTCGACCTTTCACTAGAAGTGGCGAGCGGCGAACGCTTCACCAAGGCTGAGCTGCTGGGTCAAAACGATTTCATCCCATGGAAGCGCGGAGTCTCGCTCTAGCGTCTTGGGCCCCTACTCCAGGAACGAAGCCGCCACCGCCAACGCAGCGATGGCCGCAGTTTCCGCACGCAGAATGCGCGGACCCAGTGAAACCGCGCGCCAGCCGTTGGCATCGAAGAGTTCCTCTTCCTCTGGAGCCCATCCGCCCTCGGGTCCAATGGCGAGTTCCAGCGGCGGCATCCCTGCCTGCGCCGCAGCTACATATTCTTCCAGTGCAATGCGCAACGAGGTCGAGCGTTCCTGCTCGGCCAGCACGATGCGCGTGTCCGTCGACGCGGACCTCACTCGTGCGGCCAGAGGTTCCGGCTCATGAATCACCGGCACGTCTGACCGCCTCGACTGCTGGGCTGCCTCATGGGCAATGCGCCGCCAACGCTCGACGCGCTTCTCTGCCGCCTGGGCTAAGTGCTTCTCAGTACGTCGCGCGATCACCGGCGCCACCGCGGCGACTCCCAGTTCGGTTGCCTTCTCAATGGCCCACTCCATGCGATCGAACTTGTATACGGCCATTACCAGGGTGACTGGCAGGGCAGGGTCGGCTTTCAGCTCAGCGATGAGATTGAAGCGGACCACACTGGTTGCGCCGTGTCCATTTGTAACGGCCGCTACCTCCGCATGAAACACGCGGCCGCCTGCAACAATGTCGGCTTCCATGCCTGGCTGCGCACGCAGTACGCGTGTCATGTGCTCGGCCTGCGCTCCCACCAGGGTCGCGGTCATCTCATCCCAATGCTCTGCAATCCAGCGACGGCGTGTCATAATGCTCTTCCCAAAGTCTCTTTGCGCTTGCCAGTCTAATCCTTCCGCAGAAACACTAAGGGGGACGTTTGAAGCGTCCCCCTTAGTGTTGCCTTTTGGTTGGTTGACCCGTTACTTCTTCTTCGCGGCTTTCTTCGCGGCCTTCTTCGCGGGTGCCTTCTTGGCTGCTTTCTTTGTTGCCATTGTCCTATTCTCCCTTTTCGATGGGTTGCATCGAGACTGCATCATTAATTGCAGTTGAAGAATGTATAGATTCATGCATGCTCAGTGTCAAGCAAAAAACGAACATGAAGTGGAAAAAGTGGCAACAATTTTTTCAGGTTGGATGGCGATGCGCTTGTGAACCTCAAAGAAGGTGACGCGAATGGAGTAACGCCACGGTCAAACCTGCAATGAGATCGTGCCAACTGTGTGCGAAGATTCCCGCGCGCAGACTGCCGCGGAAGATTGCAAGCAGGCTGAAAAGTACACCGAACACAGCCAGCAGCACCATGTTCCTAACGCCTTGATAACCGTGGGCCGCGCCGAATGCAAGCGAGGAGATCACTACACCCACAGCCCGTGCGCCGCCTGCCCACGCAGTGAATTGGCGCTGCAAATAGCCGCGAAACACAAGCTCCTCCGCAAGGCCGGCCAGCACACACAGCAGTACCCATGCAGCAATCTCCACACCATTCTCGGGCGCCAGCTGCACCATCACGCGCACCGCCTGTTGTTGCGAAGGATCAGTCGCAAAGGGTCTTCCGTCACGAATCTGGGTCGCACGGTGAGTGACCGCGGCATCAACACGTGACCACAAAACTCCAAATGAGCCCAGAATCATCAACGAGCCAATCCAGAACACGAACGCGACGCCAAGGTCCTGGCGAATCGCGCGGAGACCTGCGGGAACGGAACCAAACAGCGAACGCAGCGGCGTCTTTGCGAGCCGTAGCCCAAAGGCAACCCAAGCTAACAGGCACAGCTCCAGCAGCGCCGTGAGGGCATAAGTCGTAAGCCGGCTGGGCGAGCCATGCGAAGCCGGCATCCGCATGGCCCCTTGAACAGAGAGGGCTAAAATCCCCGCCATCAGCACCAGTGTGTGCCACGCGGGCGCCAAGGTTGTCTGCACAGACTGAAGGCCCGCAGGTAACGATGACTCTATACCGCCATCGATTAGGTCATCAGCCGATGGGTCCATGATTTATGGATGCCACCGAAGACCATCGGGATGCAGCAAAGGCATCACCCGCGGTCATTCATACGAATTAGCAAAGCGGACAATGGAACTCAGTTCTTGCAGGATGCCGAGGCGCGTTCCGCCACGAACTGCGCCAGCGTTCCGGCCTCGCGCCGCTGAATCAGATCGTCTAGATAAGGTTGCCGGTCTTTGGAGTTGGCCTTCACAAGCACCTCATAAACCCGTAGCGCGCCCTCGACGCCTGCCTGATATTCTGCCAAGCGGTCATCCTTCTTCTCGGGATTTTGAAGAATGAATGCGGCCTGACTGAAGACCATCTGACCGAAGATCAGGTCACTGTCTTTCTTGCCGGACTTGGCGAGCTTATCGAAAAGGGTGCATGCGTGAACGCTGATGTCGGGTACCTGAACCAACCACAAGACAAACCAGCGTCTCTGTTCCGGAGCATTGGGGCCGAATGGGTTGGTCTCGTTATCCCGTGCAATCGAAAGCGCCTTCGCCCGTTCCTCTGAAGTCGAAGGACATCGTTTTTCCTGGGCAGTAGCGTTGAGAGGCGCAAGAACCAGAGTGCAGCCCACGAGAAGGGCGGAAAAGGTACGCAAAAGCATGGCGGGAATCCTTGCGTGAGAAATTAGCACTCGATGATATTCAAGGCAAGCCCCGCCAAACTCGTCTCCTTGTAGCGCGATTGCATATCGAGCCCGGTGAGATACATGGTGCGGATGACTTGGTCGAGCGAGACTTTGTGGTCTTCAGACTCGCTGAGCGCGATGCGCGAGGCATGCACAGCCTTGGCGGCGCCCATGGCATTGCGCTCGATGCAAGGAATTTGCACCAGCCCGCCGATGGGATCACAGGTCATACCCAGGTTGTGCTCCATGGCGATCTCGGCGGCGTGCTCCACCTGACCATTTGTTCCCCCCAGCGCGGCCGTCAGCCCACCGGCGGCCATGGAGCAGGCTACACCCACTTCTCCCTGGCAACCTACCTCGGCACCGCTGATTGAAGCATTCTCCTTATATAGGATGCCGATGGCCGCCGAAGTAAGGAAAAATCGCAGGATGCCTTCATGGTCCGCTTCCGGCGTAAAACGCTCGTAATAGTGCGCTACGGCAGGAACCACCCCCGCGGCGCCGTTGGTGGGTGCAGTTACCACGCGTCCGCCCGCGGCATTCTCCTCGTTCACCGCCATGGCGTACACTGTCACCCAGTCGAGCGGCGCCAGTGGATCACCGCGCAGGCCCTCCGCTTCTTTCACGCGCAATCGCTCGGCTAGCCGGTGCGCGCGGCGGCGCACGTTCAGACCGCCAGGCAGAGTGCCTTCCGCCGCTATGCCGCGCGCCACGCAATCCTGCATGGTCTTCCAGATGCGATCGATTCCCCGACACACAGCCTCGACCGGCGATTGTTCTTCATCGCGCGCAGAGATCTTGAATAGTGCGCACTCGTTCTCAAGCATCAACTGACTGATTGAAAGCTCATTGGCTTGCGCGGTAGCCAGCAATTCCGCTGCAGTGTGATACGGAAACGGGATCCCGGCCTGCGTTGTATCAGCCGGGGATACGCCGCCATCTTCTACGATGAATCCTCCACCTATAGAAAAAAATGTGCGTTCGTCCAGCAATGCGCCCGCTGCATCGAAGGCCATGAGCCGCAGTCCATTGGGATGCTTCGTTTGCGCACCAGGGGGATACATCTGGTTGCGCCGAAAGAGAAGATCGCGCTCCTCCACGAATGGAATAACCCGGATCCCGCAGATCTTGATACGCCTCGCGGCCCGAACCGCCGCAACGGTCGTCTCCATCGCAGCGGGATCGATCGCCGCCGGTTCGTTTCCCGACAAGCCCAACAGCACCGCACGGTCGGTTGCGTGGCCTAAGCCGGTCAGGGCCAATGAGCCAAACAACTCCGTCTGTACCCGTGCAACCCGATGCAGCACGCCGCGCGGTTCGAGTTCCCGCGCAAAGCGGCAGGCCGCGCGCATGGGACCCATGGTGTGAGAACTGGAAGGGCCAACGCCGATCTTGTACAGGTCGAACAGGCTGGTGGTCACGGATGAGATTGTAACGTGACGGCAGGGATTCCGGTCGGCTGGTGAATGAGGCTGATGGCCGTCACACCCCTCGGATGTCCACAATGGTAGACTTCGTGCTGCTTACCGCCATGCTCTTCAAAGCTCTCAGCGCGGCCGTCTACGGCATCGACGCCAATCTCATCGACGTGGAAGTCGATTACAGTGGCGTGGTCACCGACCAGGATCACTTTCATACCGTGGGCCTGCCCGATGCCGCGGTCCGTGAGAGCCGTGATCGCGTCCGTGCCGCCATCAAGAACTCCGGCTACCTGATTCCGCCCACCTTCATCACCATCAACCTGGCGCCGGCAGACATGAAGAAAGAAGGCGCGGGCTTCGACCTGCCCATCGCCATTGGCATCCTGGGTGCTTACGGCGCGCTGCAGCTGGGCGACGTAAGCCGCTTCCTGATGGTGGGCGAACTGGGCCTGGATGGAAGTGTGCGCCCTGTGCCCGGCATGTTGCCCGTGGCGATCCTGGCGCGCGAAAAGAATATCCCTAACCTGATTCTCCCCGCGGCGAATGCTGCCGAGGCCGCCGTTGTCGAGGGCGTGAACGTCTACCCTGTCTCCTCACTGCTGGATGTGATCGAGCTTCTCAATTCGTCGGTCGTCGGCGTGATCCAGCGCGAACCTTTCCGCGTGGCAACCGAGGAGTTGCTCGGCGAACTGCAGCACTATGCTGTGGACTTCAAAGATGTGCGCGGCCAGCAGACGGCCAAGCGTGCCCTTGAAGTAGCGGCGGCCGGCAGTCACAACATTCTCATGATCGGCCCACCAGGTTCCGGTAAGACGATGCTGGCCAAGCGGCTGCCATCGATCCTGGCCCCGCTCACCTTCGAGGAGGCACTGGAGACAACCAAGATTCATTCCGTCGCCGGAGTTCTGGACGCGGCGGCCGGCCTGGTGACTCAGCGGCCCTTCCGTTCGCCCCACCACACCATCTCCGACGCTGGTCTGATCGGCGGCGGTGTCGTCCCTCGCCCGGGTGAGGTTTCTCTGGCCCACAACGGTTTGCTCTTTCTCGATGAACTCCCAGAGTTTCCGCGCAATGTCCTTGAGGTGCTGCGCCAGCCGCTCGAGGACCACACGGTCACCATCGCCCGCGCCTCCATGTCGCTCAGCTTTCCTGCGCGCTTCATGCTGGCCGCGGCCATGAATCCCTGCCCTTGCGGCTACTTTAATGACAAGTCCCGCGAGTGCATGTGCACCCCACCCATGATCCAGCGTTATGTCGCCAAGATTTCCGGTCCCCTGCTGGACCGCATCGACATTCACATTGAAGTGCCCGCAGTCCAATATAAGGAGCTGCGCGGCTCGGCGGCAGCCGAGGGCTCAGCCGAGATTCGCGCCCGCGTGCTGGCCGCCCGCGAACGCCAGCGCCTGCGCTTCAAGAAGGCGGGCGACAAAATCTACTCCAACGCGCAGATGACCACCCGACAGATTCGCGCTCACTGCGAGCTGGGCGCCGACGCTGAGCATCTGCTGGAACGTGCGATGCAGCAGCAAGGCCTGACCGCCCGCGCCCATGACCGCATCCTGAAGGTGGCCCGTACCATCGCTGACTTGGAAGGCGCCGAGCATCTGAGCGTGGCCCACCTGGCCGAAGCCATCCAGTACCGCACCCTGGACCGCAGCTACTGGGCATAGTGCACGTTTTCCACAGCGGAACCAATCGGGAAATTTTTGCTCATTTGGTCTGCAGAGGTGGTTTTTCCGGGCCGCAGGGGTTGGCTCGGGCTGCCTGACTCCACCACATAGAGCCGCTCATCATCTAGTCAGTTCTCTTTATCATTAATATATTGAGCAGCTTACGACGCATGCGCACCACGCAATGCCAAGATTGACGCTTAGTCAGAAAATCCAAAATAATTGTTGACCCACAGGCCGACTGGGTTTACATTCATGAGTGCCATCCACAAGGGTAGATTGCTTAACGCGATCACGTGCTCGTTCGTGACTCCCTGCATCATTTTTATGAGCTGAGGCTCATATTCTGATGCTTAAGTGTGCACTTTTGCTCACCTGAAAAGGGAAAACAGAGCGCATCATTCCTTGGTCGGCAGTCTGTTTTGCTGAAACGGCACAAATCAATTCCCTTGCACGCAGAATTGCGTCAAGATTTTTGAACTCGACGTTCAATTCTTGCGTCTAAATGGGGAGGGATGGGCTGTGGGAGCGGCTCTGCACCTGTTTAACTGCCAGTTGCACCGGCGGCGCCAATGAGTTCCGACCGGCAACTGATTTTGGAAGGAGAAACACATCATGCGTTCTGATCTAGTATTTGGGGCACTCTCTCATGTGTCCAACCGCTACCAGCTTTGTCAGCTGGCCAGCAAGGCAACCCGGAAGCTGCACAAGCCAAATACACGGCTCCAGGACACCACCAATGAAGTTCTGGAACGCTTCCACTCCACCAATCCTGGTTCCGCGGCGCCGGCTCAAATCCACGCGGATCAGCCGGTCGAAACGCGCCGCGCCGCCTGATCGCATCTTCTGTAGCACCGAGTAGAAGAAGTAACTGTATCAAGGCGGCTTCCTTCTGGGCAGCCGCTCTCCCCCGGTTTTTTTGACACTCCACTAGAGTTTAGGAGAAGCTATAGGCGCGGCTTGCGCCGGCTGCAATTTTGAATCCCCGCCTGATTGTTCCAAGAGCACGATCCCCTCTCGGATCCCCCTCACTCCCATCCCGCCATATCGCAGGTGAACATGACTATCGCTGAACTAAAAGAAAAGAACATCACAGAACTGAGCCGCATCGCGCGTACCCTGGAGATCCCGGGCACCAGCGGCCTACGCAAGCAGGACCTGATCTTTAAGATTCTTCAGGCCCAGAGCGAAAAGGAAGGCCATATTTTTGCCGAGGGCGTCCTTGAGATTCTGCCCGACGGCTATGGGTTCCTGCGCTCTCCCGACTACAACTATCTGCCTGGCCCCGACGACATCTATGTCTCGCCCTCGCAGATTCGTAAGTTCGACCTCAAGACAGGCGACTCGATCAGCGGCAATGTTCGTCCGCCCCATGAGGGTGAGAAGTACTTCGCCCTGGTCAAGATTGAGGCCATCAATTTCGAGTCGCCCGAAGAGACCCGCAACAAGATTCTCTTCGATAACCTGACCCCGCTCTATCCGCAGGAACGCATCAAGCTGGAAACCGTGCGCGAGGCTATCAGCGGCCGGGTGATGGACCTGCTGACGCCGGTGGGCAAGGGCCAGCGCGGCCTGATCGTCGCCCCGCCGCGAACCGGCAAGACCATGCTCTTGCAGTCGCTGGCCAACTCCATCTCCACCAACCACCCCGATGTGGTGCTCATCGTGCTGCTCATCGACGAGCGCCCCGAGGAAGTCACCGATATGCAGCGCTCGGTGAAGGGCGAAGTCATCAGTTCCACGTTCGATGAACCGGCGGCTCGCCACGTACAGGTGGCCGAGATGGTCATCGAGAAAGCCAAGCGGCTCGTCGAGCACAAGCGCGACGTGGTAATTCTGCTGGATTCGATCACCCGCCTGGCGCGTGCCTACAATACCATCGTGCCCCCCTCCGGCAAGGTGCTCTCAGGCGGCGTCGATTCCAACGCCCTGCAGCGGCCCAAGCGCTTCTTCGGCGCTGCTCGCAACATTGAGGAAGGCGGCTCGCTGACTATCATTTCAACCGCACTGATCGATACCGGTTCCCGCATGGACGAAGTCATTTTTGAAGAGTTCAAGGGCACTGGCAACATGGAAATCATTCTCGACCGCAAGCTGGTCGATAAGCGTGTCTTCCCGGCCATCGACATTCAACGCTCCGGCACTCGCAAGGAAGAGCTACTCATTCCCAAGGACGATTTGTCACGCGTCTGGATTCTGCGCAAAGTACTCAACCCGCTGTCGCCGGTCGAGGCCATGGAGTTGTTGATCAGCCGCCTGGAAAAGGTGCGCAACAACGCCGAGTTCCTGGCCAATATGAATCAGTTGTAGTCTGGGTGGTGCAAAGCACAAAGGCCGGGGTGTGTCCCCGGTCTTTATGCAAGCACGCGATAGAGTTTTGGCGATGCGAAGTTTGTTGAGAGCGGCCGTTGCGATTCCTATGCTGGCGTGCGCGCTGCACAGCGCGGCACAGAAGCAGGATCGAGGTTACTGGCAGGCAGCCAGCAACACGGCGGCCAGCGTGACCGGTAACATCACCATCTCGGAGACGAAGCTCTCCATCAACTTCAAGGGGTTTACGATCGCGCCCATCCGGAGCCTGAAGCCAGAGGAAGTGAGCGCGGTCTTCGACGCGGATGTGAACACCGCGGGTGCCGGCGCGCTCTACCGGCTGAACGTACCGGCGGCGCAGCGTTTTCTGCACAAGAACACGCTCTGCGGAACGGAAGATACCGAGTGGATGGTGACCTACGTCGCAGGCAAGACGCTGGAGGTGGCGTTCTTTTCCGGCGAAGTGGAGCCAGTGTTTACATTCGACGCCATCGCACACTCGCCGGACCTGTGCGGGACGTATTCGTACGCGCGCTGACCGGCGGTGCGCGGTTTCCATGAATCGGCAATCACTGGTAAGATAAGAAAGTTATGGGGCTGTAGCTCAGCTGGGAGAGCGCCTCGTTCGCAACGAGGAGGTCAGCGGTTCGATCCCGCTCAGCTCCACCATAAAATTAGCAAAACTTAGAATAGACACTTCCGTCCATTCCGCGATCGCGACAGCGGTTCCACAGTTGCAAAACCCCGAACCCCATTGCCCTCAAGTGACATCTTCCTCAAGAAGGCGCCACCTTGCACGCGGCTGACAAGGGCACGTGAATTGTGGAGCCGCTCTAAGGCTCTTCCCAATCCAGCGCATATACGTCTTGCGTGCCACTGTCGCGCAATAGCAGTGGCGAATCATCCGGCATGAGAGACAGTGCCCCGCCGTATTCGCCGGTGGTTACAAAATCCTTTAGATCGACGACACGTTCCTTCGTATGATCGTTGACGCGGATCCTGACCACCGCGCCGTTGCCCGTGAAATCAAGAGCGTAGATAGACTGCCCGTCCCTCGACCAAACCAGCCAGCCTAATGTGCCCTTGGCAAGCTCGGTCCATTTTTGCGTATGGAAATCAAACAGCAGGACGGTGCTGGAGTCGCTCGTCATTGCCGCAATGTACCGTCCGTCCGGCGACCAACGCGGTGAAAATAGCCCTTCCGAGCCCGGCAGCGTGGAAACCTGCTGGCTTTGCAGATCGAACACGCGGATGGCCGGCGCGGCATTGGCAACGGCGGCGTCATTGGGATCACCTGAAAAGACGATCTTGCCCCCGTCTGGCGACCAGTTTGGATCCTGCTGATTGTGTGTATCGAGGGGCATGATCTCACGAGGACTTCCCCGCTCAGACGAAATCTCATAGACTCGGCCCGGGTGCGTTGAACTCACCGGAAAGTCGAAAAAGATAATTGTCTGCCCATCAGGAGACCAACGGGGCAAAACAGCACGTAGCGGGGGGAAGGTCAACTGCACTCTCTCGCTTCCATCCGCTTTGCTCTTCCACAGTGTGCCTTCTGGATAAGAAACATAGGCAACCCACTGCCCATTTTTTGAAAATGCCACATACTCCGCCGATATCCCATTGAGAAACGGCAGGAACTGGCCTGATTTCAAATCGCAGCGTGTCAGGACTCCGCGATAAGTTCGGCCCACCACAAACAGCTTCTTCCCATCCTTGCTGGGAACTGCGGAGTGGAGCGACATGGGACTTGACGTTAGTTGAATAGGCCGAGGCTCCGGGTGCAGGAGTCTGTGCTCCGTCGGCATCGCCCAGATCTGCCCTTGGGACTGAAAGACAAAGTATTTTCCGTCGGCAGTCCAGTCGCCGCAGCACTCGTCAGGCGGATTGTGCCAGCCGGCCAGCAGGCGGTGAGGGTTTAGCCCCTCTGTCGATACCTCCCAGATCATGTGCTGGCCAATTCCGGTGCCCGAAAAGTCTGAAGTGCCAAACCTTAGGCGGCTTCCATCGGGCGCCCAGGTCGGGTCAGAAACCAGGCTGTTCATCGCCAGAAGTTTGCGCGATTCTGTCCCGTCGGCCTTGGCCAGGTACAAATCGTTCCCGTTGGTATAGGCCAGCATCTTTCCGTCGGGCGACCAGGCAGCGTCAGTTCCCACCGCATCTCCCAGCCTTCGCGGTGAACCGCCCAGAACAGGAAGGCTCCACAGCGGCCCAGTCAGAGGCACTCCCTTCCCTTCCACTAAAAGAAACTGGGAACCATCCGGCGATAGGGAAACCGGAACCATATCCGAGCCGGGCATGGGAATCCTGGTCTGCTCGCCGCCTGCGGTTTGAAGCGCTGACACGCCCCCCATGGCTGATGTGATCAGGCTCAGATAGAGCCTTGAACCATCCGTTCCGATCAGTGACTTCTGCAGGCCGTCATGCGTGAGCTGCACGTAGTTCGAAACTCTGGGTATGGGCGCAGGCCGTGTGAAAAAATAAGCAATTACCGCGAACGTGAGTAAAACCGCCAGCACCCCTCCCACAATGCCGGGTCGCAAGCGACTGGGTCCCTGCTTCGCCGGCATTCGGCCCACAGGTAGCGTAAGGATGGTCGTATCTGAAAGTGCCTCCAGTGCAAATGCCAAATCCGAGGCCGATTGAAACCGCTGCTCCGCATTCTTTTCCAGACCGCGATGCAAAACTCTCTGCAGTGCCAACGGCGTGTTCGGTGCCAGTTGTGCGACAGGGAGAGGATCCTCGTTCAGAATCGCACTCATCGTTTCTGCCGAAGTCGGCTTCTGAAACGCCCGTATCCCCGTGAGCATCTCATAGAGGATCGCGCTGAAGGCAAATATGTCTGAGCGATGGTCGGCGGCTTGCCCCCTCACCTGCTCTGGGGACATATAACTTGCGGTCCCCATCACGTAACCAGGCTCGGTCTGGTCTGCCGAACCTCGCTCCAATCCCGTGGCCAATTCATTCCCCGGCATCATCTTGGCCAAACCGAAGTCCAGAATCTTGACCTGTCCATCCTTGGTAAGGAACAGATTCTCCGGCTTCAGATCGCGATGAACAATCCCCTTCTCGTGCGCTGCCGCCAGGCCGCTCGCAATCTGTGTTCCATAATCAATTACTTTGCGCAACGGCAAAGATCCCTGCCTGAGCCGCTCTCGTAGCGTCTCACCTTCCAGTAACTCCGACACCAGGTAGGGAACCCTGTCATAACTTCCCAACTCATAAACCACCAGGATATTGGGATGCTTCAACGCTGCTGCCGCGCGTGCTTCCTGCTCAAAGCGGCGCAAGCGGTCCGGATCGGTAGTGAAGAGTTGGGGCAGGACCTTGATCGCAACCTCGCGATTCAGGCGTGAGTCCCGGGCACGATAGACTTCGCCCATGCCGCCTGAGCCAATAGGCGCAAGTATCTCGTACTGGTCGATGATGGTGCGTGGACTCAGTGGCATCTGCGAGATTATACCGCTTGGTTGAGATTCTATATGTCGGCTGGAATTCTTGCGATCTTATCTCAATCGGTACTTATTTAATTAGGGACGAAACAACCTGGCTGTACGGCGCATAGTACACGAGACCCCAGGCTCCCAGCGAGGGTACGAAAGCAACATTCCGTTCATCGGAGCTTGACCTCTCTGGCCGATATCCTGCTCGCTTAGTTGAACAGGTCCTTCATCTTTTCCAGGAGCCCCGGAGATGCGGGCTTGTTGTCCACGATCAGCGACTCGGCCAGCTCCGCCACCAACTCGCGTTGGGCACGGCTCAGCTTTTTGGGAACCTGCACCAGCACCTTCACGATTAGATCGCCGCGTCCCCTCTCGTTCAGAAATGGAACGCCCCGTCCGCGGATGGACAGTTCACGGCCGCTTTGCGTACCCTCGGGAATCTTCAGGGTTACCGACCCGTCGATCGCCGGAATCTCGATCTCCGCACCTAAAGCTGCCTGGGGAAAGCTGATGGGAATCACGCAATGCAGATTGTGGCCCTCGCGCTCAAAAAAATCGTGCGCGCGGATCGAGAGAATTACATAGAGGTCGCCGTTCGGCCCCGCGGAACGCCCTGCATCACCCTCCCCCGCGTAGCGGATGCGGGTGCCTTCTTCCACGCCCGGCGGGACCTTGACGTTGAGCTTCAGTTCCTTGCTCACACGAGTCTCGCCACGGCAGATCGGACATGGGTCGTTGATGATCGAGCCCGTGCCCGCGCAGGTGGTGCAGGTGCGGGCCACAGAGAAGAACCCCTGCTGGTAGCGGATCTGTCCCCTGCCATGACACTGCGGGCAGACGCTGGGTCCGCGACCGGAAGCGCTTCCGCTGCCGTGGCAGGGTTCGCACGTCTCCCAGCGGCGGATCTTCACCTCGGTCTCAGAGCCGAAGACCGCGTCTTCGAAGTCGATGGTCAAGTCGTAGCGCAGGTCGTCGCCGCGACGCTGGCGTGTGCCGCGCTGCTGCCCCCCGCCCACGTTGAACATCTCCCCAAAGAGGTCGCCGAAAATGTCACCCAGATCGACGCTACCCGCAAAAGGTCCGCCAAAGCCGCCTGCTCCGGCTGCACTCACCCCGGCGTGGCCGTAGCGGTCATAAGCGGCGCGCTTGTCCGCATCGCTCAGTACCTGGTAGGCCTCGCTGGCCTCTTTGAACTTCTCTTCCGCAGCGTGGTTACCGGGGTTGCGGTCAGGATGGAATTTGAGCGCCAGCTTGCGATAGGCACTCTTCAACTCCTGGTCGCTCACCTCGCGCGTAACGCCCAGAACCTCGTAATAATCAGCTTTGCTCACTCTCGTGTTCAAACCTTCTTGGAATCCCTTTGCGCATGAAGGACATGCGCTCTAGTCCGTAAGTTCATATCCAGGGCCGGCGATCTTCAGACCCTCAAAATACTGATGTGGATATCGTTTCTCTATATTCAATCATTCGTCTGCTTGGGGTTCGAGGCCACGCGCACCAGCGCCGGACGCAACAGCCGCTCGCGTAGCCGGTAGCCGCGGCGAATCTCCTCAGCCACATGTTGGTCGGGCACGTCGTCGCGCTCCACCGTACCTAACGCTTCATGATGGCGTGGATCAAACTCCTCGCCCACCGTCGCCACAGGCTGCACCTGAAGCTGGCCCAGGATATCTTGCATCTGCTTGATGATCAGTTCCACACCCGAACGCAACTGCTCCTCAGAGCCGGTGGACTTCAACGCCAGCTCGAAGTTGTCCAGCACGGGCAGAAATCGCTCCACCACACTTCCTGTTGCGTAGTCGCGATATTCCAGCCGCTCGCGTTCAGCCCGCTTGCGGGCATTTTCAAACTCGGCCTGCAACCGGGCCAGCCGGTCCAGCAGCTGATCGCGCTCAGCCCTCAACTGCTCAAGTTCTGCCTTAAGCCGGTCAAAATCTTCGTGACTCAGGGGAGCCACAACCTCTGCTGTTCCATCACCTTCCGCAGCGGTCTCTGCTGCGGGGCCACGCGCCTCTTCAGGCGCCGCCTCTTCCGGTGCATCTATCGCCGTCAACTCTGTTTCCTGATCTGGCATACTTCTACGCAATCCCCAAAGACTCTTCTTTTTCTTATTCAATGATAAATTCCTCGGCGACTGTCTGCTATACCGTCATCCACATTGAAGTTCAATAGCACCTGGCCGCGCATGTTTACAGTACCATCGCGGATTGTCTGGCCGGTAGAGCAGATTCGCCGACCGGGCCTCTGAGAACTGCCCGTTTGCCTTTTGTCAACTGTTAGACCTGCTATTTCTCCGCGACGGACGGGACTCGTGATTGCCGCACGCCGATGGAACCGTGAACGAGTCCCTTCTAATCGGCGGGAACTTCCAGTATCCGGTCCGAGAGCCGGGCCACATAGCGTACTGCCTGAATCATCTCCTGATATTGGATACGGGTTGGCGCGATCACCGCCACGGTACCCAGGTTGGTGCCGCCCAACCGCGCCGACGCGCCGATCAGTACCAGGTCCTGCATGGCCGGCGAAGCTTCGTCCAACCCCACCACCACGCGCACCTCCTGCTGACGACCGTCCACATAAGCGGTCAGCAACTCCACCAATCGCTGCTTGGCTTCGAGGGCCAGAAGCATCTGGTGCAACCGCTCGCGATCCACCTCTGTCGCGATCAGGTTGGCCATCCCGTCCACGAACAAGGCAGGTCCTGCCTCGCCGCCCGCTAACGCTCCCTTGCGGCAAAGTTCCTCAACGGAGGCCAGCATCTGGTTATACGCCACCCGCTCCGCCTCAACCCGCCGCGCCACCTCGGTGCGAATGCGCTCAATGGGCCAGCCGCGGAAGTTCTCGTTCAGATAGCGCGCGGCCGTTTCCAGTTCGATGTGTGCCAACTCGTGGTCCAGGGTCAGCACGCGGTCTAACACCGCGCCGGCCTGGGTCACCAGCACGGCCAGAACTCGACCCGTCGAAAGTCGCGAAAAATGGATATGTTCCAATACTTGTGCCACAGTGGAACTGGCCAGCGCCACTCCCAGGCCATTAGAGATAAGAGCGAGAACGTGCGAGGTGCGCTCCAGGTATTCAGTACTGCTCGCCACTCCTGAAAAACTGTCCTCTATCTGCTCGCGACGCTCTTCACTCAGGGGCGGCGCCCCTTGCGCCAAGGCCCCTATCCCCATCACCTGCGTGCCCATCGTCGCATCGGCACGCGTAATCTGCTCAACGTAACAGCGAAAGGCCGCGGCGGTGGGAACTCGCCCTGAGGATGTATGCGGCTGCTCCAGCAGGCCCGCTTCCCCCAGCGACGCCATCACATTGCGCAGGGTGGCCGAACTGAGCCCCTCCCGATTGGCAAAAAACCGCGCAACCGCCTGCGAGGCCACGGGTTCGCCAGTGGCTATGTACAGCTCGATAATGGCCGTCAGCACCAGCCGCTCTCGCGGACTGACTCGTACCTCAGGCATCGATGCCGCTCCTTTGGGTCCCCGACTGTCCTACGGGGCCTTCTGCAGACTCTAGTAAAACCCCGCAGAAAACCAATAACCTCAAATCCGTCTATCACTTACTTGTGAAAATGGGTATAGAATTCCTGTTTAATTATAGGGATCAGAAATACCTATTGTCAAGGCAAGGCTCCAGGCTGACCCCAGTCCCGAGCCTACCGTGAGAGTTCCCGTCACTTGGAGTCCACGCATCGAGAGTTACCGTCCAGCGAGCAACGTCCCCCCGTCTCCGCAAGGGCATAATTAAGGAGAATCGGAACCAACCATGGAGGTTGCATCGATGTTGAGGGGTCTGGGAGGTCTGCTCGCCTTGGCACTCGCGTTCTTTCCCATCTGCTGGACAAGTTCCGCTCCGGCCCAGGTTGCCGCCGCCCAAAACACTCCTTCCTTGGCCACGCCCACAGCGGACGCAAACGCAAGCTGGTTGCTGGATCTGGATGCTTGGCACGCACAACGAGAATACGATTTGGCCGCCCCCGGCGGTTGGCTCACCCTCGTTGGCCTGGAGTGGCTCAAGCCCGGCATCAACTCCTTTGGCGCTGCTCCGGACAACGCCATCCGCCTGCACGCGCAGGCCCCCGATCACATCGGCCTGCTCACCGTCAGCGGCACATCCACCAGCGGCCAGATTGTCCAGTTGCTAGCCCCTTCCGGCGGCTTTCCTCCACAACTGACCCTCGATGGCGGCCCGGCGCGTGAGGGATCGCTTTCCACCAGCGACGAGAGGCCGGCCACCATCGCCTGGCACGGCCTTTCCATGGTGGTGCTGCGCCGCGGAAGCGGTTGTGTCCTGCGCATCAAAGATGCCGATTCACCCGCCCGGACCGGCTTCCACGGTCTTCACTGGTACGCGCCCGACCCGCGCTATCGCGTCACCGCCCGCTGGATTCCATACAAACCGCCGCAAGTTGAAAAGATTCCTACCGTAATCGGTACTACGCTGGACATGAAGGCGCCGGGCGTTGCAGAGTTCATCGTGAGCGGCAAAGTCTTCATTCTTGAGCCTGTGATTGAGGGCAACGATACCAGTAAGCTCCTCTTCATACTCAGCGACGAAACCAGCAAAACGGCCAGCTACGAGGGCGGGCGGTTGCTGAATGCCGGACTGCCGGATCACGGTCTCGGCCAGCCCGGCAGCATTACGCTCGACTTCAATCGCCTCTACAATCCACCCTGCGCCTATACTTCCTTCGCTACCTGCCCCTTACCCCCCATCAAGAATCGCCTTCCCGTTGCTCTCGAAGCAGGCGAAAAGCGCTACACACCCTAAAGGATTGACCTGGCGATCGCCTTTCGATAGCCGCTGCCCGCCAAGAGGACCAGGTTCGTACGCAGGCCTTGAATGGCTTGCCGTTTGCATAAGATTGATTCCCTGCCGTTTTGGCCGTTCGAGGACACGCGATAAGACCACGGCGCACATCGGAATTGGATATTCACTGCATTTCAGGCTGATAGATTTTAGAGAGTGCGTGTGTACATTGCATCCGTCATCACTTGTTCCGGCAACGGGATGCGCACGCCAAGGAAAGAGCCATGTTCCACACCATAGAAGACATCCGCATTCAATGGACGAAAGTCGTCCTCCCTCCAGTATTTCTTGAGGAGGAACTCCCTCTCACTGAAGCTGCTTCGGAGACAATCTACAACGCCCGCAACGGCGTCGCCGATATTCTCAGCGGCCGCGATACGCGGCTGCTCGTTCTCGCCGGCCCCTGCTCCATTCATGACACCAAAGCTGCGCGTGAGTACGCAGGCCTGCTTAAATCGGCCATTCAGGAGTTCTCCAACGACCTGCACATCGTCATGCGTGTTTACTTTGAGAAGCCCCGCACCACCATCGGTTGGAAGGGGCTGATCAACGACCCATATCTAGATCAGTCCTACAAAATCAACGATGGCCTGCGCCTGGCGCGTCACCTGCTGCTCGACCTGGCCGAGATGGGCGTGCCCACCGGAACGGAGTTCCTTGACATGATTTCGCCCCAATACATTGCCGGCCTGGTAAGTTGGGGCGCCATCGGAGCGCGCACAACGGAGAGCCAGGTCCATCGTCAGCTCGTCTCCGGCGTCTCCTGTCCGGTGGGTTTCAAGAACGGCACCTCCGGGAATGTGCAGATGGCCATCGATGCAGTGCTTTCCGCAGCTCATTCGCACACTTTTCTGGGCCACACCAAGCACGGGCAATCCGCTATCTTCGTCACCACCGGCAACCCTGATTGCCATATCATCCTGCGCGGCGGCCGCGGGACGGTGAACTACACCTCGGAGCACGTAGCTGAGACCGCCGAGCAGATGGAAGCGGCCGGTGTCGAACCGCGTATCATGATTGACTGCAGCCACGCCAACAGCAAAAAGGACTACAGGCGACAAGCGCTGGTCTGCCGCGACGTTGCAGGCCAAATCGCCGCAGGCAACCGCCGCATCATCGGCGTCATGGTCGAAAGCAATCTGGTCGCCGGCTCCCAGAATCTGATACCCGGCCGGCCGCTGGTCTTTGGACAGAGCATCACTGACGGCTGCATCGACTGGCCTGAAACTAAGGCCCTGCTCGCCGAACTTGCCGCAGCCGTGAGAGCCCGGCGAGGTGCCGGGCACGCCACGCTTGCCACTTCTCGCCTTTAAGAAGCGCGAAGTCCGGATCAAGGCGCAATCCCCGTGAATGCCAAGTTTAGGCTGTCCTCCCTGCTGCAAGAACTCCGTCCGCTCGTTTGCCGCATCTCAGTTAAAAGATGAATGCCAACTTCACTCTCAGATTGATTCGCAGCCGCGGGCAGATTGATGGTATCTTCACATTTATCCCGCCCCAATGAACCACGGGAAAAACACTTCGACCGGTCAGCCAGCCACCCGCTGATCAAACTTTCTGTTTTTTGACCCGTTGCACCTCCGCATCTTTGCTGAGGCTTGGCGTACGTGTCAGCGTGCTTTTCTTACGAGAACTCAATCTTCGAGGTATGCGGATGCCCGAGTCTTACGAAACCACTGACGCCAATCATGTTTTGACCCTGGAGGAGATCGCGAACCTCACTGAGAATGGCCGCAAGCCTGCCGATACCTTGCTGAACGTGGTCGCTTTGATCGCTACGCGGTTCAGGACCGATGTGTGTTCAGCCTATTTGCTCGAGCCGGATCGATCGAATCTGGTATTGGCCGCAACCCTTGGCCTCCACCCACGCTGCATTGGCACATTGCGTATGCCGCTCAACGAAGGCCTGGCAGGCCTGGTGGCGGAGCAAGTCATGCCGGTGGCCGTCAGCGACGCCAGAAGTCACCCTCGTTTCAAGTACTTCAAGGAGTCGGGAGAAGAGGAATACCACTCTTTCCTGGGCGTTCCCTTGATTGATCGCGGAATTCTGCAGGGTGTTCTCGTCGTGCAAACCAAGGATGCGCGGACCTTTCGCGAGGATGAGATTCGAATGTTGGTCGAGGCTGCAAGCCAGGTAGCGCCCGTGGTCAGCGAGGCGCGCATGCTGGACCGCTTTATCGCTCCGGCCCAGGAGCGTCTCTGGGCCCTGGCCCGAAACCTCTGGTGGAGTTGGGACCACGAATGCGTCAGCATCTTTCGCGATCTGAATCCTACCCGCTGGCGTCAACTCAATCAGAATCCCATCGCATTGCTCAGCGAGATTCCGCTGGGAGAGATCGAGCGCCGTGCTACTGAACTGTCTTTGCATGGCCGCATTAACTATGTCTACCGTCGCCAGCAGGAGTATCTGCAGGCCGGCCGCACCTGGGGTGCGGAGCATGCGGGTGTGCTGCGCCCCCGTCCCGTGGCCTACTTTTCCGCCGAGTTCGGATTGCACGAGTCGCTGCCGATTTATTCCGGCGGCCTGGGCGTTCTCTCCGGCGACCACATCAAGAGCGCATCGGACCTCGACATACCCCTTATCGGCATTGGCTTGTTTTATGGGCAGGGTTATTTCCTTCAGCGCCTCGACCAGAGTGGCTGGCAGTGCGAAGAATACCTGCAGACCAATATCAACGAATGTCCCATGCAGCCTGCCATCGGACAAAATGGCGAGCCCGTCGCGGTGGAGATTGAGACCCGCGGCGGATCGATCCGCGCCAAGGTGTGGCGCATCAAAGTAGGCCGCTGTGACCTCCTCCTGCTCGATTCCAACGTGGAGGGCAACGCTCCGGAAGACCGCGAACTGACCTCGCGCCTCTATGGCGGCGATGGGCGCACTCGCATTCGTCAGGAGTTGCTGCTCGGAGTGGGTGGGTTTCGCGCGCTGAAAGCCATGGGCATCTCACCTGGCGTGCTTCATCTCAATGAAGGTCACAGCGGCTTTGTAGTCCTCGAGGCCATTCGCAACCGAATGCAGGAAGAAGGTATGGACTTCGACACCGCCGCCAGCCAGGTGCCCCGCGAAGTCATCTTCACCACGCATACGCCCGTACCCGCCGGTCACGACCGCTTCAGCGCCGACCTGATCGAGGAGCACCTGGGCCCGCTGCGCGATCAGTTGGGGATTTCGCATGACAACCTGATGGGCTTTGGGCGCGTGCACACCACCGACCACCAGGAACAGTTCTGCATGACTGTTCTCGGTCTCAAGCTTTCACGGCGCGCCAATGCGGTCTCTTCTCTGCACGGCGAGGTCTCCCGCGCCATGTGGTGGGACTTGTTTCCCGGCCGGCCGCAAGACGCCGTCCCAATTGGCCACATCACCAACGGAGTTCACGTCCCATCGTGGCTGGCGCCGCAGATGTGTCGCCTTTACGATCGTCATCTGGGAGTCGGGTGGCAGGGAAAGAGCGCCACTGCGCGCACCTGGGAGGGCATTGAAAGTGTCGACGACGGCGAACTCTGGGAGACTCACCTCGCCCTGAAATCGCGCCTGCTCGAATTTGTGCGCCGCCGCGCCTGGGAACAAGCCGAGCGTCGCCGGGAACCGCAGGAAACTCTGCATCGGCTCAACAAGGTGCTCTCGCCTGATGCACTCACGATCGGATTCGCGCGGCGATTTGCCACTTACAAGCGGGCGAACCTGATTCTGGCCGACATTGAGCGCCTGGTGACCATGGTCAACGATCCCAAACGCCCGGTGCAATTCCTCTTTGCCGGCAAGGCTCATCCCCACGACGAGCCAGGCAAAAAAGTCCTGCAGCAGATCGCCGAGATGATGCGCGACCAGAAATTCGCCGATAAGTTCGTCTTTATTGAGGACTACGACATCAATGTCGGCAGGTTCCTGGTGCAGGGCGTCGACGTTTGGCTCAACAACCCACGGCGGCCACTGGAGGCCTCCGGCACCAGCGGTCAAAAAGTGGTCCTCAACGGCGGCCTGAACCTTTCCGTGCTGGATGGATGGTGGGCCGAGGCCTTCGACGGCTTCAATGGCTTTGCCATCGGCACCGGCCGCACCCACTCGGATATGGATGTCCACGACAGCCGCGACGGTGAAGACCTCTACCGTGTTCTGCGCGACGAACTGATCCCGCTGTACTATCAGCGCGACCGCGACGGGTTGCCCCGCGGTTGGATCAAGCGCATGAAGCGCACAATCCGCACCCTGGGCTGGCGCTTCAATGCCGATCGAATGGTGATGGACTACACCCTGAAGTGTTACATTCCGGCGGCTGGAGGCACCTCAAGCGAGATTCGGCAACCTTCGTAAACATAGGCCAAGGCTCGCAGTGCGCCTCCGGTCTCGCCCGTTGCGGCGACGCGGACATGTATATCCATGCCCAGGGTTGGCGAACCCTCCCGTTCCACGTCTAAAATTGAACCAGCGGCTCATGTTGCCGCTCAAGACCCAGGCAAACCCCAGCCACGCTTTGCAAAACGGAGAAAGCCCCATGCCCCTGATGAAGACTTCCAATCCTGCCCTCGGCGACAAAACCTTTCAAGGCCTTTCCGGCAGCCAGTATGGTGGCGTCATTGACGCCTCCGCCCGCATGACTCTGAGCGGCACCGTCAACAAGACCGGCATCCTGCTCGTTTGCGTTTTCGCCACCGCGGCCTGGACCTGGCGCCTGTTTCTGCAGTCCCACGATACGGCCGACGTCGCTCCGCTGCTGCTCGTCGGCGTCTTTGGCGGCTTCATCTGTGCCATGGTCACCGTTTTCAAGAAGGAGTGGTCTCCGATCACAGCGCCAATCTATGCGCTGCTGGAGGGTCTCTTCCTCGGCGGCATCTCTGCCGTATTTGACGTTCGCTATCCCGGCATCGCTATCCAGGCCGTCGGCCTCACCTTTGGCACCCTCTTCGTGCTTCTCCTGGCCTATAGCTCCGGCGTCATCAAGGTCACTGAAAAGTTTCGCCTCGGCATCATCGCCGCTACTGGCGGAATCATGATTTTCTATCTGCTCCAGATGGTGCTCGGCTTCTTTGGCATCCAATTCGCTGCCATCAACGGCTCCGGCCTCATCGGCATCGTCTTCAGCCTCTTCGTCGTCGCCATCGCCGCGCTGAATCTGGTCCTCGACTTTGACTTCATCGAGCGAGGCGTGAACTACGGCGCTCCCAAATATATGGAGTGGTACGGCGCCTTCGGCATGATGGTCACGCTGGTCTGGCTCTATCTTGAGATCCTGCGTCTTCTCTCCAAGATGCGCAGCAGGAATTAGGGCGAAAACAGCTCTGGTTCCGCTGTAATGCACGAAAACCACCCTCAAAAGCGACGAAAAGGGGCATTTTTCAGGGGCTTCTGTTTACCAATAAGATAATGGGGTCGCTGACAGGCACATCCATCATGTTTTTGATTATAAATAACTTACTCCTTCGATCTGGCCGAGAAGACCCCCGGAAATCGCCCATTTCAGGGGGGAGGGGGGGTGGGGGTGTCTTCGGTTTTGACCGCGGCTGTGAGCAAACCGCTCATTCCCTCATTTCGATTGTGCGGCTTCGGCGGCCTATTTTCTGCAAATGGGCTTGGAACGGGGTGAGCGGATGTGGTTACCCAGTTGAGAGTTGAGTTTTCCCAAGTCTCAAACGCGAATCCTCACCCCAGCGAGGAATACCTGTCGCCGGGAACCCCAATCATTGGGGGTTAGTCAGACCTAAGCCACCCGCCTCCCGAGGCGAAGAAATGAGAAAGGGAAGGGTGGGCCACAAACCATCCTCTTCACAGACCGGGCTATGCTGTGGCCGAACCCTAGATGCTGATTGATTCCACTTGGACAGTGGATCATTGGCGCAGCGGGTGAGTTACGCGGTGAGCCGCAAGCGGAGTCGTCTCCGACTGTGGCACAGCCTACCTCGACAGTGGATAGGTCAGTGGGTCCTGAGTGAGCACACCGTTTCGCACCCGGGGTGTAATCAACTTCCACGACAGTCCGCCATCGGTGGTCAATGACAGATTTCCCCTACAACTCATCCAGCCCTTATCGGGCGATGCAAAACTGAGATCGCAACTACCCAAGGCACCCATCTTGTGAGTTGGAGCCTCAATGTCCTCGTTATGTTGAATCTTGATGACCGAGGGCCGAGAAGGCTCAGGCGCGAATGTCAAGACCCATGCCGAGTCTGCCATCGTCGTCGGCATTGTCTCGTCAAGGAACAGACCCTTGATAACCCGATCCAGCTTCCAAATATGACCTCCATCTGAAGTGGCAAAGAGCGCGGCAGCAGAGTTTGTCCCGGGATCACCGCCTTGATAGGTCACGGCAATGTAGCCCTCAAGATTGTTCTCGAATACGGGGAGACTCGGCAAAGCTCCCGCAGCAGGTGCGACTCTTTGAGGAGCGACAGGCAGTTCAACAGCATGGAATTTGCCGCCTTTTCTACTCACTTCCAAGTTGAGATGGTATCCGTCAACTGCCCATAGATTTCCATTTGGAAACACACGAATCTCTCCGAAGAAGCCCGGGTTCGCCTTCGATTCGTGCCAGGAAAGTCCTCCATCAGTCGTTTCCAGCATCTCCGCGGAACTGAACGCCGAACCCGTCTGAAAATCCACGAGAAGCCATCCATGAGAACGGTCGGAAAAGGCCAGGTAGCCGTTGCCGGCAAGTTCGGGACCCCCGTGGTCAGGAGGCGGCAGTTCGACTTTAACTTTCGATGCGGTCCATGTCTCCCCGCCATTCACTGTAGACTCCAAGACGAAATCGGCATCATCGGACTCAGAAGGACACAGTACCCAGGCATTCATCGAGTCGAGGAACAAAGTGTCGACATATGGGAAGTAACCATGATACGGAGGCGAGACGTCTTTCCAATTCTCACCTCCGTCTGAACTCCGATACAGTCTGTGAGCGTCTGACAGCCATCCCGTATTTGGGCTCATTAGTCGGGCGAATTGGACATGGACGTTAAAGACTGGCGAGTTCGGATTGTCCGAAGGAATCGGCTGCACTGGAATCGGATGCTTGTGGTCTTCCTGTTGCGCCTCGACTGTGCGTATCAGCAATACGAGGCAGACAAAAATCGGGAGTAGCTGCCAAGGTTTGGAGATACCCCGACCAATATCCCGTGAGATTCCCGCCTCCAAGCCTGAAGGCCACCGGTCGATCTGTCTCATCAAGTCGAGATCTTCAAGCAAAACATTGAAGCGGCCAGCACTATCGCTGAACCATTGCCAGAACGACTCAATGGACTTCGAGAACATGTTCCGGTTGAGTTTACTAGCTACTGGGCCCTTCCGGTCGAATTACCGCCAATTCGGAAGTAACCCCCGAATTTGGGTTATGTCCGAATTGCCCACAAACCGCTCGGAGCTCATCCGTGAGCGGAGGAAAGGAGGGTACGATGGCGCTAACGGAATGCGGGGAGGAACTTTGTGCGTACTGAGTTTGCGATTGCGGTGCTGTGTTGCCCAGTGATGGCTATGGCACAGATTGGACCATCGTCAGGTTTGGGCTGCACAGTAACAGCGGCGAGAGGAATGGCATGCAATGGACCAAGTGCTGTTCCGACAGTTCCAAAAGTTGGAGAGACAGATTCCCCTAGGCTCTTAATTACGGAGATGAGGCTAGAGGTGGGGGCAGCGTTTGACATTCGGGATTCTCTTTCTGACTACCTAATTGAAGGCATCGGCGAAGGGGCCCTAGTAAACGAAAAGACGCCCTTTCGGTATGTATCTCTGGTCAAGGGTTCTGTGACTCTCATGCCGCGAGGGAAGCCGTTTCGATTGCGAAACAAAAGCTCAGTCACAGTTGAGTTTCGTGTAATTGAAATTCGACGCTGAGAACGACTTGCACCACAGCAATACCGTCGCGAGAGCCTCTCAATAATTGTTGGTGAACGACCGCCGACACTTCCCTTACTCAGTTTTTGGCTGACCGGACGGCTCCCGAGGCGAAGTAATGAGAAAGGGAAGGGTGGACCACCATCCGACCAAAGCCATGATCCAACGAGCGGCCGCATTCGGGCTGGACGGGGAAATCGTTAAGAGTCTATTTTTTGATTCAATGATAACAACTGAATTGTGTGATATATATCAGGTCCCAATGGGCTGCTCGTTAGAGGCTCGCCCCAAGGCTATGTTATGGGTCACCACCCGCGTAACTCTTCGTCCCACTTTCAGCGGTAGAGTGGCGTAGCTCGGCAGCCTCTTGAGTTGATTTTACACGGAGATTTTCATGCCATATGTTATTGAATCTGGAAGCGTTGCTTCGAGAAGGTTCGTTGCTTTGGTTGCCCGTATCTCCCACCGCGCCGGACTTACATTTGTAACTTCGCCGACGGCCAAGCTGGTTCTAGTTATGGCACTGTTAAGTCCATGGTGCTTCGCCCGCAGCCTTGCTCAAGAGCCTTCATTTTCAAGATTAGACCGAGGGGCAGCCATTACGACGGATGGAACTACGGTAATCTCCGCTGCCCGCGAAGCCGCTCCTGAGGTAACTCACTCCAAGAGCTCCTCGTCTGCTCCCATACTGGTGGTTACTACCAACCAGAACAACCCCGCCGATGCGGCCAACTGTACTCCTCAAGCTGCGTCCGGGACCGGTCCAGACGCGGCCTGCACCTTGGCCGATGCTCTGGCTTACGCCAGCAATGCCGGATCGGGCACAATTAGGTTCAGTTCTACGGTATTCAATGCGAGCAATACAGCTGCAGAGAATACGATTTCGGTTCCGAATAACCAATCGACGTTTTTCTCGCCGGAAGCATTCGTCATCCCGGCGAACACAACCATCACAGGGCCAACCACCGTGATCGGAAGTGTGGCAACGAACCTGATCACGATTGTTGGACAGATCCCAACCATCACCGTCAATGGAACCGTCATCTTTCAGGTCAACTCTGGGGCAAGTGGAATCGCAATAAGCAACCTCAACCTCACCGGCGGGGAAGGCGCCATATTTAACGATGACGGCTCCATGACCGTGACCAACTGCGTGATCACCAAAAACAACTCGGTCGGGAATGGCGGCGGTATCAACAACCTTGGCACGATGATTGTGAAAGACAGTTCGATCATCGCTAATTCGAGCACTTACTACTTTAGTCAATATGGTCCATTCGACGGAGGGGTGGGTGGCGGCATCTTCAACTCCGGAACATTGACCGTCCTAGATAGCACTATTTCGGGAAACACCGACGCCTACGCCAATGCATCCGGTGGCGGAATTTACAACAGTGGGACTCTTACAGTAATCAACAGCACAATCGCCGGAAACACGTCGGTGTCTGCCGATTTAAGCGAGCAGCCCCCGATAGGTGTCGTACTCACTGGAACGGGAGGCGGCATTGCCAACGCCCCTAACGGCACGCTCACGGTGATCAACAGCACCATCAGCGGAAACGACATGAGGATCAAGGCAGAGACCGGTGTCACTGCTGGGCCGGGGAGCGGCGGCGGTGGAATCTCTGGAGTGTCAACGCTAGAGAACACGATCGTGTCTGGGAATACAGCGAGTGTCGGCAGCAACGACTACGAAGGGAATTACACAGATTACGGCGGCAACCTGGTAGGCGAAGCAGACATTCAGCTTGCATCGCTGGGTGACTACGGCGGCCTCACGCAGACCATGATTCCGCTGCCTGGCAGCCCGGCTATCTGTTACGGAGCACTGTCGAACGTGAAAGAGGCTCGCCTCAACACCGATCAGCGAGGACTGCCAAGGAAGACCTATTACAAAGGCATCCACGCGGCTTGCGTTGACGCGGGCGCGGTAGAAACCAACTATGCGCTGAACTTCACGACCCAGCCACCTGCAAGGGCAACAATCGACGTTGCCATGAAACCCGCGCCGGTGGTAGAACTCACAGAGAGCGGCGTCCTCTTTACCGACTACGGCGGTGAGATCGCCCTGGTTGATTCCCACCATGTGCTGAATGCGCCAACGCTGGCCACGCTGCTCAACGGCTCTGCTACCTTCAGCGACGCGATCATTACTGCACCCGTGACCAAGGACACGCTCACTGCCGTGCTGGGGCTGGCCTCCACTCCAGAAGTCCCGACGCTCAATCTGGTCACCAATGCCAGCGTCAAGGTCACTGTGCCAGCCGTCCCAGCGGTGCTCATCTCGCCCGCCCCCGGCAGCACATTAACCAGCGGCACCGTCACTTTTACATGGACCGCCTCGGACGTTCCTGGGACGCAGTACGCACTGCAAATCGGCACCGAAGGCCAAGGCACGCACAATATCTACGTCTCGCCTACGCTGACGGCAACCTCAGTGACGGTGAAAGTGCCCACGACTGGAGGAAAGCTCTACGTTGCCCTCAGCCAGGGGACCATAGGACCATGGCAATACACCCCATACACGTACATGGAAGCCCGAGGGCAGCGGGATCGCTGAGTCGGCGTCCCGCGCTGGAAGTGCGGATTCTGAGTACTCCGGACGTATGACCGGCTACGACAGTGGGCTACCCGGTAGTTACTCCTCAATCAACGCTAAAGCTGCTGAAGGAGTTCCTCGGCACGGCAATAGAATCGCGTACCTCCCGGCTCGGGCCGCGGTGGCAGCATAATGCTGTACCGGGTGGCAGCATAAGACCGTATCCAGCACTCCCCGCTTCCATTCGGAGAACGGCTGCCCTTTTGCAGGGAATTAAGTGCACGCGGCGCATAATGGAATTTGAGTAGAGCGCCGACCGGTCGATGGCAAGCGCGGGAAGCATCACCAATCAGCCCACAGGTCCTGAAGACTACGCACGGGCAGCCACAGAACGGGCGCTTGTCTTCCTGAATTTGGGAGGCAAACCATCGACCGCGCCTCAAGAATGCGATCTAACCCATTTAGTATCTACATTCTGCGGGGAAGTCCTGCGGAATCAATATTTTGCAGCACAGGCCCTACCGTAAACCTATGAAAATAGATAATTTATTTACAGAATAGGGGGTGGGGGTGGGGGTGGGGGTTACTCATCGATTAACCGGCCCTGAGAGTGAACCTTTATAAGGGTAAGCGCCTAGATTCCCACCGGAAGCAGCGGCATACCGCCCAGCGACTTGGCCTCGGCCACCACGGCGTCCAGATGTTCCAGCACTTCGGCGACCGTCATCGTATAGACCTCGCGGCGGGAGTCGTAGCCTTCCTGGACCAGTTGCTTCAGGTAGCGGCCGGCGATCTGCGCCGCAAGCTGGTCGGTGATCACCTTTCCAGTGCGCCGCTTCTGTTCTACCCAGGCAGTACAAGGCAGGGCGATCCACATGGGTTGGTCATTGACGTCGAAGCGCACGTCCACGGCGTCGGCGTGGCGCGTGGCGATGGCCACCATGGTGCCCTTCCAGCGGCAATGCAGGTCTTCACTACTCCAGCGGTCGGCTACGTGGAAGTCCTCGTACATGCAATTAGCCTATCGTTCCCGGCTGGCAAGGGCAAGTGGAGGTGAAAGCGCCTCTACAGCGATTCCGGTTGGAGTTCGCCCCCATGGCGCATCTAGGCTCAGCTTCACTCAACCGCCGGCATCCCGTGTGGTGGACGCTGCTCTTCGCGCGCTGATAGACTGATAGGGTTGCAGTCGTAGCGCCCCCTCCTGTATGGACCCGCCTGCAAGTCAATCGACGAAGAAGGACAAGAAGACCTGTGGATACTCAAACCCGTCACGCCCTGAAGGGCGACAAATTTGCCCAAGCCACCCAGACCAGCATGAGCTGGCTCAGCGGTCACCGCTCCGGCGTTGTGCGCTGGGTGATCGCGACTGGCGTGGTCCTTGTTTTGGGCGTAGGTGCGCTGATTTTCTGGAACATGCGGTCGGCGGCAGCCGACATCGCTTTGGGCACTGCACTTGACACCTATTCCGCACCCCTGGCCCAGCCAGGTGCGCCTGCGGAACAGGGAATTTACGCCACCGCCACCCAGCGCGCCCAGGCCGCCAACCAGCAGTTCGGCGCCGTGGCCCAGCAATACGGCTGGCTACCCCAAGGCGCCAAGGCGCACTACTTCGCCGGTGTCACCGACCAGGAATTGGGCAATGCCTCCGCGTCAGAGACAGAGCTGAAGATCGCCGCCAAGTCGTGGGATCGCAATCTGGCCAACTTGGCCAACCTGGCCCTTGCCGGCGTCTACCACCAGACGGGCCGCGACGACCAGGCGCTCAATCTTTACAATGCTTTGGCCGCCAAACCCTCTGAGACGGTTTCAGCAGGGGTGGCACAGCTGGACTTGGCCGAACTGTATGCAGCAAGCGGCAAAATGGACCAGGCGCGCGCCTTGTGGGCCAAAGTCAAGGACGCGGATAAGGACGGCGCAGCCGGCTCTATCGCTGCGCAAAAGTTGGCGGCAGGACAGTAGCAAGTTTCAGGAGTTCCGCAGAGACTGGCGCACGGCGGGACTCAACGGTTGAGCATTTTGCTCCGTGCCTGCGTCTGGTGCAGGTATGAGCGCCGGTCAAATAGCTTTTCCAATTTGGATGGAGATCGCCGACAGAGCCGTGTATGACGAAACCGGCCAGCACGCGGAAGACGCAACGCTTACGGCACTGGTGGACCAATACGCAGCGACCCTCTATCGGGTTGCATTCTCTGTCCTGCGTAATGCCAGCGACGCCGAAGATGCTGTGCAAGAGACGTTCCTACGCGTTTTGCGTCACCGTGGCACTTTGGGCGAGATTCGCGACCACCGGGTCTGGCTGATTCGCATCGTTTGGAATATTGTGCTCGACCGCAAGCGCCGGGCGAAAACGCGCCCGGAAACAGATGACGTTGCCGAACTGGCACGCGTGCTGCCCGCTGGAGGACTGAACGCAGAGCAGCGCGCCGCAGCTGTCCAGTACCATGCTCATGTTCTCGCCTGCGTTGACCAACTGCCCACCAAGGAGCGCGAAGTACTGGTTCTGTCCGCTTTCGAGGAACTCTCCAGTGTGGAGATTTCCTCTGTTCTTGGCATCACCGAGTCCAGCGTGCGCTCCCGGCTCTTTCGCGCGCGCAACCTGATGGCCGGCCTGCTCCAACATTCCAGGAGTATAAGATGAATTTCTCAACTCAGAACAACGCATCGATCCACTACGGAGCCTCTGCGACCGGCGAAGAGACATTGCGGCTGATCGCGGGCCTACCCGCTCCCAAATTGCTTGAAGAACGCGTGAAGGCCAACCTGAACTCGGCTGCCCGTACCGCCCGCATTCTGCGCTGGCCTGCCCCGCTGGTGCGAAGTCAGGGGTGGATGCACAGCATTGCGGCTCGAAGTGCGGCAGCGGCTGCCATTGTATTTGTCGTGGCCGGAGGCAGCTGGGGTGTATATTCGCGCGTTCAGCCAGCGCTGCCAACAAATGTCATCTTGATGCCCCTGCGTACAGTTCCATCGAACGGGTTTTCAAGCGCTGGAGCGATACGCACGCCGCAAACTCTCAATGGGTCGGTCGTGGCGCATCCGTCAGCGGTCATGCCGCGGCAGAACAAGCCCGCTTCCAAGTCGGCGAATCAGACAACAGCGAAATCGCGGCAGAGCAGGAGAGCGGTCACAGACGCCCGTGAGTAGGCAATCAATCGCCCAGCAAGCCTCGCCGTGATTCAGTGAAGCTGCCTATGCGTCCTTCACGACTACACGAATGACCATGCCCAGCAAGGACAGTACCACCGCGCCCCAGAACGCCGGCATGATCCCATAGATATAGAATCCCGGCACGAAGCGCGAAGCCAGCAGCAGCATTGCCCCATTGATAACCAGCAGAAACAGGCCGAACGTGAGAATTACAAGCGGGAATGTGACCACCCTCATCAGAAATCCCAGTGTGGCGTTCAAGAAACCAATCACCACGGCGGCGAGCATGGCTGCGCTGAAATTCTGTACAAAAAAGCCTGGTACGAGCCGCGAAACAAGTAGAAGCGCAATTGCGCTCAACAACCATTGAATGACCAGTCGGAACATTTTCTATCTCTCCTCCTGACAACCAACAGGGCCTAAACTCGGGAAACCGCTTGTATCGTCTACGGTATAACATGTTTCTACCGTCGGCGAATACTTCTCTTGAGTCAGCTTCGCGACCTTTCCAATTGCCACAGGTCCAAGAGGATGCCCACCGATTCAGACGGTAAAGTCGGTACGCCCCTGTACAGTAAAACGCCATCATGCAGATTCCACCTTTCGCCTGTTCAATTTGCCTCCTTCTGTGCTTGCTGGCCCCGCCCGCAACAGCCTCGCAGGCGGCCAATTCGCCACTGCCCGATATTCGCCAACTTATGCGTGAGGTGCAGAACCACCAGAGACAACTCGACAAGCTGCGCGAATCTTACACCTACAGTTCGCTGCAGACCGTCCAGGACATCGACTCCAACGGTCAGGTAAAGAAGACTGAGACAGAGGAACACGAGGATTTCTTTGTCAACAGTCACGTGATCGAACGTACCGTGAAGAAGAACGGCCAGCCGCTCGGCGACAGCGACCAGCGGAAGGAAACCGAACGCGTAACAAAACTGGTGGAAAAAGCGGAGAAGACACCTCCCGATCAGCCGCTGGAAGGGCCGAGCATTACCGTAAGCCGCTTGCTGGAGATCATGGACGTGCGCCAGCCCCGGCGCAAAAACTATCGGGGTCGGCCGACGATTGTTTTCGACTTTGTGGGCCGCAAGGACGCGAAGACCCACGGACTGGTCGAGGACGCCTCAAAAAAACTGCAAGGCACCCTCTGGATCGATGAAGCCGACCGGCAGGTTGCGCACCTCGAGGTAAGCTTCAACGACAGCTTCCGGGTTGCCGGCGGGCTCTTCGCCACCATCGCCAGGGGTTCCAGTTTTCATTTCGATCAGGCCCCGGTCTCCCACTCCAACGACGATGGTCAGTCGATGGGGTCCTCGGTGAACGGCGAATTGTGGCTTCCAACCGGTGGCGAGGGTACCCTCCAGGCACGCATTCTGGTGGTCAAGAGCCTTCGCCAACACATCATCGAGCGCGACTACGACTACAAGCGCTTCCGCGTTGAAACCCAGCAGTCTAAGGACGCGGCTGTCCTTCCGGCGTCCAAGCGCTGACGGCTCACGCCTTCGATGTAAAGTAAAGTCATGTTTGTGCGGAGACTATCCATTCAACGGTTCGACACCTCCGGTGCCTGTCATACGTGTCCCCTGCGCTGGATCGACAACTTTGCCATGCGCAACTTCACCAACGATGTGGTCTTCGACGATACCTTGCCGACCGCCGACGGCCTGCTTGAGGCCGGCCACCGCGTTCCCCTGGTTCGCCTCCAACCGGCCATGGAAGACTGGTTTCGCCGCAAGGGCTACCTCAAATCCGGGGAACGTTTAGAAGTGCGTGAACTTGAAATGTGAAGCTGCCCCTGCGCTGCCCAAGGTAGGGCTGCCCGGCGCACACACACACCAAGTCCACTGGATGATTCGCGGGTGCTTGGATTGACATCGGCGAACTCGGGGGAAGGATAAATGAGATTTTGGAACAGTGTGGAAGTGAGCATCGTGTTTGCGGGGCTGCTTGTGTCACCTGCCGCTAATTGCAGGCCGCTTTTCGCCCAGTCGCCGTCCGCCATTGAAATGACAGACCCTTCAGGGGACAACGCGGCCAATCCTGGCCCACTGGCGTCTGACCTGTCGCCAGCTCTCAAACCCCAACAAATCCAGAAAGCCATGCGCAAGGTGGCCGACTGGCAACTGCGTACTGGCGAAACCCGCTTCAGCACGGACTGGACCTTTGCCGCGCTCTACGACGGGCTGCTGGCAGCCTCGCGCGCGACCGGAGACAGTCGTTACCACGATGCGGTTTTGCGTTTTGCCGAACGCGCTGGGTGGCAACTTGGCCCGCGCTTTGCTCATGCCGACGACGAAGCAGTCGCTCAGTCCTACCTGGAGCTTTACCTCGAACACACTTCGCCGGAGCGCCTGAACCCGATCAAAGCTGAGGCCGACAAGTTGCTGCAGCGCCCCGACGATCCAAAAAGCCAGCTCTGGTGGTGGTGCGATGCCCTGTTCATGGCTCCGCCGGCATTGGCCCGGCTCACCAAGGCAACCGGCGACACGCGTTACCTCGATTACATGGACCGCGAATGGTGGACAACCTCCAGTCTTCTCTACGATCCTGTGAGGCATCTCTATTCACGCGATGCAACCTTCCTCGACCATCATGAGAAAAACGGCGCCAAACTCTTTTGGTCGCGCGGCAACGGTTGGGTGTTGGGTGGGCTGGCGCGCGTCCTGGCCTACATGCCAGCGAACTACCCTTCGCGCGGCCGATACATCGATCAATATCGGCAAATGGCCGAGGAGGTCGCGACCATCCAGGGGGCAGACGGCCTGTGGCGCAGTGGACTGCTCGATCCTGCCGCCTATCCGTATCCTGAAGTTTCGGGCTCAGCCTTCTTCACGTTTGCCCTGGCGTGGGGCGTCAACGAAGGCCTGCTCGACCGTAAGACTTATGAGCCGGTGGTTGCCAAAGCCTGGAAGGGGATGCTGATGCACATCTATGCAGACGGCCGCCTTGGCTCCATCCAGAAAATTGGCGGATCACCTGATACCGTCAGCCCCGGCGGAAGTTATGTTTATGGCGTGGGTGCATTCCTGCTGGCTGGAGAAGAAGTAGATCGACTGGCACGGAGTCAACCATAAGCCAGCTATGCGACTGCCCCTTGCGCGGAATCACCGCCGTTCCAGAGCTGAAGCTCGGCCTCGCGCCGGGCCTTCAGACCGGCGAGTTCCTGGGCGCCAGCGTGGTCCCATCGCACCAGTTCGGCGGCGGCAGCGTCAAACTTTCCCGCGTTGAGATCCTTGAGGAACGTAGAAGCAGCGAGCCTGCCAGCGCCGAGGTTGAAGGCAAAGTCCACCAGCGCATCAAACTGTCCCTGGGTAAGCGGAACCCTGACCAAGCGCTCGATGGCCTGTTCCGCACTTCGCACGTCATTCAGCAGAATCGCCTCGCCCTGGGTCTCGTCGATGCCGTCGGGAAAAGACTCCCCAGGCAACAACCGGTGGCCAAAACCAATGGTTGCGATACCCGCTACGTCCATATAGGTCCGATCACGAAACCCCTCTGCGTTCTTCATCAACCTCATTCCCGCCGCGCTCAAATGCATTCTTCCTCCTGTAAATCACTGAAAAAGCCTTACTTTCACGCTAGCAGGAATCGGGAATTAATCAGCAAATGCTGCGCCGTTAGTTGACTCGCGCTGTTAGCTCTTTGCATTAGCCGCCAAAAACGCATGAGCGGCGCGAGGTAGCGGAGTACTAACCCAATGCGATTCAATGGCTTTTCCCGCGTTGCACGGAGGTCGACCTGTGGAAAAACGGGAGGAAATGCACAGGAAATGCTGCTATGCACGGCCATGTTCTCCGTGTTAGCGTTTCCGGCCATGGATTGGCGGTGAAAAATCTTCCCACCGCACATCCCTCGTCTTGTTCTGGGCATCTCACTGTTTCATTGGCCGCAGAAGGCCACGATTGCACTGGTTTTGGTGCAATCCGCAAGTCGCACAGGGCTAAGGACTTACCCAATACGCTTTGCAAAAGGGAGAGTTTTTGCAAAAAATCCCTGTTGCATCTCTTGTAAATAGTTGAGGTTACTAGTACCGAACTAGTAAAATGGGGAGATGGCTATAACGCAAAAAAAGAGCAACGTGAACCCGAACGCCTCTCTCCAGTTTTGGTTGCTGGTCGGAGCTTCCTGCATCGCCCTGACCGGCGTGCTGGTCACCCTCTCTACCCGCCCCGTGCAGGCGGATGCGCTTCTGCCCAGGACAGCAGCAACCGCGCCGTCCACAATTTCTGCCGGTGCTACGCCGCTCTCGGCTGAGCCGCAACAAGCCACCGGAAAGAAGCGGCACAACATATTTCGCGGCATCGCCTCGTGGTACGGCTCAGTCTTCAACGGACGGAAGACGGCAAGCGGCGAGCGATTCAATATGAACGCCATGACCGCCTGCCACCCGACTCTACCCTTTGGCACCAAGGTGCGCGTGGTGAATACCACTAACCACCGGTCGGTCGTTGTCCGCATTACCGATCGCGGCGACCTTTTGGGGGGGCGCGTCATCGACCTCTCCCGTGCCGCCGCCCAGGAATTGAGAATGACCGGCGCCGGACTCGCTCCGGTTTCAATTGAGGTCCTTTCCCTGGGCCAGACCCACCCAGGTCAATAATCCAAAGACAATGAAATAAGCCGAATCCCTCTCGGGCAGGCTGTGCCGGGTGCGCCGAAGACAGTCTAGTCGGAGTCCTGACGCTGATAGGGCTTTTGCAGGTACTGGCGGGCCTCGTTCACTGCGCCCTGGGTGTTGTCGTTCGTCTGCACCGCCAGCCGGTACTCGTTCACGGCGCGGTCGCGTTGTCCTGTCATGTCGAAGATTTTGCCGATCTGAATATGGCTCCAGACCTCGGTCCAGCGAGGTTCGTCGTCACCCCTGAGAGCGTCGCGGTAGGCATTCACGCTGGCCTGGTAATTGCGCTGGGTAAAAAGCACCTCCCCGATGCGGTAGCTGGCCAGCGAGCTTTGCGGGTTGGCTTCCAGTGCCTTCTGATACTCGGCCAGAGCAGCGGTCAGATCGCCCTGCGCCACCAATTGCTGTCCCTTCAGGATGGCGATGCGTACCTGCAAGTCCGGTGTGGACTTAAGCACCCAGTCTCCCGGATCGATGCTGATGCGGCGCGGCCGGCCAAAGGTGTCCACCACATACTGCGAGTCGGTGCCCACCACGTCGATCTTCTGAGTCTCGGTCTTGCCGTCGGTCTCCACACGCAGCTCCACCGGCATGCGGAACAGATCCAGGTCCTGATTGACCTCGCCGATGGTCCGAAAACCCTTGTTGTTGCCCAGCCGGTAGACGGAGTATTTGTTTTTGAACTGCGGCGCGCCGGTACCGTCGATCCATTGCGCAAAGAAAGGGGTCAACTGTTGCTGACTTTGCGCCTCGGCCACCTTCTCAAAATCGTCGCCGCGGAGCGAAGCATCCGTGTATTGACTCAACGCCCCCTTAAGTGTGGCTAGAAATGCCTTGTCGCCAATCTCTCCACGCAGCATGTGGAAGATCATGGCGCCCTTCTCCAGCGTCATCGACTGAAACTCGGGCGAGAACGGGCTCAAGCGGCTGGCACTCGATAGAGGAATAGTGTCGTAGGCCAATGCCCCGGCGGAGACGTCTTGAAGCGCCGACCGCATGGCGTTTCGTCCGCTATCCTCTTCCAAATACATCAGTTCGCCGTATCGAGCCATGCCGTTAGTGATCCAGGCATCGTTGTAGGTGCGTGGACTTACTTCAGAACCCCACCACTGGTGGGCAATGGTATTGGCCAGCAGGCGGACGCCCGATTTGTCGGTGATCCGCGAACCCAGGATTGCAGCCAACTCCGGCGCCCAGACCGCAGGCAGAGTGTCGTCAGGCAGCTCCACCACGTTCATGTGGCTGGTCTCCGCCTCACCAAAGCTTTCAGTAAAGAAGTCGTACTGTTTGGCCACCGTCTGGGCCACCTGGTTGCCGGCCGCCTGGTGGCTCACCGTCAGGTAGACCTTCACGTTGCCGGGTCCCGCGGTGAATGGGCCCAGAAAACGTCCAGCAATCACTGTGCCGGGAAAGCCGGGTTTGGACCAGTTGAAGTCGTATTCATCACCGGCTTTGCCGCTGGCCAGCTTCACCGGGCGCGATGCACCCTTGTTCCCGCTGGCGAAGACCTGCATTCCTTGCGGCACGCGGATGTGGATCTCCGCCGTGAACCGGTCGACGAGATAGCCGGTCATGGGGAACCATCGCGCCGGGTAGAGCAGATAGGTGATGGGCTCCTGGATGGCGGCCAGCTTTAGACCTTCCACCGGACCGTCCTCGTTACCCGTGATGACGCCCTCGTATTCAAAGGTCCAATGTGCCGCCTGTCCCTTGGCCAAGGGTGCGGCCGGGGTCACACGAATAGTGCCGTCGGCCAGCCGCTCGCCGGTGAGCACTTTTCCCGCCTCGTCGGAGATTTTGGTCACCTTCAGCGCAGGGTGAAAGCCAAAGCTCACTTCCTCAGCGTTCTCCGGCGCAGTAAAGGTCACCACTGTCTTGGCTGCCAGGTGGTGGGTAGACGTGTCTATCTCGGCGTCGATCACGTATCCGGAAATTTTCAGCGCTGACCGGTCTGCCCGTTGCGCGGCCAGGGGCGCCGCCATCAGCAGTCCCATCGCCAACATGCCAAGGGCGACGAAGAGGCGGCTCAGTCGAGTTTCAAGCTTGATCATTCACTTCCTCGAACGCATAGAGGTCATCATTGCATCGCAGCCGTTCATGGTGCGGTCATTTGTTTGGTCCGGCCATTGCCCGGTTCACAATTGCACGGATTCTTTGAGCGGGAAAGACATGCCGAGCCGTTCCAGTGTAATTGCCGCCACCCGGTCGATGGCCCCGTTTTCACCGCCGTGAACCTCTGTGCGGGAGCCAAGCAGGCCACGAATCCGTTTGAGCTCCTTCATCATGGACTGGCGAAGGGCGCCATCGGGTAGCAGCGGTTCAATTTGTCGGACGATATTCGCGGCCTTGAATTCGCTCTGGATCAGTTCCGGGACCACCCGGCCGCCCGCAATCAGGTTGACCATGGCAACGTGAGGCACTGTCACCACCCTTTTGGCGATGGCGTAGGTGATGGGTGAAACCCTGTAGACAACCACAAACGGATTGCCTATCAACGCCGCCTCCACGGTGGCCGTACCGCTGGCTACAACCGAGGCGCGAGCATGCAGGAGTGCCGCGCGCGCATCTTCTACCAACTGCACAGGCAACCCCGCGCCAAACTCTTCCACCAGGCTGTGCACCATCTTGCGCTGCGCCTGATTCAGGGTAGGTGCGAGGGGAACGATGAACTCAACTTGTTTACCGAGCTCTTCCCGCCCCGGCGACCGGAGCGCAAGGATGCGGGCAGAGGCTAGCATCTCGGGAAGGTTGTCGCGGATTTCCCTGGGGCGGCTCCCTGGAAGCAGGCCAATCCAGGTGTGGACGGGGTCGAGGCCGGAATCGGCGGCAAACTGTTCGCGGGTGATGCTCGGCAACGGCAGGTCGGCGAGGGGATGACCCACAAACTCCACTGCGACGCCGTGTTCGCGGTAGAACGGCTCTTCAAAGGGAAAGATGACCAGCATGCGGTCAACATATTTCTGCACCAGTCGTATGCGGTTCTTTTTCCAGGCCCATAACTGTGGGCTAACGAAGAAGATGACTGGGATGCCCAGGTGGTGGAGTTCCCGGGCCAAGCGGAAGTGGATGTCAGGAAAGTCGATGAGCACGGCCACATCGGGCCGGCGTTCGCGGATGGACTGCTTGAGCCGCCGGAACGCGCGGTAGACACGAGGAAGATGACGGACAACCTCAGTAATGCCCATCACTGCCATGTCTTCAGAGCGGACAACGCGCTCCAGGCCAGCGTCCGCCATGCGTTGGCCGCCCATGCCGAAGAAGCGTCCCGACTGGCCGGCCAGCGCCAATCGCCGGCCAAGCACCTTCACCAGCAAGGCGCCATAAAGCTCGCCGCTGGCCTCGCCTGCCGAGATGAAGATGGTGGGGCCGGACATACTCGCGCCGCCTCCCGTTGTACTGGAACCCATCATATCGGGTTTCGTAACGCGAAATTTCGTCAAGAGCCGGAGTACTTTCCGCTGCGTATATCCTGGGCAACCTCCATTACGCTCTCCGGTCGGCCGAGATCGCGCCAATAGCACTCATCCGCGCGAAAAGCGATGATTTTCTCCTCTTCGGCGGCGAGATGCAAATAGGCGTCGATGATGGAAAAGGCGCCCTGCTCGCGCATCTTCGCAAAGAGGCGCGGAGAAATGATGTGGATGCCAGAAAAGGCCAACGCCTGAACCCAGGCTGGCCGCACCAATTCAGCCTTGTCCTCTTTAGCGCTCGGGGCTTCAGCTTTCACCGCGCGACCGGCTCGGCGGCCGCAGAGTTGGCCATGCTCATCGAAAAGCAGATATCGCGAGGTCTCCCGGTCTTGAACTGCCAGGGTAGCAAGGGCCGACTGTTCCGTGTGAAACCGTACCATGCGCCCGAGATCGATCGTACTGATGACATCGACATTGTGCAGAATGAACGGCTCCTGCAAACTCCCGCCATCCTCAAGAAAGAAATGGGCGGCTCTTTTCAAGCCGCCGCCGGTGTCAAGCAAGACCTCTTCGCGCGACAGCTCGATCCGCATGCCGAAGTTGTCGTTGGCTTCCAAGTACTTGAAAATCATGTCCGCAAAATGATGAGTATTGACAATCACTTCGCGCACGCCGAAAGACCGTAAACGGCAAAGTGCGATTTCCAGGAGCGTGCGGCCGGCAACTGTTACCAGCGCCTTCGGGCGGTCATCCGTGAGCGGTCGCAGACGCGTACCCAAGCCGGCAGCCAGAATCATCGCCTTCATTTGCCCAGCTTCTCCAGTTCGATATGCCGAACTACCACTTCCACGCCGTTATAGCCACGCAAATGCTTCGCCAACTGCTCTGCCAGGTAAACCGAACGATGCTGACCACCGGTGCAGCCGAACGACACCATCAGGCTATTGAAACCGCGGCGTTGGTAGTTGCTCACGCTTGCATCCACAAGCGAAAGAACATTGGCGAGATACTGGTGCACGTTTTCCCGCTGATTGAGATAATCGATGACCTCCACGTCCTTGCCGGTCAGTGACCGGAATTGTTCTTCACGCCCGGGATTGGGAAGGCTGCGGGCATCAAAGACAAATCCGCCGCCGTTCCCTGTCTCATCGGTGGGCATTTGACGGTGGAACGAAAAACTGAAGATGCGCACCGTCAGGCCCGTCGCGGGCGAAGCCAGACCCATCAATTTCTCCGATGCCGAAATGCCATTCAGGGCGTCCATCAGCGCCGGCAGGGCGATGGGTAGCCTGACGTGATCAGCCAGCCAGCGCAAGTTCTTCAGCGCGTACGGAACACTTTGCAGAAAATGCGCCTTGCGCTCATAAAACCCGCGGAAACCGTAGGCTCCCAGGGCCTGCAGGATGCGGACGTATACGTACGCGTAATAGTGCTCCATGAAGACTTCGCGCTTTAAGTCGACGACACCCCCAAGGCAATCCAGATAGTAGTCGAGCAGTTCCTGGCGCAACTCCGGCGGCAGATCGGCCTTGCCATCGTAGAGGAGAGACGCAATGTCGTATTGCAGCGCACCCTTGCGGCCACCCTGGTAGTCCAGAAAGAACGGCTGACCATCGCGCAACATGACATTTCGCGATTGGAAATCCCGATAGAGAAAATAATCATGGCTGGCGCACAGCAGGAACTTCGTCAATCGGCCGAAGTCCTGCTCCAGGGCTTGTTCGTTAAAGGGTATTCCGGCAAGCCGCAGGAAATAGTATTTGAAATAGTTGAGATCCCAGGCGATGGACTGCCGATCGAAGCTGGCGCGCGGATAGCATACTTTGTAATTCAAATCACGGCCGGCCTCGACTTGAAATGGCGGCAATAGGGCCACCACTTTGCGATACGCTTCAATGGCCTGCGGAGCAATGGTCTCGCCGGCACGATTCTTGCTGAGGAACTCGAAGAGTGTCGTGTCGCCCAGATCCTCTTCAAGGTAGGCGCCCTGGCTCAAATCCTCCGCGTAGATTTCCGGTACCGGCAATCCGTGCCGGCGAAAATGCCTGGAGAACTCAAGAAAAGCGACATTCTCCTCCCGCACGGGATACAGAATGCCGATAGCGCTGAATCCTCTGCCAGCTAACCGGACGATGACACGGCCCGAGCCGCCAAGTAGGCCTTGAAGCGGCTGCACGTTTTCAGCCGGGAACTGGTAATGCTGCTCGAAGAGCCTTTTTAGAACATCCATGAGGGTCTTTCCGGAAACTACTGAAGCCGCTTCACAAAGATACTCAGCCTGGGGAAGCGGACGCAAGGCGCCGGACCAACCAGTCTAAGCCACCATTCTGCGGGGAGTCTTGCGTCCGACACTCTGAGCGCCAGACACAATCTCGCATGGAATGCGTGAAACCAACTGGTCTGGATTGGACGTGGAATGGCGAGCCGGTGGAGATCTATAGCTCGGCCAAACTATGAGTCTGTACAGCGCCTACAGTCCCCAGCCTATAATGGGCTCCTCCGAGATACATGGCGTAACATGCTGTGCCGAATCTACGCACTTACGGGCAATATCCGTTCAGGAGACAAGAGAGGGAGTCACAGGAATGAGAATCAAGATTGGAAGGCCAGAGAGAACGTGGACGATGGCGACGGCGGCAGGGGTCCTGCTGCTCAGTCTGGCTGCGGGCTCGGCGACCGCGCAAAATGCTGAGGATCCGCTGAAGAACGGCTTTGAGAACCCGCCCGCGAGTGCGCGCCCGAGGGTGTGGTGGCATTGGATGAACGGCAACATCACCAAGGAAGGCATCAAGCTGGACGAGGAGTGGATGAAGCACGCCGGGCTGGGCGGCTTCCAGAACTTTGACGCAGCTCTCTTCACACCGCAAGTTGTGGACAAGCGCTTGGCTTATATGACACCGGAGTGGAAGGATGCGTTCAAGTACGCCACCACACTGGCTGATCAATTGGGGCTTGAAGAGGCGATTGCCGGGTCGCCGGGCTGGAGTGAAACGGGCGGACCTTGGGTACCGGGTCCAGAAGCCATGAAGAAGTACGTATGGAGCGAGACTCGGGTGGAGGGCGGCAAACCCTTCACTGGCGTTTTGACTCACCCGCCGTCGAATACCGGAGCCTTTCAAAACGTGGACATTGAAGACATGGGTGCAATGATGGGCCCAAAATTCAATGCGCCGCAGTTTTATGCAGACAGTGCCGTGGTGGCTTACAAAGTCCCCGCAAGCGACGTGACGGTGGACTCAATGCAGCCCAAGATCACGTCGAGCGGCGGCAGCCTTGACATCGCACTGCTGAGCGATGGCGACTTGGTGAAGACGACTGCACTGCCCCTGAACACGACAGTGGGTGAAAAGGCGTGGATTCAGTATGAATTTGCCCAGCCGGAAACGATTCGTGCGATCACGATCGTGGTGGGCGGCGGGAGCCCATTTGATGCCTTCATGCCGCAGACCGGAGACAGCGGCCGAGCCCTGGAAGCGAGCGACGACGGACAGGAGTATCGGGTAGTGGCAGAGCTTCCCAAGAGTGGGTCCAGGGAACATACGATTTCCTTCGCCCCGGTGACAGCGAAGTATTTCCGCGTCACCTTCAAGACAATGCCGTCGCCTCCGAATCTTTTCGGCGACGCGGCTGCCGACTTTGGCATTTCGTTGAAACCCCCAACCGAAGTGCAAATTGCGGAGTCGGTATTACACCCGGGCGCGAGGGTGAATCGCTTCGAGGAGAAGGCGGCATTTAACCAATTCCCTGATCTCTACGGGTTCGCAACGCCGGACGTAGCCCCGCAGGACGCAATCCAAAAGGGTGACGTAATTGACCTCAGCAACAAAATGCGTCCGGACGGCTCCCTGGACTGGACGCCTCCAGAGGGCAACTGGGTGGTACTGCGCATCGGCTATTCATTGCTGGGTATTACAAATCATCCGGCAACCAAGGAAGCCACCGGTCTTGAAGTGGACAAGCTCAATTCCAGGTATGTGAAGAACTACATGGACCGCTACCTTGACAGCTACAAAGAGACGGTTGGCGCGGACATGATGGGCAAGCGCGGCATCCGCTACGTAGTCACGGATAGCTGGGAAGCCGGGGCGCAGAATTGGACTGACGACATGATCGCGCAGTTTATCAAACACCGGGGCTACGATCCGCATCCGTGGTTGCCGGTACTGGCAGGGCATGTGGTGGAGAGCGCTCAGGCCAGCGATCAGTTTCTTTGGGACCTGCGCAAGACTATTGCGGATTTGACGGCGGACGAACACTACGGCCAGGTGGAAGCATCGCTGAAAGAGCGCGGCATGGGCCACTACGGCGAATCGCATGAGAGCGGGCGCGCGTTCATCGCCGACGGTATGGAAGTGAAGAAGCTGGACGATATACCAATGAGCGCGATGTGGGTCCAGAAGCCGGGCATCAACAAGCCCACTTTTGGCTATAACGCAGACGACCGGGAATCCGCATCGGTTGCGCACATCTATGGCCAGAACCTCGCCGCCGCGGAGTCGATGACTTCGTGCGATTCTTCCACGGCCTGGGCCTGGTCGCCGGCGACGCTGAAGCCGACTGCCGATATGGAGTTTCTGAACGGAATCAACCGCTTTGTGATCCACGAGTCGGCCCATCAGCCACTTATCGGTAAAGCACCGGGCCTTACGCTTGGACCATGCGGTCAATGGTTTAACCGCAATGAGACCTGGGCAGCCCAGGCCGACGTGTGGATCAACTACCTGGCTCGCAACTCTTTTCTGTTGCAGCAGGGCCGCTTCGTCGCCGATGTCATCTACTTCTACGGTGAGGATTCCAACATCACCGCGATCTTTGCTAACAAATCGCCCGACGTGCCCGCCGGATACAACTTTGACTACATCAACGCCGACGGCTTGATCCACGAGTTGAGCGCGGCCGATGGTACTGTGAGAACACCGAGCGGAATGAGCTATCGTCTGCTGGCCCTGGACCCTTACAGCAAACACATGTCACTGCCGGTACTGCGCGGTCTTCACAAACTGGTGGAGGCCGGCGCAGTGATTGCTGGGGAAAAACCGACCGACACACCGAGCTTGGCCGACAATGCATCCGAATTCAAGCAGCTAAACGATGAACTATTCGGTGATGGGACAGGGGTGCACAGCGTTGGCAAGGGCAAGGTGTATGCAGGCCAAAACGCCGAGGCTGCGCTAAAAGCGTTGGGCGTAACTCCGGATTTTGACTCGAACGCGCCGCAAAATGATCAGCCAATCCAGTTTGTGCATCGCAAGCTGGCAGATGGAGAGGTCTACTTTCTGGATAATCGCAGCGATCAGGATGCCACAGTCGATGCCAGCTTCAGGGTGACGGGCAAGACGCCGGAACTGTGGTATTCAGAGACAGGGAAGATCGAGCCGGCCACCTACAAGATTGCCGACGGCCGCACAACAGTGCCGCTGCACTTTGAGCCGTGGGGCACAGTGTTCGTCGTGTTCCGCCACGCCACGACGACTACATCGCGAACGTTGCCTAAAATAGTCGAATCGCAATTGACTACCGTGGAAGGGCCGTGGAACGTGAGCTTCCAGGCGGATCGCGGAGCGCCGCCTTCGACCACGCTTGACAAGCTGATTTCGTGGAGCGACAGCGAAGACAAGGGCGTGAAGTACTTCTCTGGAACAGGCACTTACACCAAGACGATCAAGGCATCGGCAGACTGGTTCACACCGAATGCCAGGCTGTGGATCGATCTCGGCGATGTGAAAAACCTGGCGCAAGTCACGGTAAACGGCAAGTCTCTCGGCGTCGTTTGGCATGCGCCCTACCGAGTCGATGTGACCGGCGTGCTGAAGCCCGGCGCAAACGAATTGACGATCAAGGTGACCAATGCATGGGTCAACCGTTTGATCGGCGATCAACAACCGGATGCAACGACGAAGTACACGTTCGCCGACGTGAAGCCTTATAAGGCGACCTCGACCTTACTGCCGTCCGGGCTTCTGGGTCCGGTTGCGGTGGTAAAGGCAACCACCGAACCGGGGAAGGCGGAATAAGACCAGGCCAATTCGATGGCCAGGCAACGGGCCTCAGGCAGGGAGCGCCTGCTCCCCGGCCAGCCGCTGCCTCATGGTCTGGCGCTTCCAGTAGGTAAGGGAGCGCCAGACCCATTCGGCGGGACCGAATCGGACGTAACGAAGCCAGATGGGACTGAGGGTCAATCGCTGTCGCGCACTCGAACTTGGATCACTGCTGGACGATAGCAGAAGCTCCACTGTGACCGCCGTAGTCATTTGACTCCATATGCCCCGTAGTCCGACCATGGTTGTTCGGCTGCTATCCAACTCATTTTCGGGCGATATATCCCGACCGCAAGGAGACCTGAAAAATGGCGCTCAACGAAAGCAATCGCAGGCAGTTTTTGAAAGCAAGCAGCGCGGCTGTGGCCGCAACCGCGGTCTCCTGGAATGCCTCCAGCTACGCCGCAATCCTGGGTGCGAACGACCGTGTCCGCGTGGGTGTTGTGGGTTGCGGTGACCGCATGAAGAGCGCCCTGATTCCTGCCTTTCTGGAATGCGCCAAAGAGCTTAACTTCGAGTTTGTTGCCGTCTCCGACATTTGGAACCGCCGCCGCGAAGAGGGCGCCGCTTACATCCAGAAGCTTTCCGGCTCGCCCATTGCCGCGGTACGCAACAACGAGGAACTCTACGCCCGCAAGGACGTGGATGCGGTTCTGGTGGCCACTGCCGACTTTCAGCACGCTCTGCACGGCGTTGAAGCCGTGAATGCCGGTCGCGATGCCTACGTAGAAAAGCCCACCGCGCACACCATGGATGACGCCCGCAAGTTTCTTGCCGCCGTGAAAAAGACCGGCAAGATTGTGCAGGTGGGAACACAGCGCCGATCGACACCCAGTTACCAGAAGGCGGCCGAATACATCAAGTCTGGAGCCTTTGGAGATATCGTGATGGTGGAGATGACCTGGAACGTCAACCAGCCTGGCCGCTGGCGGCGCCCCGACCAAGTTCCCCTGTTAAAGGAGCAAGACACGGACTGGAAGCGCTATCTGCTGAACCGTCCCTTTGAGCCTTTCGACGCACGCAAGTATTTGGAGTTCCGCCTCTTCTGGCCTTACTCGTCGGGCATTCCCGACCAGTGGCTGGTCCATCAGATCGATACCGTGCACTGGTTTACCGGGTTGCCACACCCACGTTCGGTCGTCGCCAATGGGGGCATCTACCTGTGGAAGGACGGCCGCCAGAATTGGGACACCATGACCGCCGTTTTCGACTACGGCCCCCTCGACGATCTCACAAAAGGCTTTCAGGTGCAGTACACCTCACGGTTTACCAACTCCGCCGGCGGTGTCAAAGAGCTTTACTACTCGAACGGCGGCATGATCGACATGGACAAGCAAACCGTGACCCCAACCGGCGGCCTGAATGCTCACTTTGCCGCCGAGATAGGCATGAAGCCCAACCTGTTGCCTAACTCCTCTCTTGTCGAGAGCTCAGAGTCCGTTTCCACCGACGCCAATACCGGCCGCGATCCACAGACTTCGGCGAATATGCGCAACTGGATGGAATGCGTCCGCTCGCGCAAGACTCCCAATGCCCCAATCGAAGCTGGATACAGCCACTCCGTCGCCCTCTGCATGAATGTTGCCGCCATCCAGACCGGCGAAAAGGTGACATTCGACGACAAAACTCAACAGGTCATCGCCGGAGGCAAGGTCTATGCCTGACCATCCGACGAATCACGGGGCACAGCGAAGGGGATCCGGGAGCGCGCCGCTAAGCGAATGCAGTGTGGCATGCCGGTTTCCATCCCTGAAGATCACTCGGAGGTTAGGTGTGCTGAGCCTTCTATCTGCAACATTCGCGCTGGCAGCCATAGCCGCGGCGCCTGGCAAAGGCGTCCAGGTTGTCGCTGACGAAGCCAACCGCCGCGTGGACATCACCATCGACGGCAGGCCCTTTACCGCGTATATCTGGCCAACCTCGCTCAAGAAGCCGGTGCTTTATCCGCTCATCGATGCGGACGGCATTACGGTCACGCGTGGCTACCCTCTTGAGCCCCGCGCGGGCGAACGCATTGACCATCCGCACCACGCCGGCTTGTGGTTCAACTACGGCAACGTCAACGGCTTCGATTTCTGGAATAACTCAGACGCCATCAAGCCGGAGAACCGCGCGAAGATGGGCACCGTGAACCAAACGCGCATCGTCTCCACCAAGAGCGGGCCGAACCGTGGTGAGCTAGTCGTCGAGTCCGTCTGGATTACCGGCGAAGGCAAACCCATCCTGAGCCAGGCCACACGCTATGTTTTCGAGCGTCGCGGATCGGCACGGGTGATCGATCAAATTGTCACCCTCAAGGCCCTCGACCGCGCCCAGTTCAACGACGACAAGGAAGGCCTGCTTGGTCTGCGAGTCGCACGCTGGCTCGAATCGCCTGAAGAAAAAGGCGGCGTTTTCACCGACGCCAACGGCAACGCAACACAGGTGGCATCGGCCCCAGCCGAACCTGGCTCCAACCCTGCGAACGGCGTCTATCTCACCAGCGAACGCGTCACCGGCACCGGAGCATGGGGAACACGCGGGCGTTGGTGCGCCTTGACCGGCCACACAGGCGACCACCCGGCCTCAATTGCCATCCTCGACCACCCCGGCAATCCTGGCTATCCAACCTACTGGCACGCACGCGGTTATGGTCTGTTCGCCGCCAATCCCCTTGGCCGCAGCATCTTCGATCCCAAGCAGCCCGCATTTAACTTCACGCTGGAAAAAGACCGGGCGGTGACTTTTCGCTATCGAGTCATTCTCGCCACTCACGCCGCCAGCCCCGAGGAACTGAACAAGGAAGCTGACGCTTTCGCCGCCCAGTACAAGTAGTCTCTGGGAGACAATCACGCAGACGTCCACTTGTTCCCAGTTCAGCCGCGCGCGATAACGGCTCCAGCGAGAGACCGATGCGGTTTCTGTGTTTGAATCCCAACGGCCGCTCTATTTCGCCGCTAACTGCCGCAGCACGTACTGCAAAATGCCGCCGTGCTCGAAGTACTCAATCTCCTGCGGCGTGTCGATGCGGACCTTGGCGTTAAACTGCTTCACTGCGCCATCGGCGGCCGTGGCTTTCACTTTGAGCGCACGGCTGTTGGTCAAGCGTGCGGCCAGCAGCGTCGTCAGCCCAGGAAAGTCATAGACCTCTTCGCCTGTCAGACCCAGCGACTCCACATTCTGCCCTTCCTCGAACTGCAGCGGCAGTATGCCCATCCCCACCAGATTGGACCGGTGAATGCGCTCGAAGCTCTCGGCAATGACCGCACGCACGCCCAGTAGCTTCGGGCCTTTAGCCGCCCAGTCGCGGGAGCTACCGGAGCCGTATTCCTTGCCGGCCAGAATGACCAATGGAACGCCGCGCTCTGCGTACTTGACGCTGGCGTCGAATATCGACATCGTTTCGCCTTCGGGAAGCAGGCGCGTTACCCCGCCCTCTGTTCCCGGCGCAAGCTTGTTCTTGAGCCGCACGTTGGCGAAGGTGCCGCGCACCATCACTTCGTGATTCCCGCGCCGCGAACCATACGAGTTGAAGTCCGCCGGCTTCACGCCGTGTTCTGCCAAATACTTACCGGCCGGCCCGTTGGCCTTTATCGAACCCGCCGGCGAGATATGGTCGGTTGTGACCGAGTCGCCCAGCACCGCCAATACCCGCGCACCGAGAATGTCGGTAACGGGCGCAGGGGTATGTGTCATGCCTTCGAAATACGGCGCTTTGCGGATGTACGTCGAGTCCGGCTCCCACTTGTAAACGTCCCCGGTTGGAAAGCTTAACCCTTGCCAATTCGCGTCGCCCGAGCTCACCGTGGCGTACTCTTTGCGGAAGCTCTCGCTGCTCAGCCCCCGCTCGATAGCCTCGGCCACCTCCTGCTGTGTCGGCCAGATGTCCTTGAGATATACCGGATGCCCAGCTTCATCCGTCCCTAGTGGATCCGTCTCGAAGTTGTGGCCGATCTTCCCGGCTAACGCATAGGCCACCACCAGGGGCGGGCTCATCAGGTAATTGGCGCGCACGTCCACATTCACGCGGCCCTCGAAATTTCGATTTCCCGAGAGCACGCTCACTGCTACCAGTCCATGCTCATCGATGCTCTTTGAGACATCGCTGGGCAGCGGGCCGGAGTTGCCGATGCAGGTAGTGCACCCGTAACCCACCACATTGAAGCGCAGCTTTTCAAGATACGGCAGCAGTCCTGACTTCTGGTAGTAGTCGGTGACCACTCGTGAGCCCGGCGCAAGCGATGTCTTCACCCATGGCGGCACCGTCAGTCCCTTCTCGACAGCCTTCTTGGCCAAAATTCCGGCAGCTATCATCACCGAAGGGTTTGAAGTATTGGTACAACTCGTAATCGCCGCGATCACCACCGATCCGTGGTCGAGATAGGTGTCGGGATCGACACCAAACCGTTCCTTGACAGTCGTCGTCAAATGGACCGGAACCCTTTCTTCGACGCCCGTGTCAGTGACCGCTGGGCGCTGCCACCGAGCTGCCGTGCGTGTACCCAATGGCTTGGCCGTGGGCGCAAGAAGTGTGGGCAGTTGCTGCGCAAAGCTGGCTGCTGCGTCCTTCAGCAGCACGCGATCCTGCGGACGTTTGGGTCCGGCCACGCTGGGCTCCACGGCGGCCAGATCCAATTCCAAAGTCTGGGTGTAGTCGGCTTCAGGCGAACTTGCGGTGTGGAAGAGCCCCTGCTCCTTGTAGTAGTCCTCGACAAGCGTAATCTGCTCCTCGCTGCGGCCTGTCAGGCGCAAATAGCGCAGCGTCTCGGCATCCACCGGGAAGATGCCACACGTCGCGCCGTACTCCGGAGCCATGTTGCTGATGGTGGCGCGGTCAGCCAGCGGCAGCTCCGCGATCCCCGGCCCAAAGAACTCCACAAACTTGCCCACCACTCCCAGCTTGCGCAGCGCCTGGGTTACGGTCAGCACCAGGTCGGTCGCGGTTGCGCCCTCGCGCAGCTTGCCGATGAGCTTGTAGCCCACCACTTGCGGCACCAGCATGCTGACCGCCTGCCCCAGCATGGCCGCCTCGGCCTCAATGCCGCCCACTCCCCAGCCCAGCACGCCGAGCCCGTTAATCATCGTGGTGTGCGAGTCCGTGCCGACCAGCGTGTCGGGATACGCCACCAGCTCCCCGCCAGTCTCCGACGCAAATACAACGCGGGCCAGGTACTCCAGGTTCACCTGGTGGCAGATGCCCATCCCCGGCGGTACAGCGCTGAAGTTCCTGAAAGCCGTCTGTCCCCACTTCAGAAACGCGTACCGCTCGCGATTGCGCTGGAATTCGAGCAGCGCATTGGCCTCGTAGGCCCCCGCAGTGCCAAACTCGTCCACCTGCACAGAGTGGTCGATCACCAGCTCTGCCGGGGCTAACGGGTTCACCAGCTCCGGGTCGCCCCCCAGGGTCTTGATCGCGTCGCGCATCGCCGCCAGGTCCACCACTGCGGGCACGCCGGTAAAGTCCTGCATCAGCACGCGCGCAGGCATGTATGCGATCTCCCGGCTGGGCTCGGCCTTGGCATCCCAGTTTGCCAGGAACTCGATGTCCCCGGCCGTCACGTTCACTCCATCCTCGCGGCGAAGCAGATTTTCAAGCAGAATCTTCAGGCTGAAGGGCAGCCGGCTCAGGTTGAAGCCACGCGCTGTCAAAGCGGGCAGTCGATAGATGGTAAAAGAACGATTGCCGGAAGCGAGAGTTGCACGGCTGGCAAAGCTATTCATCGGGGAATGCCTTTCTCTCCGCAAATGGGCGGACCGAAATCGAAAATCCAATTGGGATCAACCTCGCACCGGCAGTTGAGAATACCGCGGGGTGCAAAGCCGGGTTGGTCAAGTCTCACTCTTTGAGGCTTGGAAAACCACAAATCAACGTGAATAGATTACTCAGCGTGAGAGGCAGCGTCCACGGTCCGGTCGTCCACGGCGAAAACGCTTGAGCAACGGTATGGTGGGGATAGTCAAACGGCAGCACATCGAGTACGTAACAATCTTATCGCGGATCCACATGGTAAGAAAACGAGTGTCGGCGATTCAATATGGTAAGCGGCCCGGTTCACCCGTCCTGCGGGGAGGCGGGGTGGAAGAGAGGCTTGGCTGCGGGTTGTAGCTGGGGTACAGTGCATGTATATGCGCACCGTTCCACTCGTGATTGCGGCCACGCTCCTGTCTGGCATCGCTGCGGCGGGCCAAACGAGTCCTGGGTCGGCCAGTTCGGCCCCCGCTACTCAGCCGTCGGTGCCCGCGGCCAGCGTATGGCCCGCAGTCGGCGGAAACGTAATCCTGCCCAACTTCCGATTCGGCAGCGGCGAAACTCTGCAGCAGCTCAAACTTCATTACCTCACCCTCGGCACACCCCGCCGTAACGCCGCTGGCCGCACCGAGAATGCAGTTCTTCTCCTGCACGGCACCGGCGGAAGCGCACATTCGCTGATGAACCCGCTGTTTTCAGACGTGCTCTTCGGCCCTGGCGCGCCTCTGGACATCACGAAGTACTTTCTGATCCTGCCGGACGACATCGGCCACGGCGAAAGCTCCAAACCCTCGGATGGATTGCACGCACATTTTCCCGCCTATGATTACGACGACATGGTGCGCAGCCAGCGCATGATGCTGGATGCAATGAAAATCGATCACCTCCGCCTCATCCTGGGAACCTCCATGGGCTGTATGCAGACCTTCGTCTGGGGCGAGACGTATCCGAGCTTTGCCGACGCACTGGCGCCATTTGCCTGCCTTCCAGTGCAGATTGCGGGCCGCAATCGCATGATGCGCTACATGGCAATCGAGGCCATCAAGCAAGATCCCGCGTGGATGAACGGCGAGTACAAGACAGAGCCGGTCGAAGGCCTGCGCACGGCAAACGAAATCGTGCTGGTGATGGGGTCAAGCCCCCTGCAGATGCAGAAGCAGGCCCCCACCCGTGAACTGGCTGAACAGTATGCCGATCGCTACCTGGCACGGACGATGGCCAGCACGGATGCCAATGACCTCATCTTCTATTTCAATGCCAGCCGCAACTACGATCCCAGCCTCCACCTGGATCGAATTACAGTGCCCGTGCTGTGGATAAACTCTGCCGACGACTTCATCAATCCACCGGAGTTGGGTATTGCCGAGAAAATGGTGAAGCGCATGCCGAACGCGCGGTTCATTCTGCTCCCCATCTCCGATGCCACCCGGGGGCATGGAACGCATACGGTTGCTGCGGTGTGGAAGGACCACTTGGCGGAGTTTATGCGGACCACCGAGCCCAAGCCGTAACCTCCAACCGCAATCCGATTCAAGAGGCCTTGCTCATGGCGGCAAGGCCTCCTGAATTGAGAGTATTTCCTACCGATCGTCTTGGTCGCCGTCGAAATCCACCGGCGGCGTAAGCCCGGTAAAGTCACCGATCTGTTTAGCGTCATAGGGTCCGTTCAGCAGGTTGAAACCATCACCTCCGAAGTTGGTCATGCCTTGCTGGAAGACAATGTTGCCGGCGCGAGTCACTTCGATCACGCGGTTGTTGAACTGGTCGCTGATTAGGGTGTCGCCGTTGCGCAAGCGGATTCCTCGGGTTGGCGCCGGGTTCGGGTTGCTGCCTAGTCCGGTGTTGGTTAGGTACTGCCAGACCACGTTATCACCGTCGTCAACCTCCACAATGCGGTTGTTGTTGGAGTCGGATATGAGTGTGTCTCCATTAGGCAAGCGGCTGGCGAATGCCGCTCCGTTCACCGTTCCCTTGGCGGTGAAAGTCTTCACAATCCGCCCCCCCACAGTGATCTCGATGACCCGATTGTTGCTCTCGTCAGCAACGAGAATGTGGCCATTCTCAAGCACCTCGGCACTGTTGGGATTGTTCAGTTCATTGGGGCCGGCGCCGGCAACCCCAGTGGTGCCGTACTGCCACACGATCTTCCTGTGCAAGTCAACCACAATGATGCGCTGATTTCCCTGATCGGCGATGATCACGTGAAAACCCGGGTGTTGCGGAAACCCTGAGAGAATCGCAGCCTGTACCGGAGTATTCAATTGGTTGGGGCCTGACCCGGTGAAGCCAGCCTGACCGTATTGCCAGAGGATGTTGCCGCCCATCCCGACGATAAACACCCGATTGTCTGGACAGCCGTTCACTGAATCGGAACAACCCGGGAGCGCTGGACTGCTGGGCGGAATGCCGGTTCCGGAGATGAGTGTGAAACTTCCGAACCTCTCCGCGTCGTTGACGCCGACCACGCTGTGCGGACCGGGTATGTCCGAGCCGTTCCCAAAACGCCACACAACTTCGTGAGTCCTTCGATCCACTGCGATGACACGATTGTTGAACTGGTCAGAAATGAGCACGGGACCCTGGTCATTGCCGGTAAAGGCTTCCTGGGCATTCGCCTGGTTTAGAGAGAATGTTGCCAAGAGCGCTATGGCCGCCATCATGCCTGCCCCAAACAGCAAGCGAGAGACTGGCCTCCAACGGTCGATCTGCATACGAGTACCTCCTGGTGCGCCGCTGCCGCATTTGAATCCCAGGGGTTCAGGCCGCGACGTTCACCTTGCAACTTAGACTCATCACCGTCATAGAAAGGCTTCCGTTAAGACCGTGGAAAAAGGTGAAAAACCGTTGACTGTTGCCACGTGAAGCCCGTTTACGCTTCGACTTCCGGTCCCTTACGTCACTTTTCACGAACTCCATCGTGTTTTGAAAGTAGTGCAGGACCATCACGCCCTGGGGCTCGCGCCGGCCTGAATCCATCAGCTTCACTCGACACCCTTTCTGAAGATTGGTTCGCGGGCGGCTCCGCAGCGAGGGCAGTTGGGGATTTTCGTTTGCTCCTATACTGAGATTGTGGAGAGTCCAAGCGATGGGCAGGCGACGGAATCAAGCTACTGGGTTGGCTTAAGGGGTCTGTACGCGCGCAGTCTGGCCTGGCTGATGCAGCGGATGCCAAACGAAAGGCAGCGGCTGCTGGCGGTCACCATTCTGGCCGGTGGGTTGTGCGGACTGGCGGCTGTAGCTTTTCACATCAGCGTCGGCGGCGTTGAGGCGTTGCTTATAGACCATGCCGCTACCGCTTCCGGCCGCTCCTGGATCTGGTGGACAATTCTTACCCCTGCTCTGGGCGGCCTGGTATGCGGCCTCGGCCTCTATTACTTGGTGCCGGCAGCGGCTGGCAGCGGTATTCCCCAGGTCAAAGTGGCTTTCTCCAGGCACTCTGGCTTTATCTCAGTCAAGGAGACTATCGGCAAGTTCATCCTCTGCGTGGTACAAATCGGTTCCGGTGGCTCGCTGGGCGTGGAAGGACCGACGGTTCACATTTGCGCCGGCGTCAGCAACATCCTTGCCCAGGTTGCCCACTTGAGCCCCGTAAACTGCCGTCGAATGGCCTCGGTGGGCATGGCGGCGGGCATCGCCGCGGCGTTTAATGCGCCCATTGCCGCCGTCACTTTCACGCTTGAGGAGCTGATTGGCGACCTGGATCAAACTATGCTTTCCGGAGTGATTGTGGCCGCTGCCTTAGCTGCAGTGGTCGAAAACAGAATCCTCGGATCCAATCCCATCTTTCATGTGCCGCGAGCATTTACCCTCGGCAACTCCTCATCACTCGTTTGGTATGCCCTGCTCGGCATTCTGGCAGCCATTGCCTCGGTTGCATTCACAGACTCTCTGCTTGGCTTGCGCGGTTGGTTCAAGCGGCTCTCGGCAGTTCCTAAGTGGGTACAGCCAGCCATGGGTGGCGCTGCGACCGGGAGCCTTGCCGTGGTGGCGCTGCTGCTATTTCACCTGAACGGCATTGCTGGCGACCCCTACAAGACGCTGACCCTGGCCTTTACCGGCGGCTTGCCGGTGCTGGCGATGGTGGTGTTGTGCGTGTTGAAACTGGCCGCCACGGTCACTTCCTATTCCAGCGGCGGCGCGGGCGGCATCTTTGCCCCTGCGCTCTTCATGGGCGGAATGTTAGGCGGCGCGGTGGGATACATCGACGTAACCGTCTTTCACCATCCTGCCGACTCCATCGGCGCCTTTGCGGTGGTCGGCATGGGCGCGGTTTTTGCCGGGGTTGTGCGCGCGCCTATGACCTCGGTGCTGATTATCTTCGAAATGACAGGCGGATATGGCTTGGTGCTGCCCCTCATGATCGCCAATATGAGCGCATTTGCCCTGGCGCGTCACTGGCGGCGAACTCCCATCTACGAAGCACTGCTGGAGCAGGACGGCATCAAGCTGCACGAGTCGCCGACACCGCTCGATCTGCCTGGTACCGTGAACGACGTCGAGACCGAGTCTTCAGTCGAAGTGAACGAATGAAGCAGCAGGTCAGCAAGCTTGGGGATGTGGGTGCTGGAAAGTCTAACGCTTGCCCAACTTGCCAACTGGCCTGCTTCCTCTTACTGTGACGGTTCCACGTTATAGAAAAATATGGCCCTTAGTTCCAGGAACGGCCCATGGAATTCTCGAGGCAGAGGAGGATAATTTGAGCCCGTTATCGCCCCCCAAGCCGCTCGATCCAGCGCCGTATCACCCGAGCGGCCCTCAAGAAACATGCCGTTGGGTTCCATGATCCGCCCATTAGGCAAGACCTTGAAGCGAATGACAACCACTCCCTTTTTAAGGATCGGAGGATTCACTTCGTCGGGAATCAAGGGATCCCAGGTGCGTTCCGTCTCCCGGTGCCAGCGCGCCAGCCAGGAGTTGAAGTCCACGCCCTGCGTATCGGAGAGAACCTGAACGCCACCTCCCGCGCCGGGATGCATGGGCAGGCCACTGCCGCCACCGGATGGCACGCCGCCACCGCCGGATCCTTGGTTGCGCGAGGCTCCACGCATCGCATCACGCAGTTGGTCGGCTGGATTCGCGGAGCCCATGGCAAAGTTGGGCCGGGCCGGAACCGCCGCCGGGCGCGGCGCTTCACTGAGCGACTGAGTGGGCGGGGTGGGCGTCGCCGGTTGGGGCTGGACAGGATTCTGAACCTCCGGCTGCTTTTCCGGCGCTGGTGCGGGTGCGGGCTTGTTCATCGCTTCCAGCGTCTGTTTGTCGATCTGCTTTTGCTTCTCCGGCAGCGGCTTGATCTTGACCTTGGGCTGCAACTCGCGCAGAGCGTCGGGTGGCAGGTCGAGATAACTGAGGTCCTTCCGCTGCTTGATGGCGTCGAAAGGATCGATGACCGCGGGAACCCTGAGAACATACTTCGGAATCCACGTAATGGCCGAAAGCAACAGCATGTGAATGAGGATGGCGAGCCAGATGCCCTCGCGCAACCGCGCCCAGCGCCGCTCGTCTTCGAGGTCGCTGATCATCTCCAACAGTTCGTGCGTGTCGTAGTCGATCCAGCGCGAGGTGGAAACGACGTGGCGTTCCTGAGGAGGGATATCCTGGCCGGCACCGGCCTCTTGTGGGCCGGTCCCCGATGGCTCGTTGGGCTCGTTCTTTGTGGTTGGTGTTTCGGTGATGGGCATGCGTCCGACTGGAGCATGAGGGAGACACCCGCATGCTCCTTTTCGAATCCTTCCTTTCTATTCTCTCATCCCCGACGAATGCGGCAACTCATTCGCCGTCCATCGCGGGGGCCTTCCGCCGGAACGTACAATGATTCTTCCTGTATGGACGGTTTTCGAGCCGGAAAGGGACTTGTTTGAAGGCGCTTTTTGCACGATTGCTGGTCAAGTGGAAGATCGCTCTGGTACTTTTGGCCAAGTTTGGTCTCTGGGGCGCGGGCGGGGTCGCGCTGCTTGACTCTTCCACCATCCCCGTTCCCATGGATCTCTTCATCGCAGGCTGGGTGTGGAACGACCGCGCCCATTTCTGGCTCTATTGCCTGTTGGCGGCGCTGGGGTCGGCATTGGGAGGACTGGTGCCTTACGGGCTGGGGCGGGCCGGTGGCGAGTTCTTCCTGTTGAAGCGCGTCAACCGAAAGCGCTTTGAAAGGATGCGCGACCGCTTTGAACAGCAGGAGTTTCTGGCCATGATGATTCCCTCCATGATGCCCCCGCCTACGCCCTGGAAGGCCTTTGTTTTTGCGGCCGGGGTCTTCGAGATGCGGGTGGCGCCGTTCATGCTTGCCGTGTTTTGCGGCAGGATGGTGCGCTGGCTCTTGCTGTCGCTGCTGGTGCTAAAGCTTGGTCCGGGGGCAGTAGACATGGTGGCGCATCACGCGCTGGCGGCATTCCTGACGGTGAGCGGGCTGGCATTGGCGGGGTTTGGAATGTGGTGGATTCGCAGGTGGCGGGCGGGCAAGACGGAGAAATAGCCGAGGACACGCAAGAGTATCATTCCAAAGACATTCTCCAGGTGTTTTGCGGGGTCAAGCCTCTCCGATCTGGAGAAAGTGTGTGCCTGCATGGACACCAAAAAAGAGGAAATTGGGACAATTTGGCTTGGGCGCAATCGGAGACAAACCGATAAAGACAGCTCAAGTGCAGCCTGCCGACTAGGGGCGGAGTCGAACACGGCGGGCCGAGGACCGGCCCGCCGATGAACCTACTTGGCAGCCAGGGCTGCTTGGGCCTGGGCACCGTTGAGACGACGCAGCAACACCGGCACGCCGAAGGCCAGTCCTGCAACAACCGCGGTCGAAAGCAGGTCGTTGCGGTAGAAGGGCACGGCAGCGGCGTAGCAGACTCCGAGGCCACCCAGGGTGCGAGGGTACATGCCACCGGCGATCCAGACCGCATAATTTGAAACCACGAAAAACGAAGTGGGTCCCAGCAGCGCGCCCGAAGCAACGCGGACGAATGTGGTGCGGCTGCGCAGCAGGATCTGGCCGAGAACCATGGCCGCCACATACCAGCCCCAGGTGATGACGTAATTCTGCCAACGGAAGGTGTAGTGGTAGGTGAAGACGGTCAGGCAGTAGTCGGTGGCCATGAGCGCGGCCAGCGGGGCCAGCATCTCACGCCATGAGCGACGCGCGCCGAAATAAAGCAGGGCACCGCCAACGGCGGTAAAGTTCAGCCAATCCGGGTGGGGCATGAGGCGGCTCAACACAGCAACGATCAGCAACAGATAAGCGGGCATGGACACCTCAAATGCTGGATTTCCCAAGAAAGCTCTTCCTGGGATGTGGAAGCAACACACCTATTCTGAGCGGGTATGCGACCCCCGGTCAACCCGATCGAGTTCGCCGGGTAAACAAAAATTTTCATTGGGGCAAGTGAGCTGATATCTGGCTCGTGCACAGAACCTACTTTTGCTCGCGGCCTTGCATAGCCTGGCCAGCTTCATCGCGTCCGTCGACGATGTAGACCCAGCCACTGAGAGGGTGCGGATCTGAGGCCTGGTCCGCGCCGCGAAAGGAGTAGGCAAAGCGCAGGTCGGTGAACTCCACGGTGGTCCACTGACGATTGGGCGCGAGTTGCGGCGGGTCGATTCCGGGCACCGGCTGCTGTCCGATGTCGCGCACCACGGCCCACCTGCCCCAATCGAGATACACATGGCCCAGGAAGGTGGCCTTGGCGGCTTCGACGGCGGGGGTATCTGTGGGCTTGTAGAGCACATCGCGCCGAGGGTCACTGTCGATGGAGCCTGTGTGAGTGTCGATTTCCGCGGTCTGGTAGAAGTCGGCTGTCTCAAGGATGGCGTGCCAACGGAAGGGGTTGACCGGATAAGGCTCGACGGCGATGCGCCTGATGGGCTCGCTGGTGATCTGGGTATTTTCCAGCATGGCCAAGGCTTGCGCGTGCTCTGCCCAGCGCCAACACCACAAAACCACCATGCCGCAAAGGGCAAAGATAGCCCATCCGCGACCGCGAAAGAGCGGGCGGCGCGCGCCAATCTCACGATCCGCCAGCCCCAGCACCCAGGGCATGAGGAGGGCCAGCCCAAGCAGGGCCCACAGGACCGGCTCAGCGATAAAAACGAAGCTGCCCTCATACCAGCGGGGGTTGAAAGGGAAAAAGGGGCGGACACCGTAGTTGTTCGTCCAGTCGAGCAGGATGTGGGTGAGGGCGGAGATCAAGGCGGCGGCATAAATCCATGCCCAGCGAACCGGCACCGGGGACGCCTTTACGTTTTGCAGTGGAGACTGGACGTGGCGAAGGCGACGTTGACGGCGCCAGCAGCCGATGCGATGAAGGAGCCAAACCGCGCCCACGGCTGCGGCTGCCACCATGGGCGCGCCGATCAGGGTGTGAGTGATGCCGCGGTGATGCTTCAGTTCCTCGACCGGTCCGGCAAAGCCCCATAGGATGTCGAGGTCGGCAGCCTCCGCAGCCAGCACCGCAGCCAGCGTGGCGTAGGCTGATTTGCGATTCAGGCCGGCACGGCCGATGCAGGCTCCGGTGAGGAAGTGGGTAACTGGCTCCATGACGTGCTGCAAACCATACTAACGCCTGCCCATGGCTAAACCCTTCTGGGGCGAGTTGGACACCACCCGGGTATGTTGCGCGCATCCTATAATCCTGCCCATGGACGAAAGAAGAAAAGCGGACTCTGCGTCGGCGGGGCGGGCTGAGAAACTGCGCGCGGATTTGCGACGGCACGAGCACCTGTATTACGTGATGGACGCGCCGGAGATCACCGACGCGGCCTACGACGCGCTGATGAATGAGTTGAAACGGCTGGAGGCGGAGCATCCAGAACTGGTGACACCCGACTCACCGACGCAACGCGTGGGCGGCAAGCCGGCCGAAGGCTTTAAAAAAGCGCCCCATTCGCGGCCCATGCTGAGCCTGGACAACGCCTACTCCGCGGAGGAACTGGCCGACTGGGACCGGCGTGTGCGCGAGTTGGCCGGCGGGCTGCCTGTGGAATACACGGCGGAGCTGAAGCTGGATGGGCTGAGCGTGGCGTTGCGCTACGTGGCTACCGGAGATGGCGGCGCACGGCTGTTCGCCGGCATTACTCGCGGCGACGGGCAAACTGGCGAGGACGTGACGTCGAACATCCGCACCATCCGCAGCGTGCCACTGACCATCTCAGCGGAAAGGGTAAAGAAGGCCGGTGTGCCACCGGCATTTGAGGTGCGCGGCGAGGCGGTAATGCCGGAAGCGGGCTTTCTGCGGCTGAACGAAGAGCGCGAACAGCAGGGGTTGCCGGCGGCTGTGAATCCGCGTAACGCGGCGGCGGGCACGCTGCGCACACTGGAGCCCAGCATTGTGGCACAGCGGCGGCTGGATTTCTACGCGTACTTTCTGCTGGTGGATGGCGAGTACCTGGCCCAGGGCCAGAGCGCCACGCTGGATGCGCTTACGGCGCTTGGGTTTCGCGTGAATCCGCATCGCGGGCGCGTGCATTCGGTGCAGGACATGGTCAAGTTCATCGATGCGGCCGAGGGACAGCGCGCCACGCTGGGCTACGAGATCGACGGCGTGGTGCTGAAGGTGGACGCGCACACCACGCAACAGCGGCTGGGCTACACGGGGCGCGCGCCGCGCTGGGCTATCGCTTACAAGTTCACGGCCAAGTCGGGCGAAACAGAGGTGCGGGAGATTACGGTGCAAGTGGGCCGCACGGGCAAGCTGACGCCGGTGGCGGAACTCAAGCCGGTATTCATCGGCGGCACCACGGTGAGCCGCGCCACGCTGCACAATGCCGACTTCATTGAACGGCTGGGACTGCGGCTGGGCGACACGGTAAAGGTGGAACGAGGCGGGGACGTGATCCCAAAAGTGGTGGAGGTGGTGAAGCACGCCGAAGACAGTGGCGAAAAACGGCGCTTTGTCTTCCCTTCAAAGTGCCCCGCGTGCGGAAGCGATGTGGTGCGCGCAGAGGGAGAGGTGGATTACCGCTGCGTGAACGCAGACTGCCCGGCGAAGCTGCGCGAGACGCTGTTGCATTTCGGTCGGCGCGAGGTGATGAACATTGAGGGGCTGGGCGAAGCGGTAGTGCAGCAACTGCTGGAGCGCGGCATGGTGCACGGAGTGGCCGGACTCTACAAACTGACCGTGGAGCAACTGGCCGAACTGGATCGCTTTGCAAAGAAATCGGCGGCGGCGCTGGCGGAAGAGATCGAGCAGTCAAAGAAGGCGGGGCTGGCGCGGGTGTTGATGGGACTGGGCATTCGCTTCGTGGGTGAACGCACCGCCGAGTTGCTGGCCGAGGAGTTTGGCTCCATCGACGCGCTGATGGCGGCGAGCACCGAGGAACTGGAACGCGTGGAAGAGGTGGGGCCGCGCATCTCGCAGGCAATTCTGCAGTTTTTTGCGCAGGAAAAGAATCGGGAACTGGTGGAGAGCCTGCGAGCGGCAAACGTAGACATGACGGCGGAAAAGAAGCAACGATCCGCCCAGTTGGCCGGGCTGACTTTTGTACTGACAGGGACACTGCCCACGCTGACGCGCGACGAGGCCAAGCGCAGGATTGAGGCAGCAGGCGGCAAGACGGCGGGATCGGTGAGCAAGAAGACCAGCTACGTGGTGGCGGGCGAAGAAGCGGGGTCCAAGCTGGACAAGGCGCGGGAGTTGAAGGTGCCGTTGCTGGATGAGGCTGGGCTGATGAAGCTGCTCGAGGCCACAACAGAAGCAGGTTAGCGATTTCGCAAGTCGGCGCGCTGGCGCGTCAGGGTGTGGGCCAGTTCGCGCGGCGCTGTCAGGCGATGGAGCGGCGGCGGCCGGCGGGGAGTCGATTGGTGGCGCGCAGTTCCCTTTCGCGTTCCCGTTTCCAGGCTTCGGCGCGCCAGTTGCGCGAGGAGTTGCCGGGTTGCTCATCGACGAGGGCGTCGTGTTGACCGGCGACTAAGCCGGCGGGCGCAGCGGGCAATGCCACGGATGCAGGACGCATTGGAAGAGCCGGATCGGGCGACGGGATGAGGCGCGCGGAAGACTCGAATTCATCGTTGTAGATGGTGGCGGGATTGGTACGGACCGGGACTGCGTAGGCCGAAGCCGAGGTCAGGCTGGCGTCAGTGGGAACAGCGGCGGAATGCGGAACGCGCTCTTTGGCTGTGTTTTTTGCCTCAGCGGCCGGCTGGGTGCGCGCTGACAGGGTGCGGGCCATGAAGTCGTCCACCAGCTTGTGCAGGCAGATTTGCCCGCACAGGTGCTTGGCGCCGGCGCGCAGGCTGGCACGCGAGCTCCAGGCGCAGATGCGCAGCTCGGCCCCCTGGTCACTGGCCACGAACCAATGGTTGGTGTGCTGCTTTTCTGTTCCGCATATGTCGCACGATACAGCCTGCCGGATCACCGTATTTCCCCCTGTCCGCACAGTGTTGCCGCGGCGGGACCTGCTCCAATGGCGGTCGCCTTCAACCTATTTCATCGTGGAATCGCGGCGGGCGACGATGGCGGACGAGGAATAAATCGAAGGCTGGGACAAAAGCGGCAGACTAAAGCGGAGAAGTTCTGAATTGGGACAAATGAGGATCCCCATCCTCGCAGCAGTTTTCCATGGGAGAGTTGCGCAAAGGATGGGGTTGGGGCGGAAGTGCGCTATTCGCGCGGCGCGAAGTAACCCTTCTTGGCGCGCACCTGGTAACGGCGGTCGTTGCAGTAGAGATAGATCGTCCGGAAGGAGCCGTCGTATTTGAAATCTGCGGGGGTATAGGTGAGGGCATACTGACTGCGCAACTCTTCTTCGATTGACTCGAAGCTTGCCGTCATTTCCTCCACCGAGGGCGGGAAGAGGACCTGTCCGCCGGTAGCCTCTGCCAAGTCAGTGAGCACCTTGTCGCCCTTGCCGCGGCTGGGGGTCCAGTTGGTGCTGATGGCGTAGATGATGGTCTCGGCGCGCTCGCACATCTTGATAGCTTCATCGGGGCGCACACGGCTCTGATTGTCGTCGCCGTCGGAGATGAGGATCATGGCCTTGCGTACCGGCTCGACGCCGCGCGAGGCGTCGAGGAGCTTGTCGCGGCAGGCGGTGTAGACGGCATCGAAGAGCGCCGTGCCGCCACCGGGGCGGAGGCGATTGATGCCGGTCTGGAGGCCGTCGATGTTGTTGGTCCAGTCCTGGGTAACCGTGGAAGTGACATCGAAACCCATCACGAAGGCGCGGTCACGCTTGGACTTGAGGACCTGGAGCAGGAACTCGCTGGCGGACTGCTGCTCAAACTCGAAGCGGGTGCGGATGGAGGTGCTGGCGTCAATGACGATGCCCACGCGCAGGGGCAGGTTGATCTGCTGGTGGAAGGTGTTGACTCTCTCCGGCGCCTTCTGGTCGTCGAGCAGGGCGAAGTCGCTTTGCTGCAGATTGGGAATGTAGTGGCCGTGCTTGTCGGTGACGGTGAAGATGAGGTTGACCTCGTTGACGCCCAGCCGGATGATGGGCCCGGTGTCGGCCGGCTGGTCGGCGGCGGGCGCGGACTGTTGCGCGCCTGGGGCTGGAGCGGGCTGCTGCGTATCGGTGGGCGGCGTCTGCTGGGCCGGAGGCGGCGACGCAGGTTGTTGTGCTTGCGCGGTGACCAGGGACAAAACCACCCCAAGTACGAGACCAAAAAGCTGTCGGTTCATATCTTCCTTATTTTACCAATTCGGCCTTTGGATGGCGGCTGAGAAACAGGCTCGAGGATGTCCACAGTTTGGTTCCCTTCCAGGCGGGCGAGAAATGCCTCCAGTTCCTGGGGAAGCGGCGCCTCCAGTTGCAACGGCTTGCCAGTAACGGGGTGCTGGAACTCAAGCCGGGCGGCATGGAGGAAGTTGCGGCCCAGCCTGAGTTTCTCAGGGTCCGCCTTGCGGCGCGCGGCTTTGGACTGGGCGGCCTGGGCAACTACCTGGTCGGTGAGTTGACCCGCCCCGCCGTAGAGCGTATCTCCCACCACCGGGTGGCCGATAGACGCCATATGCACGCGGATCTGGTGGGTGCGGCCTGTCTCAATGCGGACACGCACCAGTGTGAACTTGCCAAATCGCGTCATAAGCCGGCGCACCACCTCGTAGTGAGAGACTGCGGTGCGGGCGTTTTCGTTAGGTTGCACAGTCATGCGCGTGCGCCGCACCGGATCGCGGCTTACAGCGGCGTTGATGGTGCCTTTTTCGCGCTCCACGGCTCCCTGCACGAGAGCGAGGTAGGTCTTTTTGATGCGGCGGCCGGCAAACATCTCTCCCAGGGCAGTATGGGTGCGATCGTTCTTGGCTACGACGATCAGGCCGCTGGTGTCTTTGTCGAGACGATGAACAATGCCGGGACGGAGATCGCCACCGGTAGCCGAGAGAGCGTGAAAGCGGTGAAGCAGCGCGTTGACCAAGGTGCCGCGGCTGCGCGCGTCGTCGTTTTGGCCGGAGCCGGCGTGGACCATCATGCCGGCGGGCTTGTTGACAACGGCGAGGTTCGCATCTTCAAAGATCACGTCGAGGGGTATGTCTTCTGCGATGGCGCGGAGAGGCGCGGGACGGGGCTCACCAGTAACGTCGATCCGCTCACCACCGCGGAGTTTGAGCGAGGGCTTGGGCCGTGCGCCATCGACCAGAACGTCGCCCTGTTCCAAAAGGAGTTGCACGCGGGAGCGGCTGACGCCGTCGAGTTGGGCGGCCAGGAAGGAGTCAATGCGCTGGCCGGCGGCTTCGTGGGGCACGGCGATGGTGCGCAATTCATCCATGGTTGACCTCGCTTGTGGCTGTCTGGCGTGCAATGCGGCTGCGAGGGCGCTCGCGCAGCAGCAGCCCTGCTGCGAGTACCGATGCAACGGCGGCCACCTGCGGCGAATCGAGAGCGCCGTGCAACAGGCTGCCGCGGCCTTCGTGGTCACGCCAGAACTCCGTAATGTAAATGGCCGTTCCGGTAGCCAGAAGCCACAGACCAGCCATGTCTCCCTGCTGGCGGCGATAGGGCAAGATCACAAGAAGCAAAAACGCGATGGTGAGAAATGCGAGCGCGGCATAGGCCTGCACGGGATGAACAGGAACCCCGAGTGGAGCGCCGCTCCAGCGCGCGGCCAGTGGATTGGTATAAGTGATGGCCCAGGGAGCAGCGGTTTCTGTACCGAAGCCGGCGCCGGCCAGAAGCGCGCCCATCTGTTCCATAGCCAGGCCGAGCGCCAGCGGCGCAGCCAACGCGTCGGCCGTGGCGCGCAGCGGCAGGCGCTGCCAACGTGCATAAAGGACAGCCGACGACGCGGCCAGCAGCGCTCCGATTGCGGCCAGCAGCGGATGGTGAATCATGGACAAGCCAAGCAGCCATGCGGGATGGCGGCGCAATACCGTCCAGTTGACGACAATCAGCAAGAGCCGCGAACCAACCAGCGCCGTGAACAGGGAGAGGATGCAGAGATTCCAGACCGGATTGGGATCGACGCCAACCATACGCGCCGTACGGAGCGCGAGCAAGAGGGCAAACACGACTCCCAACGCAGCCACAGCGCCATAGGCTGGGATAAGAACAGAACCGACGTGGAAGAGGACGGGATACACCTGAGCAAGGATACGGCATTGGAGCGGTTCTCCAACGCTCTTGTCTTTGCAGGCCCTTGACAAGACTTCTGCTATCTCACAGAGATAGAGGCACAATTACCGCAGTCTCGGGAGCAGGTCAACTGAGAATTGCGGTGCGCCGTCCGGCGAGGCCAGGGCGCGAATGTGCGCTGAGAGTAGAATCCGGCCCACTGGGCCGTGGGAAATGCGCCGGTGAACCCGTCCTAAGACGGTGGAGCTCTCCGCGGTTCATTAGGCATTCCGGACTGGCGGACACGGCACACAGAACCGATTGTCGAGTTGAGCCCCTGTTCATTGAATGTTGGTT